>Ga0256829_1001081_pt1 | contig 23592 bp, 15 predicted proteins | sample 131447metaG_FD_185979 | JGI IMG/M metagenome (GOLD analysis project Ga0256829, IMG submission 185979) | Hydrothermal vent microbial communities from Lau Basin, Pacific Ocean - 131-447 | ecosystem: Environmental > Aquatic > Marine > Hydrothermal vents | place: Pacific Ocean: Lau Basin | collected...
ATGAAGCCAAATACGGTTCTACAACACTGGATGTACTCAGTTTTCTCCCGGCTGTCAACGATGACCTGGTTATGAAACTTTTCAATACCGATCCGAGGCTGGCAGGATTCTCTCCATTCAATATGCTCATCTACAAGAAAAAATCTGACAAAGTCACCCATGTCGGCCACCTGATGCCACAAGCGATGCTTGATATGCTTGGTATTACCGATGAGAGTGTTCGTAAACCGTTCATTGTGTCCTTCGATAAACTCGACGCTTTTGTAGAGTCATATTTCAAATCCAACGGATTAAAGTACAAAACCGAATATATCCCATATAAAAATGTAACCAAACAGAAGATGATCACTTTTGAATACACGTTTGAGCGACCAGAAGAACTTGACGAATTCATTGAAGAATTTCAGAACAAATTTGAATTGGCTTTCATTGCAAAACACTACCTTATTGCCGGATTCCACAACTTCATGGATACAGACAACGGGGAGGATTACCTCAAAGGTTTCGATGCGTTCTGGAGCTATTCACTTTGTCACCTGACCTACTCCTACAATGTTTTCGATACAAAAGGTGCACGCCCAGATGCAGGACTTTTTGCGCCCTGCACCATGTATGTCTTTATTAAAAAAGACAGCAATAAGATGTACCTTGGCATGCCAAGCCTTGCCAACGTCAAAAATACCCTGCATATCACTTCGGCGAAACGCGTAGGATGGATGGACAAACTCGATAGAGAAATTCCGCAGATCCTTACTGATATGGGCATGCAGGCAGTCACCAATGTCAACCCGCTTAAAGAGACACCCAAACCGATCAAGATCGACATGACACCATATGGCTCTGTACCGGGTACAGTCTTCAGTAAAGAGGAACAAACGGCAATGAATGAGCAGGCACCTCAAAAGGCAGTCACAAAAACAAAAAATGCTGCAAAGCCTTCTCCTCAACCGGCAGTTACTCCCCAAATACCGGCAAAAGCAAAAACACAAACAATTGAAAATGGCGGGAATACTGTTAATATTGTCATTCCCGTTCCACCCAAAGTGCCAACGCCTGTCAAAGTCCATACTGAAAATGGTGGATTGACAAACTTGCGTGGTATTCAATTTTCCAAACGTGTGCCACCAGGGTATATCCCTCCTGAAGAACGCACTGCAAAAGCAAAGCCGGCCAATACGACTACAAAGATCGGCGAGATTGACAAAGGCCGCATTTCAACCTATCTTAGAGCACCCTACATGGATGTTGCAGAAGCCAAAAAGAAACTGGAGCAGGCAGGTTTCAAAATACTTGCAGTTGCGCCGCTTGGGAAGAAAAAAGAGTTGACAACCATTGTCTTTACCAATGATGCACTTGAAAAATTCGCAGTAGACAACAATGCAGAATTCCTTGCATCACTACGTCTGCTTGTCGATAAAAAAGACAATCACATCTCTATTACCAATCCGCTCTATATGGCACGGGCATTCATTCAGAAAGACGACTTTGACACCAAAGTCCCTAAAGCGCTCCTTGCCAAGATCAAAAAGAGTTTTAAAGGGCTTGTCAACTCAAAAGACAAACTCAAGTACAACCTCCTACCAAACTACCGTTTTATGAACGGTATGCCACAATATAAAGACATGGTAGAAGTTGCTATGGGCAGTGACCTGTACCAAAATATTCATGGCAAAAAACAGGTTGTCTTTGAACAGAAGCTCCCCAACGGAGCCATACTCTTTGGTATGAAATTCAGAAAACGTACACAAAAGTTCCCTTACCGCATCGGTACCAACAATGCGGCACTGCTTCCATACCCTGTTCTTATTAAAGGGGACAAAGCCTACATTATGGATCCAAAATACTACATTTCAGTGATGTACCCACTGCTGAAAATGTCTGAATTTATGACCATTGCCACTGTCCCTGACGCTATTCTAAAAGAGTCACAGCGCGTATTCAGAAAGAAGAAATAATATAGTAAAACCCGGGGATCAATGCCCGGGTTGTTCTCCCTACATTCTTGACAGGAATCCATATCACTTATCAACTTATCAATGTCAATATTCTGTAGCTTATGTATAAAGAAGAAAGTTAAATGTTTAAGGAGTGTCAATATCCCGGATGAGTATCCGGAATAAAAGAAAGATGTTTACTTGGCTTTTTCGAGGTACTCGCCATCAACGGTATTGACCTTGATCTTGTCCCCTTCGAGAACATGGAAAGGTACCTGTACAACAGCACCGCTGTTAAGTGTTGCCGGCTTTTTACCGCCCTGTGAGTCACCTTTGAAGTTTGGCGGTGTTTCAACCACTTCATAAACATATGTATTTGGGATCTCGACTGAGATCGCTTTACCATTGTGAAAGAGGATCTCCGCCTCCATACCGTCTACCATAAAATCAAATGTCTCTTTACCGACCTGCTCATGTGTCAGACCAATCTGCTCAAAGGTTGTCGTATCCATAAACTGCAGCATCTCACCGTCATCATAGAGGTACTGCATTGTTTTCTGCTCAAGTTCAGGCACTTCGAATTTATCCCCTGCATGCACTGTCTTTTCGATCACTTTCCCGGTCTGAAGGTTTTTGATCTTCACGCGCACAAATGCTGCACCTTTCCCCGGTTTAACATGTTGAAATTCAATAACCTTGAAAGGGTTTCCGTCCAGTTCGAGTCTGACCCCTTTTTTAATATCTCCCATACCGATTGTCGCCATAGTGTGTCCTTTATCGTAAATTGGGTGATTATAGCAAAGTGTTGATAAATAATAAGGTAAATAATAAAATAGTGTCAAGATCCCGCATCAAATGCGGGATGATAGAGAAGAGAGAGCCCCTAATCAGGCAGTTATTTGGTAATAGAGATATTGTCTATATCACACTGATCAGCCGGTTTAAAATCCATCGCTTTAGAGTTATGCATCAGTACCGGTACAAAGATAAGTGATACAAAAACAGCGGCAACCGTTCCCGAAATGAGAGCAACTCCCAGTCCACCAAAGACCGGATCAGATGCCAAAAGTGCAGAACCAAGAATGATCGCTACAGCTGTCAAAGCAATCGGTTTCGCACGTGTGGCTGTCGCTACAGCAATCGCTTTGCGTTTTTCCATACCATGACACTCCATCAGTGACTTGGTAAAGTCAATGAGAAGCAGCGAGTTACGCGAGCTGATTCCCATCAGGGCGATAAAGCCGATGAGAGATGTTGCCGTCAGGAAGAACGTTTCACTTGTAAAGAAATTTGCCACCCAGTGTCCGAGGATCACCCCGATAAGAGAAAGGAACGACCCAAGCAGAATAATACCACTGATAGAAAAACTTTTGTAGTAAATCACCAACAACAGGAAGATCAGTACCAATGCGGCAATGAAGGCACCGCCAAGGTCACGGAAGGTATCGAGCGTAACTTTCATCTCCCCGTCCCATCGCAGCAAAAACTTCTCTCCTGTTTTTTTATCCTTGAGATGGAGATCAAACATGTACGTACTCATTCCCGGCTCTTTGGTAACAATGTATTCACGTGAAAAGTATTTGATCATCTTTTCCCGTGCATCCAGCAGTGGATAGACCTGCGAAACCATATCTGTCTCAGCAGTCACATTGATCATACGGTCAAGATCTTTGTGCATGATTTTGGGATTAGACTTGACCTTTCTGATAGTCACGACTTCACTCAAGGGTACCATCATTCCTTTTTTATTCATTAGGTTCAGGGAGGAAAGCTTACTTAACAGTGCAAGACGGCTTTTATCCGGAAAAGTCTTGCTGTGTTTGGCAAGAATAAGAAAAATAGGAATCTGGTCGGGGTTATTTTTGGAGTTTTTATGTGCAATCTCCATACCTTCAAATGCCAGATAGATAATGTCATTCACCTGCTTTACACTCAAACCGCTGCGTGCAATCTTTTCTTTATCCGGGATCAGTTCATACTTGTCAAAAATATCATCTGCCATCACATCAACATCGACCAGCCCTTTTGTATGCTGTAAAATCTTGGCTGTCTGATAGGAGATGGTACGGATCTTATCCAGATTATCACCATGTACTTCTACAACAATAGCTGCCAGAGTAGGAGGACCGGCAGGCTGTTCTATGAAGCGGATATTGGAGCCTTTTACCACCGGTTCACACTTGCTTTTTACTACAGGCCTTAAACGGTGAACCATTAAAAATGAGGGTTCTTTCCGTGTATGCTTGTCTGTCAGATTTACAGCGATTTCTGCAACATTTTCTGTGTGTTTCATTGCCGACCCCTTTACAAGGCCGGCATAGTCAAGCGGAATTCCCTGACCAAGGAAGAGTTCAATATTCATAATATTCTTCTCATCCTTGATCGCGTCTATGACACACTCGCTTACCTGCTTGGTCTGCTCAATCGAACTTCCCGTAGGCGTATCAACGTAGATAGAAAAAGTGTTGTCACTTTTCCCCGGTAGCATCTTCGCCCGTACCAGCTTGGTGGGGAACATCATCAGCGTACCGAAAAATGCCAATGCTGTCAAAATAAGAACCAAACGTTTTTTCTTTTTACTACCAAGGATGGTATAAATGAAATGTTCCAACCCTTTCATTACTTACCCCCTTTTTCATCATGATTGTGATGTGTCGGTTTCTTCAAAAGTTTCAAACTCAGATATGGCGTAAAAATATAGGCAACAAAAAGCGAAGCAACAAGTGCCACCGGTACGTTAAGCGGAATTGGTTTCATAAATGATCCCATCATACCTCCGACAAATGCCATGGGCACCATTGTCAAAATGATTGCAAGTGTCGCTACATTCGTCGGTGCACCGATCTCATCGGTTGCTTCAATGAGCAGTTCATCCATATCTTTATCCTCCACATCATGGGCATGCAAGTGTCTGTGAATATTCTCAATCACAATAATTGCCGCATCAACCAAAAGTCCCAGCGAAAGCAGGAAGGCAAAGAGCGTAATACGGTTGATCGTCTGTCCGGAAAGATACGCAACGAACAGTGTCACGGCCAAAATGGCAGGAACAGTAAAGGTAACAATAAGGGATTCTTTCCATCCGAGTGCAAAGACCAGCATCAGGGCAATGATCACAATGGTAATAATAAGATGATGCATCAGCTCATTAACCGCTTCATCAGCACGTACACCGTAGTTACGGGTCACGACATAGCCAATCCCTATTTTATTGAGTTCAGCATTGTGCTCTTCAAGTACTTTCAATACATCTTCTGCTACAAAAACCGCATTGGTACCTGCCAGCTTGGAAACAGTCAGTGTCACCTGACTCTTTTCCTTACCAAGTTTTTCATTCGGTTTGTCTTTAAAGAGTACGTCTGCTGTCTTGAAATTCTGAAAGTCAATACCATCTTTGACTGTGGCGACATCACGCAGGTAAATCGGTGATCCCATATATTGGGCAACAATAACGTTTTTCACATCGTCGATACTTTCAATGGCATTCTTCACCCCGAAGATAACCAATTCATTCTTTTTGGTTCGTCCCTTGACATCAGGCACATCGACAGCAACCGACTGTACAGCTTTCATGATCTGCCCAAGTGAGAGATGGTAGGCAGAAAGCTTCCCCATATCGACTTCAATATTGTACTGCTCAATACGGTTCCCTTTCAAAGACGTTTTGGCAACATTCTTGACCGCATTGATCTTCTGCTGCAGTTTACGTACCACCTTGAAAAGTTCAACATCATTTACTTTTTTGTCTTTTGCATAGAAAGCGAACGTCAGAATAGGAATATCAATATCGATATCGAACGGCTTAATAAGCGGCTGCATTACCCCTTTGGGCATTTTATCCATGTTTTGCATCACCTTGTCATAAAGTTTAAGGTTTGCATCTTCACGGTTTTCACCGATATAGTACATGACACTGACAGTACCGTAATTATTGAATGATTGACTGTAGATATGTTCAATACCCTTAATCTCTCTTAGTTTTCGCTCCAACGGATTGATAATGATATTTTCAATTTGGCGTGGGCTGGCACCAGGCATAGCAACGACAACTGCACCCCCAGAGATGGCAATTTGAGGATCTTCTTCACGCGGCATAACATTGAGTGCGAGGTAGCCCATAATAAGCAAAAAGGCACCCAATACAGCCGTAAGCGGGTTATGCAGAAAGCCTTTGGCAAGCTTTCCTGCGTAATCGGTAACCTGATACTCTTGCTTATTTTCCATCATCAGACCTTACAATAACTTTTGCATACATTCCCGGATAGATCGATTTGTTTGAATGGTCAAACTTGATCTTGATCTTAAATTTGTGTGTCATCGGGTTGGAGTTAGGAATAATTGAAGAAACCGTTCCCTCAGTTTTGTAGCCAAGTGATGGGATCTCTACTATAACTTTTTTGCCAATATGCATATGCTGCAACTGCGTTTCTGAAATTTCAGCCACAATCTTCAGATGACTCAAATCCGTCAGTACCACTGCAGGCATACCAGGAATAGCCATTTCCCCTTCATTGATTTTTTTGGCAACAATGACACCATCATTTGGTGCAGTGATGCGAAGATATTTATACTGGTTAAGTACTTCTTCTTTTTTCGCCAGTGCCTGATTTACCTGTTCCTGTGCAATCTTCACCATGTCTTTAAGGTTCTTTGCTGCAAGCTCAAGGTTTTCCACTTCGAATTTTGAAACCATGTTTTTTTTGTAAAGGCGCTTGTGACGGGCGAGGTTGATCAGTACATTGTTCAACTGGTTACGGTTCATCTGCAGTGCAAGTCTTGCCTGGGAAATTGCCAGATCAACCTGACGTTCTGCTGCTTCAATGTCCTTAGAATCAATCTCGTAAAGCAGCTGTCCTTTTTTGACAATGTCTCCTTCACTGACAGCCATTTTTTTTACATAGCCCATATAACGGCTGGTCATCATTTTCTGATTGTCCGAAACAACCGCTCCACTCAGTTCAAAGTTTACTGCATGCAACAATGTCGTTGCTGCTAACAGTGCCATTACCATCCATTTTTTCATACTTCGCCTCCTCTGTTTAAGATACTGTCAAGTTCAAATATTTTTGTATTGCGTTTGTTTTTTGCACCAAGCAGTTTAAGCAGCATCTCAAGCTCCTTTGACTGTTTAATAAGTACATCAGAGATGGAAACCATTCCCTCTTCATAGCGTGTTTTATAGTTCTCATATACTCTGCGGGCATATTTAAGCTGTGTGCGGTAACTGTGAATATCAGAATTGATACTGAGAATTTCCGTACGCAGTTTTTTAACTTTCAGTGCGATCCCTTTGCGTGCGAGGGCAACCTGGTCTTTGGTTTTCAGATATTTCAGGCGTGCTTTTTCCACCTCTTTTTCATCCTCACCGCCGCTGAAAAGGTTCCACTTCATCTGTACACCGACTGTATAGGCATCTTTCCCTGTAAAATCATTCCAGAAATGGTTATCGGCACTGCCATACTCTGCGAAAGCACCCACTTCAGGAAGGTAACGCGACTTTTCAAGATCCATCGCATGGTTAGCTATCTGAAGCCCCAGCTCCGCCTTCTGAATATCGAGGTTATTCATTGCCAGAGCGCTTTTGCTGACACGTGGCATCGGTGCCGATTCATTCACATGTCGGATGCTCCTGACCTCGGTATTGAGCAAAAACGAAAGAAACTGATAGGCCAGTTCACGATTGAGTTTCGCCTGATTGTACATACTCTGTGCTTCTGCCTTTCTTGCCTGTACTTCAAACAGGTCAGTCTCCTTGGCATAGCCCTCTTTCTGCATCGACTTAACAACATTTTCCAATGTACTGATATTCTTAATAATCTTACGGAGATTGACAATATAGTTTTCTACCAGAGAAATGTCGTAGAAAGCCTTTTTTGTCTCATACACTTTCGCATTGAAGAGTTTTCGGCGGTCGAGTAGGCTCATCTGGTACAGCATATTGCTGATACGTCCGTATTCTGTCAGCTTCCCTCCGGTATAGAGAGGCACCTTATAGGAAAATTTGGTCTGAAAATGGTTACGGGCACCGGGATAGTTCAGATCGTTAGGTGCAATTTGCAAAATACTGTCTCCGTTTTGTGCAAGCCCCTGTGAAAATGCACCGAAGTTACCATTCGCCTGCATTGCACCTTGGCCAATGGCTCCCATAAAATCTGCAAATCCAAAGTCAGCAAACGTTGCCTCACGGCTCTGCAGTTTAAAACCAAAAACATTCAATGCATCATTGGAGCGAATGGCTGCAATGGTCAAATCTGCTCTTCCGTAGTTTTTAGCCTGAACTGCTTCCGCTTCCAGTTTTTTCATGCGGGCATTGAATTTTGCAATTTTCAGTTCCAGGTTATCATGTTTGAGGATTTTAATTGCCTGTGGCAGGCTAAGGTGCTTTACATCTGCAAACAAAGGCAGTGACAAACACAGGACAAGCAGTGTTTTTTTCATTGATCCAACTCCTAAAGTTAATCTACAATTATAGCAAAAGATACCTATATAGGCGAATTTTATCTTAATTTTGCCGTGATTATAACTAATATAATTTGAATTAATGTTTAAGGGAGATAGTGTTGCCCCTTTTCGGAGGCAACGTAGTTACAGAGTCGCGTGAGAGACGCTGATACAGGCATCGAGTGCAGAAAGTTCCTCGATGACTTTTTTGGACACCTGACCATCGACACGCACAACAGCAAGAGCCTGCTGTTTTGTGTCGCGTCCAAGTCTGAAGTCAGAAATATTCAAACCATTGTTTGCCAGAATATGTCCTACATCCCCAATAACGCCCGGGGTGTCCGTATTTCTAAAGAAGATCATTGTACCTTTCGGCTCAACATCGAGGATATAGTCATCAATCTCGATAATACGCTGTACAGTATCGTCAAATACTGTTCCTGCAATTGAAATCGTACTGTCTGCCGTTGTAAGTTTTATGGCAACTTTATTGGTGAATCCACTGGTATTTGGCAGTGTTTCATTGGAAAGTTCTATACCACGCTCTTTGGCAACAAACTCGGCATTCACATAATTTACCTGGTCTGCGAGAGATTCAGTCAATACACCAACAGTGGCAAAGGTCTGCATAGAAGCAAGATATTCGGCAATAGGGCCTTTTGCCGTTACCTTGATGGATTTGACAGCACTCTTCGTTACCTGTGAAGAGAGGTGTCCCATCTTCTGGATCAGTTCAAGGTAGGGACGCACAAAATCAGGCAGTTCATTCTCTTTGATCGGCAGATTGAGCGCATTAGGGTAAGCAATGCCTTTTGCTGCTGCAATTGCGTTTTCTGCCGCCTGTGTTGCAATGTTACGCTGTGACTCTACCGTATTCGCACCCAGGTGCGGTGTAACGGTTACATTGTTCAAATCAAGCAGCGGGTTTGAGGTTGCAGGTTCTTTATTGAAAACATCAATTCCCGCCATAGCGATCTTTCCTGACTTCAACCCTTCCAAAAGGGCATCTTCATCATAAAGTCCGCCACGTGCACAGTTGATAAGAATCACACCGTCTTTCATTTTGGCGATTTCGTCTTTACCGATCATCCCAATGGTCTCTTCTGTTTTTGGCGTATGGATTGTTATGATGTCACAGGCAAGTATATCGTCAAAGTTTTTCGTATAGGCAATGTCAAGATCAGTTGCTTTACTTGCATCGACATACGGGTCATATGTAACAACATCCATTTCAAAAGCTTTTGCCCGCTTTCCAACACGTGATCCAATGTTACCAAAACCGATAATACCCAGTTTCTTGTCTTTTAGCTCTGTACCGTACCAGTCCTGACGTCTCCAGACACGGTCAAGCTTCAGGTTGTTGTGGGCATAGGGAAACTGACGTACACAAGAAAGCATATGCGCCATAGTCAGCTCTACCGCAGCAATGGTATTGGCAGTAGGTACATTCATGACAACAATACCCTGCTTGCTTGCACCGGGGATATTGACATTGTCCACACCTACACCTGCACGTACAATCGCTTTCATTTTCTTTGCTGCTGCCAGAAACTTGTCATCGACATCCGTTGATGAGCGCGTAATAGCAACATCCGCAAGCGGGATAATCTCTTCGACGAGTTTGTCTTTTGGCTCATCTGCCGCATTGATCAGTTCGATTTCAGGATCGTTCGCAAGAATGTCCAGTCCGCTTTGATGTATATGGTCACAAACGACAACGGTTTTTTTTGACATCGTATACCTTTATAGTTAATTTAGAAGTGTACCCGGTCTCGGAGAAGAGACCGATGTAAGAAGTGTATTCACGCGGCATATATGCCGAAGCAGTGAAGGTTTATTTTTTAAGGATGTCTCCAAATGCATCACCAAGGGTCATGCTGTCATCCTGATCAAGATTCAATTTTTCCATTGCTTCACGCTCTTCCTGACGCTCAAGTCTCTTCACAGAAACTCTGATTCTGTCAGAATTAGGATCGATGAAACTGATCACACCTTTGATCTCCTGCCCCTTTTCGATCTCATCGAATTTCAGCGGGTGCAGGTCTTCCGTACGGATCAGGGCATCAACATTGTCATCAAGCGCAATAAATACACCAAAGTCTTTTTTGTCTTTTACTGTTCCAGTTACAATAGAACCGTTTTTATGCTCCTGTGCAAATGCAGCAACAGGAGAGTCTTCCAGTGCTTTTTTGCTCAAAGAGATTTTGCCGGCATCTCTGTCGATTTTAATGATCTTCACTTCAACCTCGTCACCGACATTGAGTTCAGATTTCGCGTTTTTCGATTTATCCCAAGAGACTTCCTGATTGTGCAGGAGGCCTTCAACAGGACCGACTTTTACAAATGCACCGAAATCAGTGATAGAAGTAACGGTTCCTTTCACAATGTCACCGACTCTATGCTCTGCAGTAAAGGCATCCATAGGCTTTGGAAGAAGGTTTTTAAGGCTGACTCTGAGTCTTCTTCCCTCTTTGTCGATTTCAATGACTTCAACATTGATCTCTTCACCGTTTTCAAGGTAGTCTTTTGGATGCTTGACATTCTTGTCCCAAGAGATTTCAGAAACATGCAGGAATGCTTCAAGATCTTCACCAAGATCAACGAATACACCGTAAGGCTCAATGTTAGAAACAGTTGCGGTAACCGTATCGCCTACGCCGATAATTTCATCGATGTTTTCCCAAGGATCAGGATTGGCATCTTTAATGGAAAGAGAGAGGTGTCTTTTCTTCTTGTCATAGTCAAGCGCAACAACATTGACTTCATCACCCTCTTCAAAATATTTGGAAGGATTTACCGGCCCTTTGTGGGAGATCTGTGAGTAGTGAACCAGACCGTCCATGCCGCCTACATCAACAAACATTCCGTAAGACGTGATCTTTTTGATCGTTCCCACAACCGGCTCTTTGTTTTCAAGCAGTTCATTGACAATCTCTTCTGTTCTGGCTCTGTCTCTTTCTATCAGCTCTTTTCTGGAAACAACGACAGATCCCTTGTCCTTGTCTACTTTAACGATAACAGCTTTAACTTTTTTACCGATTGGGTCGATCTTGGAAGAGAGGTACGAAAGTGTACGCGGCATGAAGAACTCAAGCCCGTCAACATCAACAACGTAACCGCCTTTGTTTTTCTTGGTAACGACACCTTCAATAATATATTCCTGATCTTCGTCATATTCAGAAATAAACTCATTGAGTGCGACACGGCTGAGAGCCGCTTTACGTGAAACACGCCCTCTGCCCTGGTTGACTACTTCAATTTCATCACCGACATTAAAGAGGATATTTCCCTCTTCGTCTCTGATCTCGTCAAGTGAAAGATTTGCATCTCTGCCACCGCCGATATCTACAACAGCCAGGTTGTCTTTCTCATCAATTTTTACAACCGTACCGGTTACCAAATCACTTTTTGACTCAGATTTTTTGAACGATTCCTCAAGCATCGCCTCAAAATCAACATCTTCAATTTCGATATCTTCGAACTTCATACCTATCCTTATGTGTACACTAAATTTGCGTTATTATATCGAAATTTTGTATCAGGATGCTTATGAAAAATGATTTTGAGTGGAAAGAGAAAAAGGAAGATATGAGGGAGTCACTATTAAGAGTGATCCTCAATAGTGGGAAATACGCTCCAAAACCTCAAAATAGGCAGGAAATGTTTTTGCTGTACATTCAGGATCATTGATGGTAACAGATACAGGATCAAGAGCGAGGAGTGAAAAACACATCGCCATACGGTGATCATCATAGGTATCGATAGCAGCATGTTTAAGCTGTACCGGCGGTGTAACAGAAAGATAATCTTCTCCCTCTTCTACCTCTGCGCCCACCTTCCTCAGCTCTGTGGCCATGGCATGCAGACGATCAGTTTCTTTGACACGCCAGTTATAAATATTTCGCAGGGTAGTTGTTCCCTCAGCAAAGAGGGCTGTTGTGGCAATGGTCATCGCAGCATCGGGAATATGGTTGAAATCCATGTCGATTGCATGGAGTTCTTTCCGTTCAACAGCGATATAATCATCACCCCACTCCACTTTTGCACCCATCTTTGCAAGTACATCAGCAAAAGCGATATCACCCTGTATGGACTTTTTACCGATACCGGTTACCTTTACACGTCCACCTTTAATGGCAGCTGCTGCCAGAAAGTAAGAAGCGGAAGAAGCATCTCCTTCTACCATAAAAGAGTCAACGGCATGGTAACGCTGTCCGGACTTGACTCGGAAACGTGCATAATTTTCATTCTCTACCTCCACACCGAATGTATGCATAATATCAAGCGTAATATCAATGTATGGTTTGGAAACAAGTTCGCCTTCAATGGTAATGGTCATATCATTTTGTGCCATTGGTGCTGCCATCAGCAAAGCGGTAAGAAACTGGCTGGAGATACTGCCGTCAATACTCACTTCCCCGCCAGCCAGACCGTCAGCAATAATCTTTATCGGAGGGTAACCCTCATTCTCAAGATAGGCAATGTTGGCACCCGCTTGGCGCAGTGCATCGACAAGATGACCGATGGGACGCTCTTTCATACGCGGCTCACCGGTCAAAACATACTCTCCTTTCCCCAGTGTCAATGCCGCAGCCAGCGGTCGCATTGCCGTCCCGGCATTGCCTAAAAAAAGCTCAACAGGCTCAGTATTGCTGAAGGGACCGCCATTTCCCGTAACAGTACACTCAGTACCGTCTTCAGAGAGTATGTAGTCTATACCAAGCATTTTAAGGGCATTGAGCATATGACGGGTGTCGTCACTTTGCAGCAGATTGGTGATCGTTGTCGTTCCCTCTGCCAATGCAGCAATAAGCAGTGCACGGTTGGAAAGGCTCTTCGAGCCCGGCAGGTTCACCTCACCGTCAATACGCTTGACAGGTTTAAGTGTAAGACTATTCACCGGCTTCCACCTTCTCCACTTTCACCAACTCCTGAATACGGTCAATGACATTTTGCACAATCCAGTCTGGAGTAGAAGCACCCGCTGAGATACCACAGAGCTGCTTCCCTTCAAACCATTCCTTCTCCAGTTCTTTTTCATTCTCCACCAGGTAACTGTCGTCACAGTAGGTTCTGCAAATAGAGTGCAGCTGCTTGGTATTGGAAGAGTGTTTCCCTCCGATAACCACCATCACATCAGCCTCTTTGGCAAGTTCTGCAGCAGCGTCCTGATTCTCAAAAGTTGCATTGCAGATGGTATTAAACACACGCACCTCTTTATGCTCAAGAATCAGCTTATTGACCACTTTAAGATAATCCTGCGGTTTGCGTGTGGTTTGGGCAACAACTGCCACTTTGGAGAGAATGGGTAAACCGTCAAGTTCATGCTCATCTATCACCACAAATGCATTTCGAGGGTCTTTGGCATAGCTAATCACCCCTTTGATTTCAGGGTGATTTTTGTCACCGAACACAACTATGCTGTATCCCTGCTCACTCATATCGGCGACAATGTGCTGAGGCGTAGTCACGTAGGGGCAGGTTGCATCAATGATCTCATTATTCTGACTTTTCAGCTGTGCCAGCTCGTCTTTGGGAATACCGTGGGTACGGATAACGACGGAATCTTCCGGTGTGATCTCTTCAAATTTTTCAGCCAGTCCAATCCGAAAACCCTCTTTAAGACGGTTGATCTCATCTTTATTATGGATCAGCGGACCGTACGTTTTACTGCCTTGATGTTCTTCGGCAATTTTAATGGCGCGTTTAACCCCAAAACAGAACCCGTAACTCGATGCTAACTGTATCTTCATCTATCGAAGCTCCGCCCCGAAAGCTTTTTCAAGTGCTTCCATAATCTGTTTCATCACGCTCTCAATATCACTCTCTTCAAGTGTCTTCTCCATTGACTGGATGAAAAAACGGATTGTCAGCGACTTTTTCTCTCCCAGTTTCTCATCCGTATAGATATCTACCGGATAACTCTCTTTGAGCAGCGGCAAATTCAGCGCTTCAAGTACTTTCGCTACTTCATAATAGTTCACAGATTTGTCAATCACAATGCTTAAGTCTTTATAGACTCCCTGGAATTTGGAGATCGGCTTGGCATTGATATGCTTAGGCAGCAGCGCTTCAAAATCCAGCTCTGCAATGAAAGTAACCGGGATGCCATACTCTTCCTGTACTACAGGATGCAGTTTACTCATAAAACCGCATACTTTTCCGTCAATCACAATGTCCGCAGACTGATATGGGTGAATAAGCCCGTTTTTGTCAGTGCATGGCATCAGCTCGAAGTGCCCGATAATACTGCCAAGCTTCTGCGTAAATGCGGCAAAATCAACCGCTGCCGGCTTGCCCGCATTTTTGACACTCTCAGGCTCTGCTTCACCGGCAAAAACAAAGGCTACCTTTTCGCTCTGGCTGCGTTTGGTGTCGAAAACAGCACCTATTTCAAAAAGCGGAATAGCTTTTTTTGAGTAGCTGACATTACGCTTGACTGCCTGAAGCATATTGATCAACATCGTGCTGCGAAGGGTATTGAGTTCTTCAGCAATAGGGTTTGCAAGTTCCAGTTCTGGTTCTGTCACTTCAAATCCATACTTCTCGAGCAGTGCCTTTTCGCTAAATACATAGGAGACGTTTTCATAGAAACCCACACCAACAGCACGGTTACGTAATGCCTTTTTGGCCTTGAAACGCTCACTGGTTGCATTGAGACGTTTCTTCTCCGCAAAAACAAGCGGTTTGGCAGGGATATTGTTAATGCCGATAATCCGCACGATCTCTTCGGCAATATCCTGAATGTTTTTAATATCATGTCTAAAAAGCGGTACTTTTACGGCAATCTGATGCTCATCCATCATTGTCATGCTGAAACCAAGCTTTTGCAATACGGTTGCAATTTTACCCAGCTCGATCTCCATACCTACAATGGAAGATATCTCTCTTGCGTCGATCAGTATTTTTACCGGTTCACGTTCAACTTCTACATCAAGCGATCCCTCGTAACAGCTTATCTGCGTATATGTCTCCAGCAAATAGGCAAGGAAAACAAGCCCAAAACCGAGGTCAGGGTTGGAACCCCGGGAAGTTTTGTAAAAGAGTTCATCTTTTTCAATGTCAAGATTGGAAACCGCTTCAGAAAGAAGATCCGGATTGATATAACTCGCCTCAATAAGTACCTCTTTACAATGCGCCTTTGGCAGTGTCTCTTCTGTCTGGGAAACACCCACAATACTCGCATGTTTACCATTAAGATGCACATGAACAATACCTTTTTCACGTCCTTCTACACTGATCATCACCTTTTCATTCTCATCAGAGCAGAAACTTGCACAGTCGTACATTCTTAGAATTACACCCGTAGTATGCGTTGTATAGGCAAGTATTTTTTCCAGTACATTTTGTGCTTCCACCTTCACCATAGCAAGACGAAGATCAATAAGAAAACTGCTCTCCATCTCTTCTATTGAAGCCAATTTATAACGCAGGTCTGCCTCAATATCACCTTTAAGGTGAAGTTCCACTTTTCTGGCGATACCAAGCTTCATACGCTCAGCCTGTTTATATTCAAAGGGCTTCATTTCAATGTTCAATGCGGCACTCAGATCTCGTGCGACACCGTAAATACTCAGACAGTCACCACGGTTTGCTGTCAATTCCAGTTCAATGATAGTATCGGCTACTTTTTCATAGGCAGCAAGTTCACGCCCTACTTCCAATGCACCGATACTCTCATCGAGAATCATAATTCCCTTACCCATCTCAGGCAGCCCGAGTTCAGAAGAGGAACAAACCATTCCATTGCTTTCCACACCACGGAGTTTCGCCGGTTTAATTTTAAAGTTACCCGGCAATACCGCACCTACAGTTGCAACAGCTACATATTCGGCGTCAACCACATTTGCAGCACCACAGACAATCTGCTCTACACTGCTGCCAATATCAATCTGACAGACATTGAGCTTGTCCGCATCAGGGTGTTTTTCACAGGAGATGATCTTTCCTATCACCACTTTTTCAGGGATGTCGATCTTCTCCATACTGTCCACTTCCAGCCCAATGGCATTGAAAGTCTCATAGAGTGTCGTATCCGAAACTTCCTTCAGGTCGATAAATTCGTCAAGCCATGTACGTGTCACTATCATCTAAACTGCTCCAGCAAACGGATATCACCTTCAAAAAGACTGCGAAGATCCGGTATTTTGTGCATCAGCATTGCAATACGTTCAACCCCAAGGCCGAACGCATAGCCGCTGACATCTTTATAATCAACTGCTTTGAAAACATTGGGGTCGACAATGCCGCATCCAAGGATCTCGATCCATCCTGTATGCGAACAGACACGACACCCTTCCCCGCCGCAGAAGATACAGCTGATATCCACTTCGGCCGAAGGTTCTGTGAACGGGAAAAAACTTGGACGAAAACGCACATCGACATCACCGAACATATACTGTAAAAAATCAGTCAAGATCGCCTTAAGGTTGGCAAAGGAAACTTTTCCTTTCTCATCGACTACCAGTCCCTCGACCTGATGAAACATCGGTGTATGCGTCACGTCATAGTCGCGTCTGAAAACCGCGCCGGGTGCGATCATCCGGATGGGCGGCTTCTCTTTGAGCATCGTGCGGATCTGTACCGGCGATGTGTGTGTACGCAGCAGACCGCCGTCTTTAAAATAAAATGTGTCCTGCATATCACGTGCAGGGTGGTACTTTGGCAGATTCAGTGCTTCAAAATTATGAAAATCATCTTCGATCATGCCACCGGTTTCGACAGAAAAGTTCAACGCGGTAAAATAATCAATGATCTTATCCATTGTCTCCATTACCGGGTGCAGCGCTCCCTTCTGCGCCAAAGTACTATAGAGCGATACATCGATCGCCTCGGCTTTTAAAAGACGCTCGATCTCTTCGGCTTTAAGCTCTTCATAACGTTTGTCAAACAGTGCCTGAAGTACGGCTTTTTGCTTGTTAAGACCTTCGGCAAAAGCTTTCTTCTCAGGCCCGGGAATGTCTTTCATCTTTGCAAACTGCGCAGCAAGAACCCCTTTCTTTCCAAAGAGTTCGATGCGCACCTTCTCCAATGCCTCAAGTGAATCAGTCTGCAGTATCTTAGCTTCCAAATTTTCCATAATGCTCCATTTATCGCATAATAATTGCCGTGATTCTAACGAAAAGTTGCTAACAAGGGGGTTTAGTGTGCTATAATTACCAAAATTCAAAGCATAAACAGCTCGATAAAAAGGAAAAGAACCATGTGTATATTCTGCAAAATTGTCAAGGGAGAGATCCCCAACAATACCGTGCATGAGGATGACGAGTTTCTCGCCTTCCACGACCTCTATCCCAAAGCACCTATCCATGTGCTTATCATTCCCAAAAAGCATGTGGAGAATTTTCAGAGTGTCGATGGTGAAACAATGGCGAAGATGACCCCATTCATTCAAGAGGTTGCCCGCAAACTTGGTGTTGATCAAACCGGTTACCGTCTCATTACCAACAATGGTGAAGACGGTGGACAGGAGATTCTGCACCTGCACTTCCATCTACTTGGTGGCGGAAAACTGATCTGGAACCACCAGCATGAAGATCCGCATAAAAACCTTTAATCCCTAACTCCCGCAAAGCATCGGGAGTTACACTTCAAACGCTATACATCAAGGGCAGCCAGCTTCTCTTCGTACTCCGCAGTAATCGCTTCCTCTTTTTCCGTAGCCTCTTCCAACAATACAAACAACTGTTCTACCTCTTCATGCAGTTTGCCAAGCATCGTAGAATATTCTATCATTGCACTGTTATCTCCTACAGCAGATACTTCTGCCAGTTTTGTTTCCAGTAAGGCAATCTCCTCTTCAATCGACTCGATTTTTGTTTCGCACAATGTCACTGTTTTTGTATAAGGCTGACGCAATGCGTTTCGTTCGCTGATAAGCTCTTTGCGCAGACGTTTGCGTTCTTTGTAATCGATCTTTGGTTTCTTCTTTTTAGGCTTGCCGCCCTCCTCCTCTTCCCAACCAATCTTCTCAAGGAATTCGTCATATGTGCCATCAAAATACTCTGCTCCGCCTTTATGAAAGATGATTAGCGCATCGGCGAGCCGCCTCAAGAGCATCTCCGAGTGGGTTACCATAATGAGTGACCCTTCAAACTGCTCGATGGCATCTGCCAGTGCATCGATCGACTGCATGTCAAGGTGGTTGGTCGGTTCATCCAAAAAAAGCAGGTTTGCAGGTGTGGCAATGATTTTGCCCAGCATCACCCGGCTGCGCTCCCCGCCTGAGAGCACCTCTATCTTTTTGTCCGCAAGCTCACCGGGAAACATCATCCCGCCGGCAATACTGCGCGCCTGAGGAATACCAACTTCCTTGCTCATTGAAGCGATCTCTTCTACAATAGTCGCGGCAATATTGAGCCGCTCTATATTCGTCTGGCCAAAATGTGCAAATTTGGTCGAAGGGTGAAATGAAAGTGATCCATACTGAAGCGGAAGCTCTCCGGCAATATAGTTAAGCAATGTTGACTTTCCCCGTCCGTTCTTTCCAATGATCGCAATTTTTTTGCCTTTTTCAAGCGTAAAACTCAGCTTATCAAAAAGTGGCTGCTGAGGATCGTATCCAAAACCAAGTTCTTCAGCTCTAAGCACTACTTTTGCAGGCGTATCGGCATAATTGAACGAAAAAGAGAGATCGGCCTCATTTTCAAGCTCTCCAAGCTCCTCCATTTTGTCCAGCTCTTTTTGCTTCGACTGTGCCATTGCCGCCGTGGATGCTCTTGCCTTGTTCCGCGCAACGAACTCTTCAAGCTCTTTTCGCTTCTTCTCCTGGTTGGCTTTTGTCTTTTCATAGGTTTCATCTTCCATCGCAAGTGTCGCGTAGTACTTATGCGTATCACCGCTTGTAATGCGAAGGCCTTTACGCTGTACCCCCATCGTATGGGTAGAAACTGCATCCATAAATGCTCTGTCGTGGGTAATAAGGATTACCTCACCGTCAAATTCACGAATAAAGCGTTCCAGCCATCGAAGAGAGGGCAAATCAAGATAGTTCGTCGGTTCATCCAGCAGCAGCATGTTCGGCTCGGTCGCCAGAAGCTTGACAAGATTAATGCGTATCTGGTAACCTCCGGAGAAACTCAGCGGGTCTTTGTCGAGATCCTCTTCACTGAAGCCAAGTCCAAAAAGTAGCTTCTCTATCTTATAGAAGTTCCACTGCTCATCTTCGGGCAGCACCAGCGCACACTCTTCCCGTACACTTTTTTTGGTAAATACGAGATGTTGTTTGAGTGCACCGATGCGGTAGTTCTTGGGTATGGCGATTTCGCCGCTGTCATAGCTCTCTCCGCCAAGGATCATCTTAAAAAGAGTGGATTTGCCCGCACCGTTGCGTCCGACGAAGCCTATTTTCTGGTTCTTGCCTACTTTGAGGTTGACATCGCGGAAAATAGTCTGTCCTCCGAAGCTTTTTGAGAGGTTGGTAAGTTGTATCATTGAGATTGTCCGGTCTGAGATTTGACCGGATTATAGCAGAAACTCTTAAGAGCAGCACGCTCCGCCAAAACCATCTTCGATCTCGACACCGCCACCACTTCCGGAAGCGATCGATTCCTTCTCTGCAATTGTTTGTCCGTTATAGATAATGGTGTAGCTTATTTTAACGGAATCGCGAATAGAATTGATGGTTGTACAGTAGCTTTCCAAAGAAGCCAAAATGTAGCGCTTGGCTTTGAGCGGATCGAAAGAACCCTCAAACTCGTAAATAATATGTAAAGAAGAAAATTTCATCGGTACTTCCATCTGCCGCTCTATTTCGGCACTGACTTTATAATTGCTGACAGCATACCCGTCTTTTTCCGCCATAACTACCAAATCGATTCCTGTACAGCCTATGATCCCTGTAGCAAAATATTCTACCGGTGTAATCTCTTTACAGTCAAGTATATAACTTGATTTCGTTGTATTGGCTTTAAATGTTTTCTCTCCAAGATATTCCAGTGATACGTTCATTTTTCATCCTCTATTTTTTCCATAAGTGTACTGTGAAAATCTTAGAATTCCATCGTCATTGAGCACTCTCAACTTTCTGTTGGATTGATTGTTCTATAATCATAGTGTAAAATTCCATACCAAAAGAGTATTCTATGTCCAGTCATACCAAAACCGAACACCCAAAAGCCTTACGTTCTACCATAAGCTTTAAAGATATCGTCGGACATAAAAAAGTCAAGGCAAGATTAAAAACCATTATAAAAATCATTAAACAGCCCGAACTCTTTGAACGATTCGATACCCCTCTGCCAAAAGGGCTACTGCTTTACGGGCCTGCCAACATCGGCAAAGGTATGCTTGCCCGTGCCTTTGCCCATGAGGCAGACATGCCCTACTATGAAATATCCGGTTCCCTGCTTTTCGATATTGACTATATCAAGGAAGTCTACAAAGAAGCTTCAAAACATGTACCTTCCCTTGTCATTCTTGAAGATATTGACATCAAAGGTCTCCTGCAAGGTACTCTTACCAATGTTTCATTCTCTGACATTGCCAAAGTGCTCGAAAAGACAGAAGCAAGGGTTTTCACCATTGCCACCTCTGAAACCCTTGAGGCGGTCGACGAAGTCCTAACTGCACCGAAAAAACTGGATTTTCTTATTGAAGTTGACAAGCTTGACAAAGATGCCAGACGCTTTTTCCTCGAAAAAATTCTGAAGAAACCGCACGATCCGAAAATCGACAAAGAACGTATCGTACGATATATCAACGGTATGAGCGCGGTCGATCTCGAGCGGCTTGGACGTATGGCGGTACTTGAAACAATAGAACAGGGAAAAAAACAAATTACCGAAGAGATTCTCATCGAACAGATTAACATTATCAAGTATGGTCACAAAATTGACAAGCAAATGGTACGCAACCTTGAAAAAGAGCTGGAAATGACCGCCTACCACGAAGCAGCACACGCTGTACTTTCCACAATCCTTCTGCCACATATCAAAATTGAACAGGTCACCATCGCACCCCGAAGCAAAACACTTGGGTTTGTCTCATATAATGCCGACGAGCCTATGTCCAACATCACGAAAGAGGAACTCTTCTATGATGTCTGCGTTCTCATGGCCGGGCGTATCTCCAAAATGAAGAAAGCAGGGAATACCCAAATGGACAGTGGCGCTATCGATGATCTTTCACAGGCATCGTTCCAGATATATACTGCACTCAGTACGCTCGGCATGGACAGTGAACTGGGTCTGATCAACCTCGAAACAATTTCGCCGATTAGTGAAAACTTTCTGAGGGAAAAACTTGAAGCACGTTTTCTGCTCTGGAATGAAACAGCATTTCGTTATAGCAAAAAAATGGTTGATACACACTGGGAGATCATCAGCAAACTTGCAAAAAAACTGATAGAAAAAGAGATTGTAGAGGGAGATACCCTCTTGAAACTTGTCGGTAAAAAAAGAACGAAACCAAAAATACCAAAGGTACTGTAACCTTGTGGTAATCCGCTAACGCAACTGCTCCTGCAGCCACACTTTGAGCTGCGCAATCTGGTCGCGTGTGCGTACCGTCGCCGTTCCACCTTCGGACTGGCGCGCATTCATCGAAGCACGGATGTCAAGCAGCTCCATTACCCCTTCACCGATGCGCCCATCGATGCTCTGCAGCTCTTCGAGGGTAAGCTCCGAGATATCCACACCCTTCTCCTCTGCCAGGTTGACCACATTTCCGGTAATATGGTAGGCATCCCTGAACGGCAGTCCCTGCTCCTTGACAAGATAGTCGGCCAGGTCGGTCGCACTAAGGTGCCCAACCATGCAAGCAGCCTCCATAGCCTCTTTGTTGACTTTCATATCGGCAATCATCTCATTGAGTACCTGAAGACTCAGCAGCGCTGTTTTGACAGAATCAAATACTCCCTCTTTATCCTCCTGCATATCTTTGTTGTATGCGAGCGGCAGCCCTTTCATTACGGTTAGCAGCGCTACAAGATTTCCATTCACACGTCCCGTTTTACCCCGCAGCAGTTCAGGTATATCCGGATTTTTCTTTTGCGGCATGATCGAACTGCCTGTAGCATGACGATCCGAGAGTGTCACCCATCTAAACTCCGCTGCACTCCACAAAATAAGCTCTTCACTCAAACGGCTCATATGCATCATCATTGTTGCAATGTTAAAGAGAATCTCCAACGCAAAATCACGGTCACTGACAGTATCAAGACAATTAGACGTCGGTGCATCAAATCCAAGTTTTTCCGAAGTAATCTGACGATTGACCGGATGGGGTGTCCCTGCCAGCGCCGCGCAGCCAATAGGTGAGTAATTGTTACGCTCATAGGAGCTCATAAAACGCTCATAGTCACGCTTGAACATACTTGCATAGGCCATCATATGGTATCCGAAATTTATCGGCTGTGCATGCTGCAAATGGGTCATACCCGGCAGCATCGTTTCGGCATTCTCCTCTGCCACTTTGAGAAGTGTTGCGATGTTCTCCAAAAGAAGTTCAGCAATAGCTTTGGTATTATTCTGTACATAGAGGCGAAAATCAAGGGCAACCTGATCATTTCGGCTACGTGCAGTATGCAGACGTTTACCTGCATCACCGATGCGTCGCGTCAGTTCCCCTTCAATAGCCATATGGATATCTTCATCATCCCCATCCAGGCTTAATACTCCTGATTCAATATCATCAAGTATCCCACGAAGCCCTCTGTTAATCTGTTCGTAGTCTTCATTACTGATGATTCCCTGTTCCTTGAGCATATAGGCGTGCGCCAGCGAACCTGTAATATCCTCCTTGTAAAGCACCTTGTCAAACGGAAGCGAATTGTTCAGTTCCTGTAAAAGCTTCGAACTTTCTGTCGCAATCCGTGCTGAAGCGATCTTTTTTCCCATAGTCTTATCCTGCATAAATTAGTTAGGGTATTTTAGCGAAAAAGGGTTGAAGACGGGGAGCAACGAGTAACGAGCAGATGTTGCATGGGTTGGTTGAGAAAAACGGTCATTCCCGTAAAAGGAGGAATCTTTGCGTCAATGAGGTAAAAGAGGTCGAAAGTTGATTAATAATTGAAAATGGAGGATTGATAATTGCAGAGAGGCAGCTTTATAATTTTAACACAGTAAAAGCAATAAGAGCGAAAATGATGGTTGTTATTGTTAAAAGTCAGGATTCAAGGTTAAGAGTTGAAGAAAAGAAATGAGGAAAAACTCAAAGTGGCAGCGACCTACATTCCCACCAGCGTAGCCGGCAGTATTATCGGCGATGAGAGGCTTGA
>Ga0256829_1001082_pt1 | contig 23582 bp, 35 predicted proteins | sample 131447metaG_FD_185979 | JGI IMG/M metagenome (GOLD analysis project Ga0256829, IMG submission 185979) | Hydrothermal vent microbial communities from Lau Basin, Pacific Ocean - 131-447 | ecosystem: Environmental > Aquatic > Marine > Hydrothermal vents | place: Pacific Ocean: Lau Basin | collected...
ATCCTGATCATGGCAGACACCATGCCAGCGGGTGATCTTGAACGACTGGCAAACGACCTCGGCCGAGCGGCTTGGGACAAACAACGGAATGCCCCCGCATGAGGCAGCATGCGGAGCGGGCAGCGTGGCGGCGGGGTTTCCTCCCTGTCCCTGCCGCCACGCGATTATATTGGAGAGTGAGAATGGACCACTCAATCAGTAAGCCAATGAAAAACCCAGCTCTGCGCGTCGTATCATTTGGCGCAGGTGTTCAATCGACCGTCATGCTCTTGATGGGTATTCGTGGCGTTTTCGGCCCGCGTCCAGATGCGGCAATATTCGCTGATACCGGCTGGGAGCCACAATCAGTCTATCGCCACCTCGAATGGGTGGCGGCGGAGGTAGCGCGTATGACAAACGGGCAAGTGCCTGTTCACGTCGTTTCGGCTGGCAATATCCGAGCCGATCACCTGAACGGCATGAACTCAACCGGACAACGGTTCGCGTCGATGCCGTTATATACGGCCAACGGTAAGGGTATGGGGCGCAGACAATGCACACAGGAATATAAAATCGCGCCAATTCGCAAAAAGGTTCGTGAATTGCTTGGCGTCAAGAAGGGCGGTCGCATTCAGAAAGGTGTCGGCGTCGAACAGTGGATCGGTATTTCCACCGACGAATTGCAGAGGTTGAAGGAAAGCCGCGATAAGTGGTGCAGACACCGCTGGCCGCTTATTGAGGCCCGCATGTCTCGGGGCGACTGCAGAGCGTGGTTCGATCGGGAATACCCCGGCCAGCCTCTTGCGAAATCCGCATGTCTCGGTTGCCCGTTTCAGGATAATGCCCGTTGGCGAGCGCTAAAAAATAACGACCCCGAAGGATGGGAAAATGCCGTAGAGTTTGATGAGGCAATCCGCGAGAACGGCGGCACCCTGCGCCTTATGGATGAGCAGCAATTTGTTCACAGGTCTGGAACACCCCTTAGAACCGCCGACCTTGGCGACAATAGCACCATAGACCTGTTTCAAGGCGAGTGCGACGGGATGTGCGGGGTATGATGAAAATGGACCTAGAGAAACAATGGATCGTGGAGAATGAGCGCCCAGCCGGGAAAGACCCGTTTGGCAAGATCGAGCGGATGCAGGCGATTGGCGACGAATTGGCGAAATCATGGGGATCGCAGTATTATTATCTGCTGCACATGGCGAACTTGCTTGACGCTGCATTGCCGTTAATACGCGCCGAAGCCGAGGCCGAGGATATCCGCGAGGCGGGTAAAGCGGTTCGGTGCATATCGTGGAGCCGCCGCGTTGATGCCGCCGAAAAGATGGTTGAGAAATTCGGATTGGAAAACCAATGACCCTGAAAACAATATACCGCTCGGGCCGCGTAATGCGCTGGCACCAGAACCCCGACATGGTGGACACGCACCAGACGAACGCCGCGCATCAGTGGGGCGTGGCGGTGTTCATCCTCGAAGAACACCCGAACCCGTCCAAGGAGCTTATTAGGGCGGCGCTATACCACGACACGGGGGAATTGATCGTTGGGGATTTATCGTGGACGTTCAAGGCAGCGCACCCTGAGACAGCCGAGGCTCATCGCAAGCTGGAAAAACAAGCGCGCATCGACATGGGAACGGATTTTGAACTCACCCCGCAGGAAACCGCATGGCTGAAATGGGCCGACCGCGTTGAAGCATATGAATGGATGATGGCGCACCACCCTGAACTGGCCGACGAGCCGGACTGGCAGGATGCCGCCATGTGGATCAGGGGGAATAAACCGGCATGAGAATGATAGCGATGATTGACCCAGAGCGCATCACAGCGCGCATATTCGGCTGTCCGGTTTTCGGCAATTTTTACTGTGACGGCATATTTGTTCGGTCACTGGACGGCACAAAACTATGGCTGGAAAGCGATATTGCATTGGCGTGGTGGGAGAGCCGAAATTGCCCGCCCGTTATTTTGGGGGAATAAACCATGAGTTTGCAGGAATATAGGGAGTTTATTGCGTCCCGTGGCGGCGTGGTTTCGGCAACGGGGATACCATCCAAAAATATGAACGAAAAAATGAAACGCCACCAGAAAGTAGCTGTTGAATATGCGCTTAATCGTGGCAAATCGGCCCTGTTTCTGGATACCGGCTTAGGTAAATCGCTTTGCGAGCTGGAATTTGCCAGACAGGTTTCTGAACACACGAATAAGCCGGTCCTGATCCTGACGCCGCTTGCCGTTGCGGCGCAAATGGTTCGTGAAGGCCAGAAATTCGGTATTGAGGCGAGACAAATACGCGACCAATCAGAAGTCGGTGCTGGTATTATGGTCGCAAATTACGAGCGCCTGAAAAACCTTGACCCATTCTGTTTCGGTGGGGTTGTGCTGGATGAAAGCAGCATATTGAAATCGTTTGCCGGGAAAACTCGGGGGGTCTTGCTTGAATCGTTCATTGACACCGAGTTTCGCCTTGCCGCGACCGCGACACCATCGCCGAATGACCATACCGAATTGGGAAATCATGCAGAATTTCTCGGGATCATGCGCCAGCAGGAAATGCTTTCGAAGTGGTTTATCAATGATACCAGCACTGCAAGTCAGGATTGGCGGTTGAAGGGCCATGCCGCTGATGATTTTTGGGCGTGGGTTTCGAGTTGGTCCAGATGCGCTACGTTGCCAAGCGATTTGGGCGGCGACGACGCCGGATATATATTGCCTGAAATTGACCGGCGCATTCATGTTGTCAAAGCCGACCGGCAGACTGATGTTGATGATGGAATGCTGTTTCGTATTCCGGAAATGTCGGCAACCAGTTTCCACAAGGAAAAGCGCCTGACCATTAAACAGAGATGCGAAAAGGCGGCTGAATTGGCAACGCATGATCGCCCGGTGACTGTGTGGTGCGAGACAAATGACGAAAGCGCCATATTGTCGAAAATGATACCTGACGCGGTTGAGGTCAGCGGCAGCATGAGCGCGGATGAAAAAGAGCGCCGGTTGCTCGGATTTGTTGACGGTGATTTTCGCGTCATTGTCACCAAGCCGAAGCTCGCAGGTCACGGCGTGAATTGGCAGCATTGTTCGCACGCGGTTTTTGCGTCAATCTCATTCAGCTATGAGCAACACTATCAGGCAGCGCGCCGGTCTCATCGGTTTGGGCAAACTGAAAACGTCAGAAATGATATCATAATTTCAGATACCGAGGCGAGTATCTGGAATGCCGTCAACACAAAGGCCGAAAAACACGCCGAGATGAAACGGCGTATGGCAGAAGCGATGAAGCAATTCCAATCCGGCGCTGATGTTCGCGTCAAATATGACAGGCCGCTTGATCTGGCGTTTCCTGAATGGCTAAAGGGAGATAAAAAATGAAACAACCGGAATATCAAGGTGAAGGATGGGCAATCCACAATTCCGATTGCGTCGAGGGGATGCACGCCATGCCCGAACAATCCGTTGATTGCGCCATATTTTCCCCGCCGTTCGGGGATCTGTTTGTGTATTCCGACAGCGAGCGAGATCTTGGAAATTCCGGCGAAGGCGATGCGTTTTTTGAGCAATACCGATTTTTTGCAGAGGCGTTAACCCGCGTTATGAAGCCGGGCCGGATTGTCTGTTGTCATTGCACCGATCTACCGATGCGAAAAGGCAAACATGGGCATATTGGTTTGCAGGATTTTTCCGGCGCATTGATCAAAGCGCACACGGACGCCGGTTTGATTTACCACGGGCGCGCGACAATCTGGAAAGATCCGGTTGTTGAAATGCAGCGGACAAAGGCGCTTGGATTGCTTTACAAGCAAATCAGAAAAGACAGCGCAATGAACCGCGTCGGGATGCCCGATTACATGCTGTTTTTCCGCGCCAAGGGGGATAACCCAGACAGGATCGAACACGCTGCACCCGGAGACATGAAAGAGGCTATCCGAATTGCCCGTGAATGGCTTGATGATTTACACCGGCATGGGCTTTGTGGTGACGTTCCAGATGATGACGCACTAGCGGAATTAATGACGCAGGCACAATTTGACGTTTACGATTGGCAACAACTCGCAAGCCCTGTCTGGATGGATATTCGACAAGGGAACGTCCTGAACAAGATGAAGGCCGAGAACGACGAGCGCCATGTTTGCCCGCTGCAACTCGACGTGATCGACAGGTGCCTGCGCCTGTATTCGAAGCCGGGCGATGTTGTAATGGACCCATTCAACGGCATTGGATCAACCGGGTATCAGGCGGTCAAACAATTCCGCAGATACATCGGCTTTGAATTGAAGGAAGAATATGCCAAACAGGCAGGGAAAAATTTGAAAGCAGCGGAACAATCAACCGCTGATCTATTTTCTTGACACACCCCGCCCCCAAGAAGCAGTTTGGCGGGGAGTGTGCAACTCACTCACCCGCCAATTAGACGCGAAAGGGAAATAAAGCGCCATGAGCGAACCATATACTCCCGCCAACAATGATGCAACCATTGCCGATTTTGTTGATTTTTTGCGCCAAATGCAGATCGGTCCGGCGGATCAGGCTGAAATCATCGACGATGACAAGCGGCACCGGTATCGCCTGATTGACGACAAACCCCGCGTGAAAACGGGTGTCTATCAGCTCAAGATCGAGCCGGACGGTTTTGCAGTGGGCTGGGCGTTGTCGTTTCGCGAGGGCGTGACACACGCATGGCACAGTAAGTCAACGCGCAAGGCCAGCCCCGAACAACGCGCCGAGTGGAAACGCAAACAGGCGGCAGCGAAAAAACAACGCGCGGCGGAAATAACCGCTCTGGCGAAAAAGGCCGCTGCCAAGGCCACACGCATCTGGTCGCAGGCATCCACGACAGGCACCACAGAATACCTCGACCGCAAGCAATGCGATCTGAATGGCGCGCGGATATGGCGGGATATGGTCGTGGTGCCGATGTATTCATCGCGCGGGGGCATGGCTGGACTGCAATTCATATCTGGTGACGGGGCAAAACGGTTTATCACCGGATCGGCCAAGGAGGGCAGCTATTTCCCGATCACGACCCGCGACGAGGCGCGCGACACAATCGTAATCTGCGAGGGGTTTGCGACCGGCGCGGCGATCAGGGCCGCAACAGAATGGCCGGTGGTGGTGGCGTTTGACGCTGGCAACCTGAAACCTGTCGCCAAGGCCATGCACCGAAAATATCCTGATGCGCGGATAATCATCGGCGCTGACAACGACCAGTGGACAGCCAAGCAGGACGGCAGCGACTGGAACCCCGGCATCGAGAAGGCCAACCAAGCCGCCGTTGCAATCGGTGGCGCGCAGGTGATTTACCCGATCATTGACCCGCTAGATCCCGATCACCGGACCGATTGGGATGATGTTTACCGCACCGATGGGCGGGAGGCAGTGCGCGATGCGTTTCTGACACCACCAGCGCCCGAGATAGACATGCCGGATGAACCGCCAATGCCGGAATACGATATTGGCGTTGAGGATGACAGCCTCGCCGCAATCCGACCGCTTGGGCACAATCGCGGGCTATATTCGTTTTTCCCGCGCGCGGCCGGGCAGATCGTCACGCTGTCGGCAACGTCAATGGGCAGGATGCAGTCGCTCTATATGTTGGCCCCGCGCCCGTTCTGGGAGCGGCACTATGGCGGCGATAAAATATCAGACAGCCAGATATGCGCCTATGCAAGCGCGCACCTGATGCAGGCGTGTCACGACGCGGGGATATTCCAGCGCGAAACCACACGCGGCGTCGGTGCGTGGATCGATGGCGGCAAACCGATTATGAATTGCGGTGATGTTGTGGTCGGCGATGGGATCAGCGAGCACCCGGCCATGTTCCGCGGCGAGGCGGTTTATGAGAGTGGACCCCGCGTTGTGCATCCCGCCGGTGACTGCCTGTGCAACACCGATGCAGCGAAGGTGCTGGATCTGATAAAACGGCTGCAATGGAAGCGCGGCCAGTTTGCGTATCTATTGGCGGGATGGCTGGTGATCGCGCCGGTCGGTGGTGCGCTGACATGGCGTCCGCACATATGGCTGACTGGTAAATCGGGCGTCGGCAAATCCAGCATAATATCCGAGGTGATTAAAAAACTGCTTGGCGAAATCGGGCTGTATACCGAGGGATCGACTGAGGCGCGCGTCAGGGGCATGGTTGAGCAATCAACGCGCCCGGTTGTGATTGACGAGGCCGAGAGCGAAACGGCGCGGGCCAGAGATGAAATTCAGAAGATCATAAATTTCGCGCGCAAATGCTCCAGCGGCGGGATCGTCTCAAACGCCAACGCCAGCTATAGGGCGCAAAGCTGTTTTTGTTTCGCGGCGATAAACCCTGCTGTTGAACAGTTGGCAGACACCGCGCGGATCAGCATTTTGGAGTTATCCCGCGATACCAGATCGGATCGACTGCGGGAATGGACGTCGCTGCTGAGCGATATGCGCGAGACATTTACCGCCGAATATGCGCGGGAATTACAGTCTCGCACCATGCAAAACCTGCCGACGCTGCTGGAAAACGTGAAAACATTCACGCGGGTTGCGGCTATAATGTTTGGCGATGCTCGGGCGGCTGATCAGCTTGGCCCGATGATTGCTGGAGCGTTTAGCCTCACCAGCACAAAGCGGATCACCGATGAGGCGGCGCGGGAATGGATGCAGCGGCAGGATTGGGAGTGGCACACGCAGACACGCGAGACCGAGGATTGCACGGTGTTGCTGTCATACATCATGACCAGCCGCGTGAGATACGACAATCAGGGAATTACCCGCGAAAGCACCATCGGAGACATGGTGGAACTCGCCGCCGACCAGATCCGAGACGGGCAAGAGGCGGCGATGAACGGCCTGAAATCATACGGCATCAAGGTCGTGGCTGGGCGGATATATATCAGCAACACGGCGATGCAGCTCAAGAAATTGTTGCGCGACACGCCATATATCCCGTGGGCGCGAACGCTGGCAGAGATCAATGGCGCGAAACCTGAGCCGCCGACGTATTTTATGCCGGGCCTCACCTCGCGCGCCGTGTCGATCCCGATGGCGGCAATATCAGGCGCGGCACCACAAGCGCTACCAGAGGATGAGGAATTGTCATTCGATAGTGGGGATTTTGCGTGATGAAAAAATTGCGCGTGTTAGATTTATTCTCGGGCATCGGCGGTTTCAGCCTCGGGCTTGAGCGAACCGGTGGGTTTGAAACCGTGGCGTTTTGCGAGATCGAGCCATTCCCTCGCGCCGTATTGAAAAAACATTGGCCGGAGGTGCCATGCTATGAAGACGTTAGAACACTCACAGGCGCCGACGTCGGCCCAGTTGACGTTATTTGCGGAGGATTCCCATGCCAGGACATATCGACGGCAGGAAAACAAGTCGGAATCGGGGCTGGAACACGCAGCGGGTTATGGTCCGAAATCGTTAGGCTTGTTGGCGAATTACGACCGCGCTACGTCCTCGTGGAGAACGTTGCAAACCTGCTTTCTGGCCCAACTGAAAAACGAGGCGGGTGGTTCGGCAGAATACTTGGAGACTTGGCCGAGTGCGGGTATGATGCGGAATGGCAAAACATACCGGCTAGAGCCTTGGGCGCGCCACACCTTAGAGAAAGGGTCTGGATTGTTGCCTACCCCGCGCAAGAACGACAGCCAGAAACGGGGGAATTTCAATATCCACGAATCTCGCAATGGCTTCCCAGCAGGCGTGAAGCGTTTATTTTTGCCCACAATCGGAAAGAACGAGCCGAAGGGGTCGAGCAAAAAACGGTTTCGGGGTTCGGCGCATTTTCGTGGTGCCAAAATGTCGGAAGGGTTGAGGATTTGCGAGAACGATCCGATATACCTACACCCCTCTTTCGCGGAAGCCGTGATGGGATTCCCGATTGGGTGGACCGAGTTGGGTGCTGCGGAAACGCAGTCGTCCCGCAAATCCCCGAAATGATCGGGCTGGCAATTCTTGAGGCCAACAAATGATCACCCTATACCCAGATCAGGCCGACCTCGTTGAGCGCATCCGCATCGCCATGCGCCGCAATAAATCGGTGTTGTGCCAAGCCGCGACGGGGTCGGGCAAGACAATCCTCGCCGCATATATGATCAGCAAGGCGCGTGAAAAACGCACCCGATGCATGTTTGTCGTGCCGCGTCGTGAGCTGTTGCGCCAGACAGCCGAGACGCTGGATAGCTACGGCATCCCGTTTGGCTATGTCAGCGCCGGATATGCCCCCGATGGACTGGCAGATATTCAGGTCGCCACGTCCGGCACATTGGCGCGCAGGCTGGACCGATCGCCGAAATCGCGGTTGGTATTTATCGACGAGACACACCACGGCGGCGCAGAACTGGAGCGCATCATCCGGCATTATCAGGACGCCGGTGCATGGATTATCGGGCTATCGGCGACACCCATGAAAATGTCAGGCAAGGGGCTTGGCGACTGGTATCAGACGATGGAGTGCGGCCTGAGCATCGCCGATCTGATTGCGGCTGGGCGACTGTCCGAATACCGCCTATTTGCCCCCTCACGCCCCGATCTGAGCGGCATCAGGACGGTTGCGGGCGATTATGCCAAAGGCGCGATTGCCGACCGCATGGAGCAGGATATGGTGCTGACCGGCAACGCGGTCCGGCACTATATCGCCCACGCAAACGGGCGGCTGAATGTGGCATTTTGCACCAGCGTCAAACACTCCGAATTGGTGGCGGCTGAATTTAACGCGCAGGGTGTTCCAGCGGCGGCAATCCACGGGAAAATGAACGACGCAGAACGGTCCGCGATTATCAAAGCGTTTGCGCGGCGGGAATTGCACGTCCTGACGAATTGCAGCCTGCTGACGTTTGGTTTCGACCTTGCCAGCGCGGCGGGGATGGATGTCACGGTTGAGTGCATGTCCGACCTATCCCCGACGAAATCGCTCCCTTGGCAGATGCAGAAATGGGGTCGCGTGTTGCGCCGGAAATCGGAACCGGCGATTATATTTGACCATGCGGGCAACGTGGACCGCCACGATCTGCCCGATGATGACCGCGATTGGACGCTTGATGGACGCCGGAAACGCGCATCCACGGGCGAAAAAACCGAGCCTGTCCGTCAATGCCCGAAATGCTATTTTGTCCATCGCCACGCCGCTGCTTGCCCATCTTGCGGATTTGTATACCCTATCGAGAGCCGCACCGTGAAGCAGGTCGATGGCGAACTGGCAGAAATCACCGAGCGCAACCGGAAACGCGACGCCAGACGCGCTCAGGGACGCGCTGACAGCCTTGACGCGCTCTTGGCACTAGCGGCACGGACAGGGAGGAAACCGGGCTGGGCGCATCATGTGTGGGCCGCGAGACAGGCGAAACGACATGCTGGGGCCTGACACTGTAATATTTGCGACCGACGATAGCGACGAGGGCATCTCGGCCGCCCGTGAGTGGCTCAAGGCGCAGAAATTCACCGCCGACGATGTGCGGCTTGTAAAGAGGAACGAACAATGCCTGATAATCACAAAAAGAATCGGAATCGCACCGAAGCTAATATCCTCAACGACTGCCTGATTGCTCTATCTGATGCTGGCTGTTTGGCGTGGCGCAATAACACCGGCGTCCTGCCGAATCGTCAAGGCCGCCCGATCAGGTTCGGGCTATGCGTTGGATCGAGCGACATAATCGGAATTGCGCCGGGCGGCACGTTTTTCGCTGTCGAGTGTAAATCGGCAATGGGCCAACCGACTGACGCCCAGATCGCGTTTATAGCGCGGGTGCGTGATTTTGAGGGTCGGGCAGGGATTGCGCGGTCTGCTGCCGATGCCGTTTCGATTGCGCTTGGTCAATCATAGCGCGGATCATATCGCTGAGCGATTTATGCCCCATCTCAGCGGCCAGCGCCTGCGCGGCGTCGCGGTATTCATCGGTGACGCGGATCATGATATATTTCTGTTTCGGTTTCATGTTGTTTGCCTATACGTTTTTTGCTTGCGTTCTATCTGTCAATACACTAAACAAGAGGAAGATGCAAATACGAAAGGGAACACGACATGATTAAAGCACCGCACACATGGTATCAGGTAATGGTTGATTTTGGCCACGGCATAGGCGTCGGTCCATTGACGCAAGGTTTTGCCAATCGTGACGAGGTGGCAGACGAGCTTTCCGACTATCACCGCGTCCACGATGAGGTGCCGGTGTTCCGCGTGTTCCGCATTGACATGGACGTAGAAACCAACGCGCCTGAAAGCATCGCCGATGTCACCGAGGACGTCATTGACGAATATTTCGCAGACGGATGGGGGAACTGATTATGAGCAACGATCTTACAACGATCATCACCGGCATGGATATGGCAACCGTATTTGCTGGCGGCGGCGAAACGATTGATCCGATTATCGCGCGGATTGAAAAAGAAGTTCGGTCACATGCGCCGGATTTGACGACAGCAAAAGGCCGTGACGCAATCGCATCGCTTGCCCACAAGGTCAGCCGCAGCAAGAAATTACTTGATGACGCTGGGAAAAAACTGAACGAGGACAAGCGCCGACAGATATCAATCGTTGATGCCGAGCGCCGGAAAATTCGGGAACGTCTCGACGCATTGCGCGATGAGACAAGGAAACCGCTGACGGTTTGGGAGGAACAGCAAGCCGAGAAAAAACGCCGCGCCGATGAAATCCTTGGCTTGATGCGGTCACATGGTATGACCGCCGAAAACAGCCCTGACGAAATCACGGCAGCGGCAAAATCAATCGCCGAAATCGAAATCAACGCCGATATATTTGGCGCGGGAATTGAGATTGCCACAAACTTGCGCGAAACCACACTGGAACATTTGCGCGGGGTATATGCGGCGGCAAAACAGCGCGAAGATGATGCCGCTGAACTCGCAAAACTGCGAGCCGAAGCACAAGCCCGCGCCGATGCTGAGGCTAAAGCGGCGGCGGCAAAAGCCGAAGCCGAACGCGCCAAAGCCGAGCAGGAACAGAAGGAAGCCGCCAAGGCCGCAGAAGCGGAACGCCTCGAAAAAGCCAAAGCCGAGGCATCAGAGAAAGCGCGGCAACAAGCGGCGAAGGAAGCGGCTGAAAAAGAGGCAGAATATAAGCGCAAACTGGCCGAAGCCGACGCCCGAGCCAAACAGGCGGCGCAGGACGAACGTAACCGTCTCGCCGCCGCGAAACAGTCTGCGATTGATGCTGAGCGGAAACGGGCGGCAGACGCGGCGCACCGCGAAAATATCAAAGCCGACATATCATCGGCACTGAAATCAATGTCTGGCAATGCATCGCCTGACGAAATCGCGGATGCCCTTATGTCTGGCAAAATTCCGCATTGCATTGTGAGGATGTAATTATGACAATCACCATCCATGACGAACTAATCCAAGGCTCAGATGAATGGCTGGCGGCACGATGCGGATTGCAGACTGCCAGCGAAATGAAGTTGATCCTGACGCCGACGCTCAAGGTAGCAAACAACGACAAAACGCGGGCGCATGTGTTCGAGTTGCTCGCCCAGCGGATTACGGGATACGTTGAGCCGACATATATCGGCGACGATATGTTGCGCGGCATGGCTGACGAGATCACCGCGCGCGACCTGTATTCCGAGCATTACGCGCCAGTTACAGATGTCGGATTTATCACCAATGACGAACTTGGGTTTACCATCGGTTACAGCCCCGATGGGCTGGTGGGCGATGACGGGCTGATCGAGATCAAGAGCCGCCGCCAGAAATACCAGATCAAGACCATCGCAGAAAACGAGGTGCCGCAGGAATACATGCTGCAAATCCAGACGGGGCTGATGGTCACGGGGCGGAAATGGCTGGATTTTATCAGCTACAGCGGCGGGTTGCCGATGTTTGTCAAACGCGTGTTTCCAGATCCCGAAATGCGCGCCGCAATCGTAAACGCGGCTACGGAATTTGAAATGCGTATTCAGGAAAAATATGCTGATTACCGCGCCGCCACCGCCGCAATGCAACCGCGCATCGACACCGATCGCGAAATGGAAGAGGAGATGATGGTATGAACGACATGGAGCAGGTGATCGTGCCGAAAAGCGATCAAATCAATGCCGACGATCTGATTGCCGGGCCGATGGTGATAAAGATCACCAGTGTTTCGGTTGACGGCGCGAAGGAACAGCCGGTTGACGTGTATTTCGAGGGCAGCAAGAAATCATATCGCCCATGCAAATCAATGGCGCGCGTCATGGTCGCGGCGTGGGGTTCTGACAGCAAGAAATACGTCGGGCGCAGCATGAAGCTATACCGCGATCCGAATGTGAAATGGGGAGGCATGGCTGTTGGCGGCATCCGCATCAGCCACATGAGCGACATTGACAAGAAACTGACGATGATGCTGTCACAGTCCCGCAAAAACCGCGCGCCGTTTGTTGTGGATGTCCTTGAAGCCGATGCACCAGCCCCCACCACCACCCGCAACGAGGAGGCCGAGAACGCCGCTCTTGACGCGGCGATGAACGGCAAACAGGCATTCGGCGCATGGTGGAACAGCGATTACGGCAAACAGCACCGCGACGATGTGCGTGGCGTGCTGGATGAATGCAAGCGGCTGGCGGCCGAATCCGACGCCATGCCGAAAACAGATGATGAGGAACCGCCGCTTTAACCTGCCCATATCGCAGCCGCCCCGAGGGCCAGTCGGCATGGGCACCGGCGCACCCCTCGCAGGAGACCTATAAAGGTTCGCGCTCGCTGATCGGCATGGGCACCCGATCGGCACAAATCAAGGCAAAGGTAATAGATATGACCGAGGATGAAGCGAAACTGAAATGGTGCCCGTACACCGATAACGATACCTGTTGCGCCGCCGACGAGATCGAGCAACTGCACCTCGATGTCGCCATCAAGGACGCACTGATCGACGGATTGGATAAAAGGAACGCGCATCTCGCGGATGCCATGAAGATCGTGAAGGCGGCAGCCGATCATCTTGACAAGAGCGGCGCGCTGCCGGGCTGGGGGATGGCGCGCGAGATGCTGCACAAGGCAATCGCAATGACGGAGGGAAGGGAATGAACACCAAGGAATTTCGCTCCAAGAGCATGGCAGAGGCAAAGCGTATGGCTATTGATTTCATCATGTCCCTGCCGACTATCAACACGACGTTAAGCGCGAAAAAGGACGGCGACGTGTTTGTAATAACAGTCAAATGGTATTCATGGGAGGTGAGGGAATGAAAAACGACCTGTATCACCGCTGCATCGTCTGGAACGATTTTGTTGCAAGCCAAACAGGAGGACTGTGAAATGACCTACGAATACGAGGCCGGGAAAGAATACCGGACATACGGCAAACACAAAGTCACCCTGTTCACAACAAACGCGCGAGGCGGCTGGCCGCTGGTCGGGGAAGTGAAATCGCGTAGCGGCGGTTTCTTTATCCACGCATGGACAGAGGATGGAAAATCGAAATACGCGGCCAGAGATTGCGACCTGATGCCGCCAGCCCGTGAGGTTTGGATCATCGAGGACCAATGCGGAGATTTGGCGCCTGAATGGCACAGCGAGAATAGCTTTGGATTGCTGCCGGGCGAGTGCATCAGGAAATTCCGCGAGGTGCTTGACGATGACCACAGATAAAAACGCCGGGGTCGCAGCATGGCCCCGGCTAGTAAGGAGTAAGGGGATGAGCCACCGCAAGATTTGTCGCCACTGTGGGTCTAAAGGTAGACTCTTTTCGGGTCTATGCCCCCGATGTTGGGATGAAGAGGAATCGCGTTTGCGGGAATCAGAGCGCGGGGCGGATGGGGCAAGCGATTGCTCCGCCAATTCAAAATCGTGAACGGGATCAAATACCAACTTCACGCCACAAAGGGCTGGCGTAAGATCGGGATAGTGCCGAAATGACCACAGAACACGCATGGGCTGCCGCCCTCGACCGAGTATGCCAAGAGCGGGACGAGGCGAGAAAAGAAGCGAATCGGCCACTTATACAACTTATGGAGGCCGGGAAAAAGCTCAAGGCGGCAGAGGAAATGGCGGAGGCGTTTGAAAAGGCAATCCGATGGTTACAGCTTTACGGCGCAAACACGGATGTTGAAATCACCGCCCTGCAAAAATGGAAGGATTTGAACAATGGTTGACCTCACAAAAGCGGTTTCGGGAACAGTATCGAGAAACCCACTACCTGATTTTTCCAACGGCACTAACCGGCTGGATTTTCCTGCGAGCGGCATGACGCTGCGCGACTGGTTCGCTGGGATGGCGTTGCAGGGGATTATGGCGAGTGGTGAGGAATGGATCGTAGAAGCCAAAGAAGGTGGCTGGAAAGTGGAATATTCCTGCCTCGCTTACCAACTCGCCGACGCCATGATGAAGGAGCAGCACATGGATGGGACCGCCAGCATATCGGCGGAACGTGAGCGGCAGAAAACGGCTGAGGGATGGACGGCAGAGCATGATGACACATTCATTGATGGGGAATTGGTTGACGCTGCAATCTGCTACGCAAGGACCATCGCACGATGGAAAGCCGCTGGCGATCGGTGGCCGTGGGCCGACGAATGGTGGAAGCCCAGAAGCCGCAGGGAAAACCTCGTTCGCGCTGGGGCTTTGATCGCCGCAGAAATCGACAGGCTGGACCGGCTGAAGGAGCGTGGAAAATGAAACAAAAGGGGGAAAGAAAATGACTGACCTAATCACACGCCTTAAAACCAGCCGCGCCGTGGTCGACGTTGGCGAACTGTGGAATCTATGCGACGAGGCTGCGGGGGCGCTGAAGAATGCCCGTAATGATGCGCTGAGAGATGCCGCTGGATTAGGGTATACGTTATTCGAGCGAATCAACCAGCACGAGCTTGGAGGGGTGGTTGCAGATGCTATTCTCAAACTGATAAAGGAGCCGAAACCATGACTAAAAAATCCAAAACCCTCACCCGCGCAATCCCCCCAGACCTTGTCGATCTTAACGATCTGCCAGAGGAACTCATTGGAGAGTTGACCGGCACTTATACTGACGAGATCGAAGATCAGGTGGTTATTATCATCAATTCTTGCGGCGGCGAAGCAACGTGCAACCAAATCCTTGTCGGCATATATCGCGAATTCGGCACGATTTATCAGCGCCGGTTCATGCGCAACAAACTTTACCGCATATCGAAAGTTTGGAACGTGCCAAATCGAAGGGGGGTCTATACAACGACAAAACCGAAGGAGCCAACAAAATGAGCAAGAGAACCAAAGCCCGCGACCGTGCGCTTGAAAACGATGACATTGATTTTATCCGCCGCCAGTTGCCGCCAACAGCATCGGAGCGCGTGGCCGAAATGACATTTCACAAGCTGCGATATGAGGCGGTAAATGTCTCGGACGCCAAGCGCCGCGCTAGTCGGGAATGGCTGGAGTCACATGGAAAGAAACGGATGCTTGGGCAGGAGTTTCCGCTTGGTGGGATGTTGCCGCGGTGACAGACTAACCCTGCAAATCGCGCAGAAAATAAAACCCCATGACCGTATAAACCAGCCACCATTGCTGGGGAGTAAGGTCAGGGGTCGCCCCCCACCCAAGCATTTTGTCCCAAACTATGATTTTGCCGAAATACGCCAGAAACAGCATGAACCACGCGAACCGGCCCAGCTTCGGGAGCCACGTCGCTTGACCCCGCGTTTGCGCCGCCATTTGCAACGCGAGGCTATTCACCCTTTCTTGCGCCGCTATCCTGTCGGCATTGTTCGCCGCGTTCAGCGTGTCCAGATGCGCCTTGCGCAATTCGGCGGCGAGACCATTCAGCCCGCCGCCCGTGAGCCATTTCAGGACGAGGCGGATCATCCGTCCACCCCCACATCCTCACACGTCACTTTGGCCCACTCCAGCGTGGCACCTTTCGCTTTGAGTATATCCCCCAGCGCATAAATATTCAGATCCCGCCGCACCTTGCACTCGGCAAGTGTTGGCGATGATCGCTCCTGCACGAACGATTTGCATTGCAGCGGCCCGCCATTGACTGTGGCGCAAAACGAGACAATAAGAATAAACATCACCCTGCCCCCCGCCGAACCAGCATAATCACTCCGCCAACAGCGGCCAGCACCAGTACTGCCGCCAACGCATACTGAACCGGCCCTGAGCCACTCGAAACCGCCGCCACAGAGCCAAGCGCACCGCCAACTGCAGTTATTGCCTGCGGATTCTTGAGGGCATCAGCGATCACCGCTGAGGCTTTCACAGGGCCAGCCGCTTTGCCCTGTCCAGCTTTCGCCGGGGCGATCAGCATAGCCGCGTCGGTGTTTTCCTGCGCCATTGCCATGCTGGCATTTTTCACTCTGGAAATACGGACTTCCCAACCTTTGCCGAATACCCGATACGTCCGCAGCCGACGCACGAACGCAAATCGTTTGTCGCACAGGCGATCAATCAACTGCACCGAGCCGAAGCCCACGATTGCCGTGAGAGTGACTTGCCCCATGACGCCATCCACCGGAACTCCAACAATCTCTTGCGCGAATTTCACAGCCCGATGAACCCCGCTATTTACGGCAAAATCCAGCACGGCATAATCGACGCCGCTGGGTAGATCGTCGCCCATCACCTTGTCCCAATACTGCGCCTTGTAAATCGCTTCGGCTTCCTGCCTCGTGATGTGCCGCACATCATTCTTCGGCTTTCCACGACGAGTGCGCCAAGCATCATAGACCCGCTGCGTCACGCCCTTGTTCGTCGGCCCGCCCGGATCGGCAGGGTGATTTACATACCCTCCCTCAGTCACTGCCAGCCACTTCAAAATCTGTTGCCAATTCTGTTTCATCGCGTCGCCTCCTTGCGGATCACCTCGTCGTGTATCTCACTGGCAATCTTTGCCGAGTTCATCTCGATATTTTCCAACGGGCCAACCATGCTTTTGATTGTCTGGTTGCTGTCCTGAAATTGTGCGAGCTGCTTCTGAACATGGCCGGAGTTTTCCTTGACTGCCTTTGTGTTTTCCCGCTGCGCCGCAATCATGTCCTTGAGAACTTCGACCAGCGAATTGTCAGGCCCACCGAACCCGTCATGCTTAAGGACCCAGATCAGCGCCACACCGATCCCCAGCGTTGCCACCAGCCCCAGCGCGCCCGGCACCGTGGATACCCCGGCCATTAGTTTATCGAAGTTCATGGCAAAGCCTCGTTATTGTTAAGCTGTCTCGGAGATCGAGGAACGCCCGCCAGTCGAGATACCAGAGTATACCGGCGGATATGGAATACTGATATAGCCCTGATGGAACGCCATGCGCGGCGCTAATTGACCCAACTATCGCCGCGACGAGGTATGAAATCCCCGCTGCGTGAACCGTCAGCCCGATTACCCTCAATAGTGGCGACCATTGCCACCGACCGTTGATCGCTATTCCCCACGCATGGGCTGTTCCGGCAAACACCAGCACCAGCGCAAAGCCATTCTGTGCCGGAATGTCCAGCCCCGCCCACCAGAGCGGATCACCGACCCCGAGGGATATAACTGCGATGATGAACAGCCCGAAACCCACGGCCACCAGTGATGCGCCGGTCTCAATTATTCGTCGAGATTGGTTCATGTATCGTGTCATTTGCAATACTCCAAGTTTGGGTCGATCTGTTTCAGTTGGGCCGATGTTACGCGGAATAGGCCCCATCCCCACCTCGTCTGCCACTTGGATAAGAACATCTTACGGATAGCGGGGGGATACGACTGGGCCATTGTCAGCGTGGCCTCTGGGTCTTTCCAGAACCCCCATGCCGACTTTGTAGCCGCATGAAAGCCGAACCAGCCATTGCGACCCATGCAAACGTGCTTGGCCCCTAGGAACTGCGTAGCAGCAGAGATGCAGCCATTTGTGCAGATCAGCCGGACGTGCTCTCCAGTTTGGTTTCCTCTCTTTACCAGAGCATCCGCTGCATAGATGTATCCTCCGGGATTGCCGATGATGGTTCTCACGCCGTTCTTGAGTGTGCCGAAATTGTCCTTGACGTTGATGTTGGACTTCCAGATTGTGTCTGTGATGTGGATATTTCTACCATTAACTGTGGTCGTCACAACATTCCCGTCAATCTCTCGCACGGAAAATGTAGCACCTGACAGGGCAACAATGGCCAGAACTGTTACGAGGAATCTCATTTGAACGCCTTCACAGCTTTGGGAGTCGCGTCGATCACAGCCTGCGCCGCAGCACGTTCTTCTTCATCCTTCACCACCCCAGGGTTAGGAACGGTGATCGGGTTGCCCTGCTCGTCCACACTGTCGATGGTCGCCGGGACGGGATCAATGGCTGGGTGCTTGATGGTCTGCATTACATCGACCATCTTCATCAGCTTGTCATCCCACACCTGTTCACCTGTGGGCACCTGCTCGGTGTAGGCTTTGCGGCCAACGGAAAGTTCGACCTGCGCCAGACGCGCAACCGCTGCTCGGTAATCCCAAAGCTGTTGGTTGAAGGTATTGTTGGCTCGATTCGTGTCGGTGTCCGCCCTGATCTTGCGCAGGAAGGCATTGTAATCATCAAGGGTCCAGCCAGGCGCAGGCGGCGCAAGAGGGTCGTTCCTCAATGCTCGTTGCTGCCTCCAAGGCACCCACTTGGTATCAATATATTCCTGTGTTCGCGCCTCGATCTGATGCTCGGTAAGCGGTGCGTCACCCTTCTTCACAAATACGGTCATGTTGGCCTCCATGCTTGGCAGAGAATGACAGCGCCGCTGGCAGGTGCTACGGCAAAGACGATGCTGTAAACGAAACCGTCAAACGAGGTTGTATAATCGTTCCCGCTCCCCTCTGTCTGCACAGAACCGGCCTTTGATACGCTGAGCGGCTTCCACCCCTTCGGCAAAGAGAACGTAGTGGTCGAGCCGTCACCCGTCCCGAGATTGTGTTCCTGCCACGGTGGGCCGGACGGCTTGGGGTCCAGCTTGCGGATTTCCGCCGTCAGGTTGATTGCGTCGCGTGTTACGTTTGCCATATCACATCTCCACGAGAAGGCCGTTGTTTGCCGCTAGCTTGGTCACTGCGGTCGTGCTGTTGTCGATCCTGCGAAGCCCGTCAAAGGTGCTGCGCCCGCCGCTCGTCCCGACATGCAGCAGGCCCTTGATCTCGTCGTAGGCCATATCGGTGACCGCATCAGACGAACCATAGAGGGTGCATTTGGCATTGTCTTGGAACAGCACCTTTTCGGTTTCGTAGATGTGCTTGATCTGGTCTGCCGAGGGGGCGGTTGCGCCGATGCGTAGAAGGGTGAGTTTTAGGGACGAGAGATCATTGTCATTGCCGATATAGAGGGGCTCACTTGCAGACGTGTCCGTAAACGACATACCACCGGAGGATGTGCTTGCCTGCAACACCCCATCGACCCAAGCCTCCATTGTCCCAGACCGAACAGTGGCTACAAAAAACGTCCAGCGCCCGCGAATATCTCCGAACCCTACGCTCGTGAAAGGATGTGATCCGTCATCTGCACCGAAACGCATCCCAGAGGATCCAAGTGTAGCAATATCATAGTATCCTGTAGCCACTTGTCCGCGCTTCAAGATAGCATCCGTCGTTGAGTGACCAGACGGGATATAAACCCACCCCATGATACAGAAATCACCCGTCCCAAAGTCCAGATCGGAGTTGTAGGGCTGCTGTAGGTAGTTCGTTGCAGAGAAACCGCTGTAGGCCACAAGGTCCGCGCCGGTTGCAACCGCTGTCTTGGTCAGGGAGCCGAACACCTGCAGGCCGTTACCTTTCACCGAGCGATCGGGGTCGGCTAGGCGGACGGATACGTTATCGAAGTCCATCGACACAGAAGATGTTGCTGTAAAAACCTGTAACAAGATGTAGTGTGTCGCAGCTGTCGCCGTAAATGTGAGTTGCTGTGTTCCAGTTACAGCGGCGGCTTGAGAAACAGCAGTGTTAGGCGACGCAAAACCAGTCTCATCATCAACCACAACCCTCGTAGCATAAAGCGTCCCGGGGGCCGAAACATCCCACGATATAGTGTAGTCTTTACCCGGCACACAGGAAACAGCTTGCCATGCAGAGCCATATCCACCAGAGCCATTGGTGATGCGCAGTCGGCCAGAAACGACCGATAGGGTCGCTGTCCCTCCTGCAGTCCATCCAGTCGTGCTGGTATCAAACGTCCCATTCGTGACCAGTTCAGCCCCGGTGATTGTCTCCGCCGTGGTGTCAGCGAGCCATGCTCCACGAATGTCGCCGGGCATCCAACCTGACAGGTAGGTGGTGGTCAGGTAGTTGACCATGCCGGAGGCTGGGGTGGCGGGGTTGAAATTGTAAAGAGTCAAATGCTGCCCGTTGACCCCAGTTCCGGAGTTGGACGAGTTCAAAGTCAAAGCGGCAAGGGTTCCCACAATGGGTTTTGATTTCCCAGTATTATGACCTATATACGGGTAAGTCCCTCCGTAACCATGTATCCCTCCAAGATCAATCATTGAAGATGTAGTCATGTCAGTCGTGATGCTCGCCGTCTTAACGGCATAGTAATGCCCGTTGTCAGCCGAAACAGCGCCCCAGTTCGCTATGATATATTCGCCGTGAAACGCCACTGTTCCCGATAGAGGCCACGATGCGTTTGTCAAATCCCAGACGTTCCCATCATCCTTGATAACCGACACGCCCCCGTCAGTCGCCACGGCAATCGTGGGCACAGGCATACCCGTGGCAGGGTCGATTGGTGCGTCGGGGAGGGCTGTTATGGCTACGTCGTTGACATATTGGCTCACTACATTCGGGGCATTAGGTGCCGCACTAAGCCCGTCATTTCGTTGTGCAATATTTCCGTTATACGGAACATTCCTGAGATCACGCGGCATATCCTTCCCATCCAAGAGGAAGTTAAACGTGCCGCCAGCAAAGTTATTATTGTCGCAAAAAACAAGAGTTCCATCATAAAAGGCGATTGAGGACACATCACCATTTGTCCTAAGCATATTTACATTAGCGCCAACAAACACCATCCACATCGGCAGGTCAGGATCGGTCGCGTCGAAGATAATCACCCTCGAAGCCTCGGCCACCACCACATATTCCTCGGGGAACCCGGCCTTGTTGCCACGAAACACCTCGGTCTGCCCCGAAGTTGCGTTCAGTGAATAAAACTTCCCGTCGGTCGTGTTGTGATAGTAGGAACCTGTCCCTGCGCCCGAGATCACCCGAGCAGCAGTCTCGTCCGCCGCTTCGCCAAGCCAATTACCAGACACGAGGGTTTCATTATACCAGCTCGTGCGGGGCTGGATCACACGCATGTTGAAGCCGCCGTCAGACCAGTCTGCCATACGGCCCACCACCACATCCACGGGGGTGTAATTCGAAAGCGTCACGGCATAGGCGGAAAGGTCTTGCTGCACCACAGAGGCGGCAGACGCGGCACTTGCGGCCGAGGCGTTGGCCCAGCCTTCGGCTTCTGTTGCACTAGTTGCGGCATCTGTCGCGCTTGCTGCGGCGGCGTCACGCGCTGCCTGCGCATCGAGGACGGCCTGCGGGGTCACTGTGGTCGGCGCGGCGTCGATCATAACGTCAAGCGTATTTGTCAGTGGCGTTTCCGGCACCGCAACAGAGAACTCAACCGTGCCGCTGTCAGCGCCAATCGTGGTCGCTGTGTAATTACCCGCGAACATGCTGAATGACACCACACCCGAGGCGTCCGACGTGGTGGTTACCGTTCGCGGAACAACAACAGAACTGTCCTGCCCGGCCACGCCGCTGCGAACGAACGTCACCTGCGTATTCGGCAGGACATTGCCTTGCAGGTCTTTCAATGTGCCGGTGATTGCGATTAGCGTTGACATGCTCTATGCCTCCTGATGTTTCATATCATATTCTGTTCGGCGGTGCTACCTGCCAATGATTATTACCGTGTCCTGATACAAGCTGCGCGTCGTCCCCGTTTGAGCACCGCCGTTATTCACATGGGATATTCGGATCGTGCTGCTGGATACCTTTTTTATCATGGCCTGCGCGCGGTAACCTCCTTCATACGAATAAAAACTGGTGTGGTTTGGAGCCGCGACCCTGAAATCAGTATGCGATTCAGACAGGCTCAGGTCTATCGAAATGCCGTTCTCGATCACCCGCTGGAATATCGACTGGTCAACATAGAAATGGTCAAAGATCGTGAATATGTCCTGCCTGCTGTCGAACACGCGCGACCCTGATGCGTCAAACAGTTGCATCCCGTAATTCGTCGCGGGTGAGGCAACCGGTTCGCGCGTTGACATGATCGTGTAGCCGATATTGTTCATGCCTTCGGTTTCCAGTAGCCCCACGCCGCCGGTAGGGGTCAGATCGGTGAACCCATAAAATACCATGTTATAGGACATTAGCAGCCCATAGGTCGCCACGTCGTAGAACACCAAATCCCCCTCGATCAGATTCATGGTCGGGTGCGCCATTGTCAGGGCAGGACTGGTGAGGACATTCGTGTAGGTGCCGGACGGTGATGCGACCAGCGTTCTGCCGCCGGTATAAGCCTGACTGAATACCTGATCCCCGAATCCCCCGCTGTCCACAATGTAGGTATCGAGCGTAAGCCCAGCCGCAGAAATGGCCGCCGCGCTCTCATTGTGCAGTGCGAGCCATGTTTTCGTGGTGCCTGTTTGGTAGGCGTAGAGGTGCGGTTTGGTCATATCCACCACCTCCTCGCCAAACTTATTGAACACCTGAACGCCGTAAGCCATTTCTCACCTATAATGCACAGCGGTTATTGCAACCCCGCATGACATATCGAAAAAATGCTCAAATCCGGCGGGCAGAGGGTAGTTCCCGCCCGTGGAAATAGTCATCACCTTCGTCGTGTTGTCCCAGTTGATCGCCGGTAATTCCATGCCGTGCCCGTGGATCAAAATATTGCTGGCCCAAGGTTCTGTTTTTAGCTGCTGAACGCCGCCTGTTGTCATCTTTTCCCAGTGCGAGTTGAAGAATATCACCCCCTTGGTATCGTCAAAATCCGGGATCGACACCGTGCCGGTAAAGCCACCGTCCTTGTGAGTGACGCTGACCTGCCGAACAAATGTGCTGGCGTCGGTCAGTTTCGCCGCGCCGCCTGAATCCTGAATCTGCAACCCATAGCCTGTTGCGCTGGTCACCACCTTGCGGGTGAATTTCGGGATTAGCTGGACGTATTCCACTGCACCGCCAACGGATGTTATGGCGTTGAATTGCAGCCCGAGGCCGAACGCGGCATCCGTCAGCGTGGCCGCCGAGATATTCACTGATATTTCCGCCGATGCCCAGCCGGGCGTGATGAACGCCGAGTGAACGCTGGACCCTATCGCCGTGCCGGTTTCGTCGTATAGCTGCACCTTGCTAAACTCATTCACGCCCGGATTGGTCCCGTGAAATGCCATGATCACAGTCATGCCTGTGACGTCATAATTCGCCGTGTCGAACCACGAAAAATCAAACCCCTTGACCAGCAAAACCTTACTCAATCCGAGACTGCCGGCCGCGATATATGCGTAGGTCGTTTCGCTGGTGTCTGCTGCAAATGATGGATCTGTAAACGAGTTGCCCGTGCCGAGTTCAGCATATGCTGTCGGGCTGGCTGGCTTCACAAGACTGGGAAAACTCATGCCAGATTCCCCAGCTTGACCCGCAGTACATTCGACGCATCATAAACCCGCAGCACCGCGTCGGTTATTTCCAGCCGCTCGCCCGTAGATGCTGATCGAAATGTGCCTATGGTGCC
>Ga0256829_1001083_pt1 | contig 23575 bp, 21 predicted proteins | sample 131447metaG_FD_185979 | JGI IMG/M metagenome (GOLD analysis project Ga0256829, IMG submission 185979) | Hydrothermal vent microbial communities from Lau Basin, Pacific Ocean - 131-447 | ecosystem: Environmental > Aquatic > Marine > Hydrothermal vents | place: Pacific Ocean: Lau Basin | collected...
GCCGGTGTGGAGCGGCTCGGGAACGATTGTGGACCCCCGCGGCTTTATCTTGACCAACGCCCACGTGGCTTTGCCCGACCCCGGCGGAAGCCCTGTATCGCTGGAGATTTTGGTGACGCAGGCCGAAGACCGCCCGCCGGTGCCCAAATACTTTGCCGAGGTGATGCAGGCAGATACCGACCTGGATCTTGCGGTTTTGCGGATTACCACCGACCTGAACGGCCATCCTGTGGATGCAGAGCACTTGAACCTCCCTTATGCCCGCCTGGGCAATTCGGATCAGTTGCACCTTGGTCAGCCGATTGTCGTGTTAGGGTATCCGGGCATCGGCGGCAATACGATTACCGTGACCCGCGGCGAGGTCAGCGGCTTTACGGCCGAAAAGCCCTATGGCCGCCGCGCGTTCATCAAAACTTCGGCGGCAATAGCCGGCGGCAATAGCGGCGGCATGGCCGTCAACGCTGCCGGGGCACTGGTGGCCATTCCCACTCAGCTGGGCTCCGGCGCGGCCGCCGGCGAAGTGGTGGATTGCCGCTATCTGGCCGACACCAACGGCGATGGCGTGATTGACGAAAACGACGATTGCGTGCCCACCGGCGGTTTCATCAACGCCCTGCGCCCCGTCAACCTTGCAAAGCCGCTCATTGCCGCCGCCTTGCGGGGCGAAGTGGCCATCCACCGCCCGGAAAACGCCGCAACCCCGGCACCGCCTTCCGCTGAAGCGACCCCCTGGCCTGATGGCAAGGTGCTGTTCGCCGATAACTTTTCCGACCCTTCCAGCGGGTGGGACCGGCTCAAGGACGACCACGGGAACGTGGTGGATTACGCCCATGGCGCGTATCACATTCTGGTCAACGAAAAACAACTGGACGTGTGGGCGAATCCGGGGCGTGCTTTCCCCGGCGATGTGATTGTGGAAGTCACGGCGTCCAAGATCGGCGGTTCGAATGACAACGACTTCGGTGTGATTTGCCGCTATCAAGACACCGACAACTACGACTACTTCATCATCAGCAGCGACGGTTATTACGGCATCGGGGAGGTCAAAAACGGCGAAGATACCCCCTTGATCGGCGAGGGGATGCAGCCAGACCCCGACCTGCCGCAAGGCGCCGGGCAGGTGCGCTTGCGGGCAGAATGCATCGGCCATGTGCTGACCCTGTGGGTCAACGGCCGCCTGGTTGCCGAAGCCCACAGCGATGCTTTCCTGCAAGGGGGCGATGTGGGCTTGATTGCGGGCACTTTTGATACCCCGGGCACCGATATCCGTTTTGATGACTTCGTTGTTTATGCCCCTGAACGCTGAAATTTTTTCCCACGAGGCTGCTTCATGGAAATTGAACCCGTCATTGGCCTGGAAGTCCATGCCGAACTGAACACCCGCTCTAAAATGTTTTGCGCCTGCCCGGTGGTGGATGCCACCACCGCCGAGCCGAACACCGCCGTTTGCCCGGTGTGTGCGGCCATGCCCGGCGCCCTGCCGGTGGTGAACAAAGAGGCTGTCGCCAAAGGCATTAAGGTGGCTTTGGCGCTGGGATGCGCCATCAACACGGTGAGCATCTTTGCGCGCAAAAATTATTTCTACCCCGACCTGCCCAAGGGCTACCAGATTTCGCAATATGAACTGCCGCTGGCCGAGCACGGCACGCTCACCATCCGCACCTCGGCGGGCGAGCGGCAAATTCGCGTGCGGCGGGTGCATCTGGAAGAAGACACCGGCAAGCTCACCCATGTGCATGGCGAAAACGGTGCGGCGTATTCCCTTGTGGACCTCAACCGCGCCGGCGTGCCGCTGCTGGAAATCGTCTCCGAGCCGGATATGCGTTCGGTGGAGGAGGCCAAAGCCTACGCGGTGGCGCTGCGCCAGGTGCTGCGCTACCTGGGCGTCAACAGCGGGGATATGGAAAAGGGCGTCATTCGCTTTGAAGCCAACGTTTCGGTGCGCTGGAAGGGCAGCGAGGCCCTCAACACCCGCACGGAAATCAAGAACCTGAACAGTTTTCGGGCGTTAGAGCAGGCCGTAATGCAGGAAATTGCCCGCCAGAGCGAACTGCTGCGCCGCGGCGAACCGGTGGTGCAGCAAACCATGGGCTGGGACGACGCCCGCGGCGTCACCGTGCCCCAGCGGAGCAAAGAGGAAGCCCACGATTACCGCTACTTCCCGGAACCCGACCTGCCGCCGCTGGAGGTTTCCCCCCGGTGGGTGGAGGCTTTGCGCGCCGAACTGCCCGAACTGCCGCAGGCGCGGTTTCGCCGTTTTCAGGAAGCCTACGGCCTGACGGCTTACGCCGCCGAGGTGTTGACGGCCGAACAGGCCGTGGCCGACTATTTTGAGGAAGCCGTGGAAGCCGCAGCGCCGGAAGTCTCACCCCCAACCGTCGCGAACTGGATTACGGGTGAACTGTTTGGCTTGCTGAACCAGGCGGGGGCGGATATCGGGGCCGCCAAAGTTTCGCCCCGGGCTTTGGCCGACCTGCTGCGCCGTATTGCTGGCGGCGAAATCAACAACAACACCGGCAAGAGTGTGCTCGCCGAAATGTTCGCCGGCGGCAAAGGCGCGGCGGAAATCATCGCCGCGCGCGGCCTGCGGCAGGTTTCCGATGAAGCGGCCATTCAGGGCTGGGTGGAAGAGGTGCTCGCGGCCCACCCCGGAGAACTGGAAACTTACCTGAAGGGCAAAGAAGGCGTGGCGAACTTCCTTTTTGGGCAGGTGATGCGGCTGGCGCGCGGGCAGGCCAACCCGCAGGTGGTGCGTCAGGTCTTGATGAAAAATTTGCAAGAACGCCGGAGGTCTCTTGACGAAGGGTGAAGTTTGGAGTAATCTTTAATCGGGTCCCCTGAATAGAAATGAGGCGTGTCATGAAGTATAAATTCGTTTGGGGCCCTGTCAAGGAGCACAGAAACAGGCAGAAGCACGGCGTGAGCTTCTACGAGGTAGCGGCAGTTTTCAGAGACCCGAGTCAGATCTCCATTTATGATGAGGAGCATAGCGGGCAGGAAGATCGGTGGATAACTCTCGGCGTGGACAAAAACGGCATATTGCGAGTGGTTGTTCACACTTTCAAAAGATTGGACGAAGATTTGTATGAAATCAGAATCATCTCGGCCAGGAAAGCCACAAAGCGAGAGGCCAGGCAGTATAGAGAACGGAACCCATGATGAGAGAATACGATTTTTCGAAGGGAGAGCGCGGCAAATTTTACCGCAAAGATGCGACTTTCATCTTGCCGGTTTATTTGGAGGCCGATGTCAGTGATTTTATGAGCCAACTGGCCGAGGCAGAGGGCGTCAGTTTGCAAGAAATGGTGAATAAGTGGCTTAGAGCCAGCATTCAATTAGCCCAACGTGGGCAGAACACCATGGAACCTACGAAAGAGGACCGGTAAGGAAAACGAAGGAAAACGATCCAGGAGGAACGGCCACGGCATCCGCGGTTTGATGGATGGATGTAGGGAAGTGCCAAATCTGTGGCGAGAGACGTCGTGCGTATTGGCCACATCGCAGAAACAGGCCGGGCGGTTTTGGTGACGGTGTGTCGTCCGGACTCGTCCAGGTGGATCAACTGGCGAGGTAGAGTGAAGCGATGAGCGAATTTGAGCAAATTCGTCGCAAACTCGCGAGTCAGGACGCCGCAGACTTCCGCCCCGCGGGGCAGTTCTTTCGGGTGAGATAAATCCTCCCAAAAAGGCGAAAACACGACTTTGCCTTTGCAAGGCTAACGACAATGAAGAACCTCCGTCGGCGCGCCACTTTACCCATAAGCGTAGAAGTACAAGCGGGCACCCTCCCGAGTGGTGCCCGCTTATTATCTTCCAGAATGGAGCGACTTTTGTCATGACCGAATCGGTGAACGCTTTCAAGATGGCCCAGCAGCAATTTGACCATGTGGCCGACCTGCTGGGCCTGAACGAAGATGTAGCGCAGATGCTACGCCAGCCCATGCGGGAGTTCCATTTCCAGATTCCCGTGCGGCTGGATAACGGCCACATCAAGACCTTTTTGGGCTACCGCGTGCAGCATAACGACGCCCGCGGCCCGGCCAAAGGCGGCATCCGCTTTCACCCCAAAGAGACCATTGACACGGTGCGGGCGCTCGCCATGTGGATGACGTGGAAAACCGCCGTCGCCGACATCCCTTTGGGCGGGGCGAAAGGCGGGGTGGCCGTGGACCCGGCTTCGCTTTCCCGCGGTGAGCAGGAACGCCTTTGCCGCGGCTGGGTTGACCAGATTTGGCGCAACATCGGGCCGCGCATTGACGTGCCTGCCCCCGATGTGGGCACCAACCCCCAGATGATGGGCTGGATGATGGACGAGTATTCCAAACTCGTCGGTGAATACACCCCCGGCGTGATTACGGGCAAGCCCGTGGGCGGCGGCGGCTCGCTGGGACGCGCCGAAGCCACCGGCTTTGGCGTGGTTTACAACATTCGCGAGGCTATGAAACACCTCGGCATCGACCCTTCCCAAAGCACGGCTTCCATTCAGGGGTTTGGCAATGTGGCGCAAAACACGGCCATCGGGTTCATTGAAATCCTCGGCGGCAAGGTGGCCTGTGTGTCTTACTGGGACCGCACCGATAAGCAGCCTTACACCCTCTGCCACCCTGAAGGCATAGACCCGCATTTCCTGAAAAGCATTACCGACCAGTACGGCACCATTGACAAGCAGCAGGCGCAGAAAGCCGGCTATGTGCTGGAAGACGCCATGGCCTGGCTTGCCAAAGATGTGGACGTGCTCATCCCCGCGGCGCTGGAAGGCCAGATTACCGGCGAAACGGTGGGGCTTATCGGCGACCGTGTCAAAATCCTCGCGGAAGGGGCGAACGGCCCCACCACGCCTGAGGCCGATGCCGCTTTGAAAGCCCGCGGTATCTTCGTCATCCCCGATTTCCTCTGTAATTCCGGCGGCGTGACGGTTTCCTATTTTGAAAGTGTGCAAAACGATATGAATTTTTACTGGACACGGGAAGAAGTGCTGGAAAGACTGGATAAGAAAATCAGCCAGGCGTTCGGCGGTGTGCTTCAGATGGCGCTGGATGAGGAGGTGTACACCCGCGACGCGGCTTACATGGTCGCTATTGACCGGGTGGTCAAGGCGATGGAAATAAGAGGCTGGATTTAGGTCACAGACGCCGCTTGCTTGTGCAGGCGGCGTTTGCTTTCACAATCGTCCGTTTTACTCGTCTTTCTCTGCAAGGAGGAACCTATGTCCAAGCACAACCCCTTCAAAATTGCACAAGCGCAGTTGGATGAGGCCGCCAGGCGGCTGAAACTGGACGAGGCCACCCACGAAATGCTTCGTTGGCCGATGCGTGAAATCCATGTGACTTTCCCCGTCCGCATGGACGACGGCTCTTACAAGGTATTCCACGGCTTCCGGGTGCAATACAACAACTCGCGTGGCCCGACGAAGGGCGGCATTCGCTTCCACCCCGAGGAAACCATTGACACGGTGCGCGCCCTGGCCGCCTGGATGACCTGGAAAACCGCCGTGGTAGATATCCCGCTGGGCGGCGCCAAAGGCGGCGTGATTTGCGACCCTCACAAACTTTCTACGGCCGAGTTGGAACGCCTCTCGCGGGCTTACATCCGCGCCATCGGCACCGCGCTTGTGGGGTTGGAAAAGGACGTCCCCGCCCCCGATGTGTACACCACGCCGCAAATTATGGCCTGGATGATGGATGAGTTTTCCGTCATGCAGGGCTACAACGAATTCGGCATGATTACGGGCAAACCCATCCCCATTGGCGGTTCGCAGGGGCGCGGCGACGCCACCGCCCGCGGCGGCATGTTTACCCTGCGCGAGGCTGCCAAAGTGCTCGGCATGAACCTGGACGGCGCGCCGACCGCCATTCAGGGCTACGGCAACGCCGGTTACTTTGCCCATATGCTGGGCGTCAAGATGTTTGACCTCAAGGTGGTGGCCGTTTCCGACTCCAAGGGCGGCATCTACAACCCCAAGGGGCTGGACTACAAAGCCGTGATGGAACACAAGCGGGAAACAGGCTCGGTCATCAACTTCCCCGGCGCGGACAACATCACCAACCAGGAACTGCTGGAACTGGACGTGCCGGTGCTGGTGCCTGCCGCGCTGGAAGATCAGATCACCGAAGACAACGCCGACCGCATCAAGGCCAAAGTGATCGTAGAACTTGCCAACGGCCCCACCACACCGCAGGCCGACCTCATCTTGCACGATAAGGGCGCGTTTGTCATTCCCGACTTTTTGTGCAACGCCGGCGGCGTGACGGTTTCCTACTTTGAGATGGTGCAAAACGCTTACGATTACTACTGGGATGTGGAAACCGTCCACGAGCGGCTGGACAAGAAAATGACCGCGGCCTTCCACGCCGTGCATGAGATGGCGAAGAAGGAAGGCGTCCACAACCGCCTGGCGGCCTACATGGTGGCCGTGGCGCGCGTGGCCGAAGCCATGAAACTGCGCGGCTGGGTGTAATGCCCCCTGGCCTTTGAAGCAACAGGCCTGACAGGCCCGGCAGACCTGTCAGGCCTGTTTTGTGAAAAGGGTCAGGGCGCGGTGTCCATCACACAGCGGAAGCCGTCGCCCAGCCCGCCGGAGGAGGGGGTGTCCCAGTCCTGGATGGCGACGCTGGAAATGGCGCTGCGGATCCAGTAGTTCCCGCCGCGCCCGGCCTTGAGCATGGCGCCGTTTTTACGGTCGCCCTGGGCGGGCCCCTGGGGGTGATCCCATTGGGTATTGAGGCTGTAGTAGGTTTGGGAATACCAGTCTGAAACCCATTCCCAAACGTTGCCGGTCATGTTGAGCACGCCGAAGGGGCTGGCTGCGTTGGGGAAGGCGTCTACCGGCATCAGGTCGGGGTAGAAGTTTTCCACGTTAGCGGTTTGGCGGGTGGGGAACGCGTTGCCCCACGGAAACAGGCGGCCGTCGGTGCCGCGCGCCGCGAGTTCCCACTCGGCGCTGGTCGGCAGGCGCCCTCCTGCCCAGCGGCAGTAGTCGCGTGCCTGATACCAGCTGACATACGTCACCGGATAATTGAGAAAATCGGGGTTGCCGTAGTAATGGCTGTGGGTCTCGCTGCGCGATTTGCGGGGCGGGCTGCAGGCGTGGGCGGCCACGCAGCGGGCGTACATCGCATTGCTGACCTCGGTTTTGTAAATCCAGAAAGGCCCGGCAATGGCCTGATGGGCGGGCGAAGAGGCCATGTAGAGCTCTTCGCAGCCGGATTCGCTGCAGGCGTTTTCCAGCGTGTGCACCTGCTCGGGCGTCAGGCCCATGAGGAACTTGCGTTTGGGAATGAAAACCAGCGCGGCGTTGTCGCGCGGGTTGTAGCGTACGGCGCCTGGCTGAGGGCCGGTGGGTGTAGGGGAAGGGGAAGGCGTGGCCGTAGGCTGTGGGGTGTGTGTGGAAAGCGCGGCCGCAAGCACGCGGGGCGGTGTGGCGGTGGCTGCGGGTGAGGTTGCAGGCGCGGCGGCCGAGGGCGCGGATGCCCGCCATAGTGCAAAGATGCTGCCCGCTGCCAAAAGCGCCGCCAGCCCGATAAACACCGCCGGAAGGTAGGGAAGGCGCCTGGCGCGCGGGCGCTGTTCGGCGGTGGGTGGGGTGTAAGTGCCGCTGCCGGGAGTGGCGCGCGGGGGGGCTTCCCCAGGGGGGCGCGGGGCACGGCCCGAAACGGCCTGTGCCGATGCGGGGAAGGGGGCTTCTGCCTGGGGGCGCCTTTGCACGGGACGCAGCGCGCGCACGCGTTCGGGAATTTGCTGGGGAGTCAGGCCATAGGCAGCCGCGAGCGCCCGGAAAAACTGCCATGCCTCGGCGTACCGTTCGGCAGGGTTTTTGCTGAGAGCGCGGCGCAGCACGTCGGCTGCTGCTTCCGGCATTTGGGGGTTGAAGCGGCGCGGGTCGGGCGGGGGAAGGCGCAAATGGGCCAGGCGCAGCCGTTCGCCGGTGCTCTTGCCTTCGCCTGTGCCTGCTTCGTTGCCCGTGAACGGCCGCCGCCCTGCCAGCATTTCGTAGGCCATGACCCCCAGCGCGTAAACATCGGTCGCTGCCGTGACCGGCTTCCCCAACACCTGCTCGGGCGCAATATAGGCTGCTGTGCCGGCCATGGCAAAAGTGGTCGTGACCGTTTCGGCCTGCCGGGCAATGCCGAAGTCGGTCAGGAAGACATTGCCGCCCTGGTCAATCATGACATTGCTGGGCTTAATGTCGCAATGGACGATCTGCCGGGCGTGGGCGTAGCTGAGGGCCGCGCTGACGCCTTTCAGGATGGTCAGACTTTCGTCCAGAGGCAGCCTGGGGTTCCCCCGCAGAATTTCGCGCAGCGTTTGCCCGTCAATATAGCCTTCCAGCATGAAGGCCAGGTGGCCGCTTTGGTACAGGCCGTAAAAAGGAACGATGTGCGGGTGCTGCAGGTCTTCCAGGGCTTTGGCTTCGCGTTTGAAATGCCGCAGCAGGCTGGGGTCGTCAAAGAAGTCGTCGCGCAGCACTTTCATGGCCAGGGGCACCTGGCGTTTCAGATCCCATACCCGATAGACCGCCCCCATGCCGCCTGCGGCGAGAAAATCTTCAACCCGAAACTGCCCCAAAAGTATTTGACCGATCAGCGAACCGGCCATGATGACCTCCCCTGGTGCAACCGGCGGGGCCTGCCGGAGCCAAAAACGCGACAGGCCCCGCGAGGGCTAAACCCTCACCCGCTGCACAAAGCGGGCGATGCGGGTAAGGGCTTCTTCTATCTTTTCTTCTGAAGTGGCGTAAGAACAGCGGATGAACCCCGCCCCGGCCTCGCCGAAAGCCGAGCCGGGCACCACCGCGACCTTTTCCTCTTCCAGCAGGCGCCAGGCGAAGGTTTCGTCGTCAATGCCGGTGCTGCGAATGTCGGGGAAGGCGTAAAATGCCCCGTGCGGCTCCACGGTGGGGAAGCCGATGCTGCGCAGGCCGTCCACGATGAGGCGGCGGCGGCGGTCGTAAGCCCGGCGCATGGCTTCCACGGCTTCGTCGGCTGCGGCGGTTCCCAGCGCGGTGATGGCGGCAACCTGGGCAGGGGTGGGCGCGGTCATCACGGTGTATTGATGCACCCGCAGCATGGGCTGAAGCAGCGCCGCGGGCGCGGCGGCATAACCTAATCGCCAGCCGGTCATGGCGTAGTCTTTGGAAAAGCCGCCCAGCAAAATTGTGCGTTCCCACGCGCCTTCCAGCGCCGGAAAGCAGACATGCTCGCCGCCGTACACCAGCCGGTCGTAGATTTCATCGGAAATCACGATGAGGTCGTGTTCGGCGGCGAAGCGCGCCAGGGCCTGCATGGCCGCGCGGTCGGCTGCTGCGCCGGTGGGATTGTGAGGATAGTTGATGAGGATGGCTTTGGTGCGGGGGGTGGTGTGGCGTTCCAGAATGCTCACATTGGGCTGGAAGCCGTCTTCGGCGCGCAGCGGCACCTCCACCGCCACGCCGCCCGCGAGCACGACCTCCGGCTGATAGGAAACGAAGCACGGCGTCGGCACCAGCACTTCATCGCCCGGGTCAAGCAGGGCGGTCATGGCAAGGTAGAGGGCTTCCGAAACGCCCACCGTGAAGACGATTTCCCGCTCGGGGTCGTAGCGCACGCCGTAGCGATGCTCCAAATGCTCGCCGAGGCGCCGGCGCAGGGTGCTGAGGCCCGCGTTGCTGGTGTAATGCGTGTCGCCATTTTGCAGGGCGCGAATGCCCGCCTGCCGGATGACTTCCGGCGTGTCGAAATCCGGCTCGCCGATGCCGAGGGAAACCACTTCGGGCATTTCGGCGATGATGTCAAAGAACTTGCGCAGGCCGGATGGCTTCAACCCGGCGACGCGGCGGGAGGTTTTCGGGGAAAACTCGCCGTTCATGCTGTTGGTGCCACCAGTTGTTCCAGGGGCGTGTCATCCATGCCGAAGGTTTGGGCGACGGCAGCATAGGTGATTTTGCCCTGGTAGGTGTTCACGCCGCGCGCCAGCGCCCGATTGCGGCGCACGGCTTCTGCGAAGCCCAGGTTGGCGAGCTGCAGCGCATAGGGCAGGGTGGCGTTGGAAAGCGCGTAGGTGGAAGTGCGCGGCACGGCACCGGGCATGTTGGTTACGCCGTAGTGCACCACGCCGTCCACCAGATAGGTGGGGTTGCTGTGGGTGGTGGGGTGGGAAGTCTCCACGCAGCCGCCCTGATCAATGGCCACATCTACAATCACGCTGCCCGCTTTCATTTGGGAAACCATCTCGCGCGTCACGATGCGCGGGGCGCGGGCGCCGTGGATGAGGACCGCCCCGATGACCAGATCGGCGACGCTGACGGCGTGGGCGACGTTGAGGGGGTTGGAAGCCAGCGTGGTCAGGTTGCCGTGCAAAACGTCTTCCAGGTAGCGCAGGCGGTCGATGTTTTTCTCAATGATGGTGACGTGGGCCCCCATGCCCAGCGCCATTTTGGCCGCGTTGGTGCCCACCGTGCCGCCGCCAATCACCACCACATCGGCGGGGCGCACGCCGGGCACGCCGCCCAGCAGTTTGCCGCGCCCGCCGTGGGCCTTTTCCAGGTAGTGCGCGCCCACCTGCACGGCCATGCGCCCGGCCACCTCGCTCATGGGGGTCAACAAGGGCAGGCGGCCGTCGTCCAGTTCCACGGTTTCGTAGGCCACGCCGATGACCTCGCGTTTCAGCAATTCCCGGGTCAGTTCTTCTTCGGCGGCCAGGTGCAGGTAGGTGAACAGCAGCAGCCCGGGGCGCAGGAAGCCGTATTCCTGCGGGCGAGGCTCTTTGACTTTCATAATCATTTCGGCCTGTTCCCACACCTCGGCGGCGGCGGGCAGGATTTTAGCGCCCGCGCGGGCATATTCCTCATCGGAGAAGCCGCTGCCCGCGCCGGCGTTGGTTTCCACCAGCACGGTGTGGCCGGCAGCGCGCAGCATGTGCACGCCGCCGGGCGTCATGGCCACGCGGTATTCGTTGTCTTTGATTTCTTTGGGGATGCCGATGATCATGGAGAGTCCTCCTGGGGGGAAAGGGAGTGGTGAGGCGGTTGGGACAGGCAGGAAGTCAGGCGCCGATGCGCCAGGCTTCCGCGTTTTCGTCGTAGCGCAATTCGTATAGCCAGTTATCGTCGGCCAGGACGCGGAAAGCCGGTCCCGCGGGTTCCCGCCATTGGGCAACGAGGCGCACCACGCGCCGCCGCTGGCCTTCCCACAGAAACGCCACCGGACGCTCGGCGTAGTGGCGTTCGGAGCGGCACCAGACGGTGGCGGTGGGGGCGGACGAGGGGGTCATAGCGTAATTTGTGTGTGGTCGCCGATGTTGAGGTGCAGGGGGCGGCCTTCCACATGGGCGTGGCGGCCGATGAGCGAGGCTTCCAGCGAGGCGCGGCTCACCTGCGCGCCGTCGTCCAGAATGACATCTTTGAGAATGGCGCGGGAGACATGGCTTCCCTTGCCGATGGAAACATAAGGCCCAATGACCGAGGCTTCCACGCGGGCTTCGGGGTGGATGTAAACCGGCGGCACAAGGGTGATGCCCGGGCGCAAGGCTTCGGCGCTGTTGTCGCGCCCCGATTCCAGCAGATAGCGGTTGGTGGCGAGGAGGGCGTCGGGCGTGCCGGCATCCAGCCAGGTGCCGACTTCCACCGTGCGCATTTTCAGCCCCTTTTGCAGCATGATGTTGATGGCATCGGCAAGGTAGTATTCGCCTTTGGTCTGGATGTCGTTGACGATTTGTTCGTTGACCGCCGCGGCCAGGTCGCGCCCTTCGGGGAAGTAGTAACACCCCACCACCGCCAGGTTGTAGCGGTCGTCGTCGGGTTTTTCGATCAGGCGCTGCACGTAGCCGTTTTCGTCGGGCACCACCACGCCGAAGCGGCGGGGGTTTTCCACCGGCTTGACCCAGGCGATGGCTTCGTCGGGCGGGTTGCGCAGGAAGCCGAAGTCGGCTTCCATGATGGTATCCACGAAGATCATCAGCACGGGGCCTTCCAGATGGCCGCTCGCCAAAGCCAGCGCGTGCGATTGCCCTTTGCGCTCTTTCTGCTCTACGAAATGGGCTTTCAGGTGGGAGTAGTGTTCGGCCAGGTAAGCGGTGACCTGCTCGCCGAGGTAGCCCACGATGAAAACGAGTTCCAGGTCTTCGGGCGGCAGGTCGGCGAACATGTCCAAGACATGCCCCAACACGGCTTTCCCGGCCACGCTGACCAGCGGTTTGGGCTTGCTCCACGTGTGGGGGCGCAGGCGGGTGCCCAGCCCGGCCATGGGAATGACAACGGTCAGTTTTTTGCTCATAAGGCTCCTCTGCGGCGAGGTGGGTTGCGGTTATTTTACCATCGGATGCCTGTGAAGGGTTTGAGGTACAATGGGCGTGTCAGGTGTTCCTGTATCAGGCGTTCCGGCGGAGGTGAGCGATGCGCGGTTGGCGCAAAGGGTTGCTGCTGGGTGTGTGCCTTGTGTTGCTGCTGGCGGTGAAAGCGGCCGGCGCGCAGGGTGAAGGGGTGGCGCTGGTGCTGCGCCTGAAGGGGCCGCTGACGCCGGTCATGGTGCAGTATCTGGAACGCGGCCTGGCGACGGCGCAGCAACAGCACGCCGCGCTGGTGGTGCTGGAACTGGACACCCCCGGCGGCGGCATTACCTTGATGGAGAAGATGGTGCAGGATATCCGCAACAGCCCGGTGCCGGTGGTGGTGTATGTGGCGCCGCGGGGGGCGATGGCGGGCAGCGCCGGGGCGCTGGTGACGCTGGCCGGGCATTGGGCGGCCATGGCGCCGGAAACCGCCATTGGCGCGGCCAGCCCGGTGGGACCCCAGGGCGGCGATTTGGGCAAAACAATGGAAGCCAAAGTCAAGGCCATCTTGAAGGCCCTGGCGCGCTCGCTGGCAGCACGCCGCGGCCCGAAGGCGGTGCAGGCGGCGGAAAAGATGGTCGGCGAGGCTCAGGCGCTTTCGGCAGAGGAAGCCCAACGCGTCGGGCTGGTGGATTTCGTCGCACCTTCGTTAGACGACCTGCTGCATCAAATGGCCGGGCAAAGCACCACCACCGTGGCGGGCGAAGTGACCCTGCCCCCTTCGCTGGAAGCCGTGCCTTTGCCGCCGACCATCGGCGAATCCTTTTTTCACACCCTCACCGACCCCAATATCGTGTTCATCTTGCTGGGGCTGGGCGTGCAGGCTTTGTTGATCGGCCTGTGGCATCCGGCGAACTGGCCGGCCTGGTTTGTCGGGGTGGCGTCGTTGCTGCTGGCGGCGTACGGCCTCAGCCTGCTGCCGGTAAACTGGGTGGGGCTGGCGTTCTTGCTGCTTTCGTTTGCCATGTTTGCGCTGGACGTCAAAGCCCATGCCCACGGCGCGCTGACTGTGGCCGGGCTGGCGGCGTTCATCTTTGGCGCGCTGACGCTTTTCAACACGCCTGCGGCATTGCCGGGGCAGCGGGTTTCGGTGCCGTTGGTGGTGGGCAGTGGGCTGGCGGTGGCGGTGGTTTCCATGGGGGTGGTTGCACTGGCGCTGCGGGCGCAGCAACGCCCTGTGCAGACGGGGGAAGCACGCATACGCACGCTGGCAGGCAAAATCGGGGAAGCCCGCACGGCCATCACCCCGCGCCAGAGCGGCACGGTGCAGGTGGGCGGCGAACTGTGGACGGCGGTGCTGGCCCCGGGGGCGACGGCGGTGGCTTCCGGCGATTGGGTGGAAGTGGTGGAAGTGCGCGGCGTGCACCTGGTGGTGCGGCCTGCGGCGGGTAAAGAAGGGGGCGTGGTAGAATGACCGGGTGGAAACCGTCCATACCTCCGCCGCGGACAACGCCGCCATGATCCCAAACACCAGTTCCCCGAAAACTCAAAAGGAACGCGGCGCATTCAGCACCCCCGACTGGGTGGTCCGGCTGATGCTTGGCTTTTTGCGCCCCATGGCTTCGCCCGCGCCGCGGGTCCTGGAGCCTGCCTGCGGCGACTGCACGTTTTTGCGTGGATTGCGGGAAGTGCACCCCGCGCTGTTCGCAAAAGCCGAAAAAGTCGGTGTGGAACTGCACCCCGCCTCGCCGAAGGGCGAACCGGGCGGCGTGCGGGTGATAGAGCATGATTTCCTGCTTTGGGAGGAGCGAGAGGCAAAATACGATTTGATCATGGGCAACCCGCCTTATGGCATTCCCAGCCCGTCTAAGCATTATGCCTATCGCGTCTCATCAGCGACACGCTCCGAATACAAAAAGCGCTTTCGCACCTGGTTTGGCAAATATAATGTCTACGGGGCGTTCATTGAAAAGGCGGTGCGTTTGCTCAAGCCGGGCGGGCAACTGCTTTTCATTGTGCCTGCAACGTTTTTGCTGTTGGATGACTTCAAAAAACTGCGTGCCTTTCTTGCCGAGGAAGGGCAAACCCAACTTGTGTACATGGGCGATGGCGTTTTTCGCCCCAGCGCAAGCATCACAACCGTCATCTTGAATTTCATTCGTGGCCGCGAAGATGCCGGACGGCTGTTGCTTCAAGACTATGACGCGGAAACTGGGGGATTGAAAGAAATTCGCCGCCTTGCTGCGTGGCATGGCGAAATCATCACTTTCACTACAGAATTTACCGAGCGGCTCTCTGCCCTCTGCTCTGCCCGCTTGGGGGATGTTTTTGCGGTGAAAGTGTCGCCGCGCACGCCCGAAATCCGCGGCAATCCGCTGATCGCAAAAGAGCCAACGCCGGAAATGCTCCCCATCCTCAACGGCAGAAACCTGAAGCGGGGCAAAATTCTCTATGAGCCGCTTTCGGGCTACTGGATTCACCCCCGGCACAAAAACAAACTGCGCAAGTTTTTTGAAACGCCGCACGTGGTCGTGGGGTTAGGCTTCCGTGGCGACAGGGAATTGGGAGCGGCTTACGATGCCCTCGCTTACCCGTGGATGGGCGACGTCTATCACCTGCTTCCCCACCATTCCTTGTGGCGGACGACACATCTAGAGCCCGCAGACGTGGTCAATTACCTCAACTCCCCTTTGGTCGGGAGATACATCCGCGATTCATTCCGCGAAATTGTCTATCATCTCAATATTACCCTCCTGAAGTTGATACCTATTCCGGAAGAAGCCCTTGGGAATGTGAAGAAATTCCCTCTACCGAAGCAGGAAGCACAATTCCCTACAAAGCCTTCCTGAATTTTTAGGCAACACTTCGCGCAGCCACGAAAGGGAAAGAGAGGGGCGTGGTAGAATGAAAAGCACCTTTTAGCCTCGGAGACACGTAGTGAACAAAAACTTAGAGCACTTGCTGGTTCTGTACGCTACAAAATCACGAGAGGAAGTACGCTTCGCCCTTGCAGACCTCAGTCGCGAGAGTTTAGAAGCCACACTCATTGACCTTCTTACCCTTTACCTCAACGACGCCAACTCCTCCACGGTGCGGGAATGGATTACGCTGCATATCGCGGGTTATCAGCCCATTGAAGGCAAACTGGGCTACAATGGCTACCGCATGACCGCCCCGGCAAGCGAAACCGAGCGAAAGCAGTTTTGCGAGGTCAAGCCAGTCAACACCCATCACAGGGCTGACGGCACATTGTCCCGCCGCCTAAACGGAGGGGGAAGTTTTTCAGACTACACCCCTGAACGGTTGGAAAAGGATTTGGGGAAAAGCGACCTTCAGATGCTGGTCAGCGGCTTCGTGGATGGACACCTGGTTTACATTCTTGAATTCCCTTTCTCGTGCTTAGAAAGAAGACTGCGCGCCTTGCTGAAAAAAAGATTCCCCTCAGGGCAACGAAAGGCCAATGAATACCTCCGAGGCGCTTCTTTCACCTTCCGAGACTACAAAGAGTGCGATAAAGTCCGGCTGCTTCATCTCACCGAGCCCATTGCTCATTGGGAAGACGCCTTAACGCGCGAGTTCCGGAACTATCTGGTGGAATTGAAAAACAAGGAGTCCCCAAATGCCTGAAGGCTTGACGCCTTTTTTGGATAAAGTGCTTCAAGGCGACGTGCTGGAGGTGCTCCGCCAGTTGCCCGATGAAAGCGTGGATGTGGGCGTGACCTCGCCGCCTTACAACAAGGGCGAAGGGCAAAAAGGCTGGCTGGTCAACCGCGTAAAATATCAGGGAGCCAGCGATAGACGCTCAGAAGAAGAATACCAGGCATGGCAAATTGAGGTGCTCAACGAACTTTGGCGCGTCACCAAGCCCGGCGGCTCGTTCTTCTACAACCACAAACTCCGCTGGCGGAACGGCGTGATGTTTCACCCTTACGCGTGGGTTTCCCAGACAAAGTGGGTGGTGCGGCAGGAACTGGTTTGGGATAGAATGATTGCAGCCAACCTGCGCGGCTGGCGATTCTGGCAGGTGGATGAGCGCATTTACTGGCTTTACAAGCCCGTCGGCAGCCATCGCGTCGGCGCCGAACTCAAATCCCGCCATGCCTTGTTCACCTCTGTTTGGCGCTTCCCGCCCGAGCGGGATAACCCACACCCCGCACCGTTTCCGCTGGCGCTGCCGCTCCGCGCCATCTATGCTGTGATGGACGAAGCCCAGGGCGGCGTGGTCATTGACCCCTTTGCCGGTTCAGGCACCACGCTGGTCGCAGCCAAAATTTTAGGCCATCACTACATTGGCATTGAGATTTCGGCGGCCTATGTGCACATGGCGGAGGAACGCCTGGCGCATTGGGAAAACGAAATGCCCAAAGCGCAGGAGGAACTGGTGAAGCACAAGGTCAAGACCACGTTCCAGGAGCGGAAAGCGCGAGGCAAGTTTACCGGCCGTTACCGCCCCCAAAATCAGGGAAATGCCTCTGCGCCGAAACTGTTCGAACTGGAAGAGGAAAAAAGCGCGAAAATCCCCACGCTTTTTGAAAACCTTGACGCCCCTTCGGAGGAACACTAAATGCCTTATACCCCCACCCGCGACCGCGTCAACCCCACCGTGGTGGATACCACCCCCAAGCGCCGCCCGCCGTGGCTCAAGGTCCAAGCCCCCGTGGGCGAAACCGTGGCCGAAATCCGCCACCTGATGCGCGGCAACGCCCTGCACACCGTTTGTGAAGAGGCCATGTGTCCCAACCTGGGCGAGTGTTGGGGCGCGGGCACGGCCACTTTCCTGCTGCTGGGCGATGTGTGCACCCGCACGTGCGGCTTTTGCGATGTCAAACACGGCAAGCCCCTGCCGCTGGACTGGATGGAAGCCGAGCGCGTGGCCCAGGCGGTGAAAACGATGAATTTGCGCCACGCGGTCATTACCAGTGTCACCCGCGACGACCGCCGCGACGGCGGCGCGCCCATCTTTGCGATGGTCATCCGCCGCATCCGCGAACTGCTCCCCGGCTGCTCGGTGGAGGTGCTCATTCCCGATTTCAAGGGGCGCATTGAAGCCCTGCGCATCGTGATGGAAGCCCGCCCGGAAATCCTCAACCACAATGTGGAAACCGTGAAGCGGCTGTTCAAGGCCGTCCAGCCGCAGGATAACTACGCATGGGCCCGCGCCACCTTAGTCAACGCCAAGCGCCTTGACCCCGAAGTGCTCACCAAGTCGGGCATCATGGTGGGGCTGGGCGAAACCCTGGACGAGGTGAAGGAAACCATGCGCGACCTGCGTTCCTGGGGCGTGGACATCCTCACCATCGGCCAATATCTCCAGCCCAGCCGTAAGCACCTGCCCATTGACCGCTATTACACTCCCGAAGAATTTGCCGAGCTGCGGGAATACGGCCTGGAAATCGGCTTCAAGTGGGTGGAAAGCGGCCCGTTGGTGCGTTCCTCATACCACGCCGCCGAGCAGGTGCGGGCGTTGAGCATTGTGCACCGCCAGCTGTACGGCCATGCCTGATTCCCGCCGCAAGCGCACCGCCACCCGCACCTTTGGCGCCGGAAGCCGGGAAGGCCACGACGCCTCGGCTTTTTATGCCCGCCGCCTGTATGCCACGGCGGGCGTGCCCGCTCCGCTGCCGCTGAAAGAACTGCGCGCTATCCCTGTGACGCCTTCCGCCGCGTGGGAAGACCGCCAAAACCGGGTCTATTGCCATTCCGCCGAAGCCATGCCTGAAATTCCCGATAACGCGGTGGGGCTGGCGTTCACCTCGCCGCCTTACAACGTCGGCAAGGATTACGACGATGACCTCGGGCTGGAAGAGTACCTGGCGCTCATCGGGCGGGTGGCGCGGGAAGTCTGGCGGGTGCTGGTGCCCGGCGGGCGCTATGTGGTCAACATTGCCAATTTGGGGCGCACGCCCTACATTCCCCTCACCGCGCTGTTCTGGCAGGTGCATCTGGAAGTCGGCTTCCTGCCGATGGGCGAAATCATCTGGCAGAAAGCCGAGGGTGCGGGGAACAGCTGCGCGTGGGGTTCCTGGCAGAGCGCCAAAGCGCCCCGCCTGCGCGATGTGCACGAATACCTGCTGGTGATGGCGAAAATGTCGCCCACCCGCCCCGATAAGGGCGAATCGGACATTGGCCGCGATGAGTTCCTGGAAGCCACCACCTCGGTGTGGCGCATTCCGCCGGAATCGGCGCGGCGGGTGGGGCATCCTGCCCCGTTTCCGGTGGCGCTGGCCGAGCGAGTGGTGCGGCTGTATGCCTTCGTGGACGATGTGGTGCTTGACCCCTTCGCCGGCTCCGGCAGCACGCTGGTAGCGGCAGCCCGCCACGGGCGGCGGTGGGTGGGCTACGATGTGGTGCCCGAATACTGCCGCCTGGCCGAAGAGCGGGTGAGGAGCGAAGGCGTTGTCGGTATGCCATAGCAGGGGGAGCGATTGAGACGGCGGCTCACGAGCAGCGAACAAATGCCGTGATTGGTGGCAGTCCCATTGAGGGTATAATTCAACTATGGCGCTGATTGACGAAATTCGCATCAAATTTGCACAGGGTCAGTTTGAGTTCTCAAAACACGCTGTGGATCAGGCCATCTTGCGGGATATATCGGTGCAAGAAATACGCGAGGCGATAGCAACGGGAGAAGTGATTGAGGATTATCCCAACGACAAATATGGGCCGAGTTGTCTGATTTATGGCCTTACTCGTCAGGGACGGCCGCTACATGTCCACAGGGGTTGGGCTGAGGGATGAAAGGCAAGGTGAAGGCTGATTTTTGCGTTGAGCCAACAAAAATGGTACACTAAATAAGCAGCGTGGTGCGTGGAATTTATCAAAGATGAGATGTCAAGTGTGTGATGTCCCCAACGATAGCCCGTGTTGGCCCTTATCGCTTTTTCTTTTATTCCGGTGATCGCGGTGAGCCTCCTCACGTTCATGTGGAAAGAGAAGGTAGGATCGCCAAATTTTGGCTCAAGCCGGTGCGCTTGCAGGATAGTGGTGGTTTTCGGCCTCATGAGGTACGGCGCATTCAGAGTTTGATAGAAGAACGAGAGACAATGATCTTGGAGTGGTGGAATGAATACTTCAATGATTGAATTGCGAGTTGCGAAAGCCCAGGACGTGCAAGTCACGGATGATGAGTTGATTGTTGCGCTGGATGACGGACGCACTATTGTCGTGCCGTTGGCATGGTATCCGCGCTTATTGCATGGAACGAGGGAAGAAAGGGCAAATTGGCGTTTGATTGGAGAGGGAGAGGGGATTCATTGGCCGGATTTGGATGAGGATATTAGCATTGAGCATTTGTTAGCCGGGGTTCCGTCCGGGGAAAGCCAAAGGTCGTTACGGAAATGGCTCGCCTCACGCGAGCAATCACGCTCTGCGTAAAAATTTTTTTCAGCCCAACCGTGTGTGCAGCAGACGCGGCTTCGCCATTTTGCTCCGGAGACGGTGGAGGCATTACGTCGTATTATCTTGAGTGGTCAAAAGCCGCGCCGAACAGTAGAAACGCCGGTATTGGATTTCGTATAGCCAGCCGTGGTTGGTTTATGCCCTGACAGAGAAAGTAGCCCTATGCCCTCCATCGACACCCCCACCCGCGCCGCCCGCCTGGGCGAGCCTTCGTATGTCTGGCGCGCCGGGCAGCAGCGCCGCTTAGCGATGATTTTGCGCTTCGCCGCAGGCCGCGAGCGCGGCATGGTGCTGGAAAACGGCTGCGGGGTGGGTATGTATGTAGAAAAACTGGCCGAGCACGGCGGCACCGTGGTGGGGCTGGAATACGACTTCCCGCGGGCGCGGCAAGCCCATGCCCGCAATCCCCACATCGTCAACGCGGCGGGCGAAGCCCTGCCTTTCCCGGCGGCGACCTTTGACCTGATTTTGAGCCACGAGGTCATTGAGCACGTCGCCGATGATGCTGCCGCGGTGCGGGAAATGGTGCGCGCCCTCAAACCCGGCGGGCGGCTGGTGCTCTTTTGCCCCAACCGCGGCTACCCCTTTGAAACCCACGGTATTTACTGGCGGGGGCGCTATCATTTTGGCAACAAGCCCTTCGTCAACTACTTGCCCCGCCGCCTGCGCGACAAACTTGCCCCCCATGTGCGCATTTACACCCGCGGCGATTTGGAACGGCTGTTTGCCGGGCTGCCTGTGCGCTTTGTGCACCGCACCGTGATTTTCGGCGCATACGATAACATCATCGCCCGCTTCCCGCGCGCCGGTCGGCTGCTGCGCGGCTTCCTGCAGGCGCTGGAACGCACCCCGCTGCGCTGGTTTGGGCTTTCCCACTTTTGGGTGGTGGAGCGAATTGGCGGCTGAAAACTTGCCAATTCGCCTGCAGGTCGGTATAATCAGGGCGCATGTGGGCGGTTAGCTCAGTTGGTTAGAGCGTCGCGTTGACATCGCGAAGGTCGTAGGTTCAAGTCCTATACCGCCCACCTGTCTTGCGACGACCGGCCCCGCGAGGGGCCGTGGGTACACACAGGCGCGATGACCGGGACGAGTAACCGGGTTCCCGCCGCCAGAGAGGGCAGGCCGGCGGCTGAAAGCCTGCCTCGGCAACGGCTCGGTGAACACCCCCCGCGAGCGCGACCCCGAACGCCCTTCCGGGCCAGTAAGGGAAGCGGCTGGGCTCCGTTATCGGCCCCCAGAGATGGCTTCGGCAGTCGCGGCTTCCGAGGCCAAACTGGGTGGAACCGCGTGAGCGGCACGCTCTCGCCCCAGCATGGGCGGGAGCGTTTTTCGTTAAATAGCGAATCAGGAATGAGGAATTGCGCCACCGCCCAGACTATCCGACCATTTGACTGTCCGACTCCCCCGGAGGCTCCTCATGGTTGAAAAACCCAAACTCCCCGAGAACTACCCGGAATCGCAACTTTACCGCATTCGCCACTCCGCCGCACACATCATGGCCCAGGCCGTGCTGGAATACTTCCCCGGCGCGAAAATCACCATCGGCCCGCCCATTGAAGACGGTTTCTATTACGACTTCGACCTGCCGCGCCCCATCACCCAGGACGATTTGGAAAAAATAGAAGCCCGCATGAAGGAAATTATCAAGGGCAAGCACGACTTTGTGCGGCGGGAAGTCACCCCCGAAGAGGCGCGGGAACTTTTCAAAGACCAGCCCTACAAACTGGAACTCATCGACGACATCCTCAGCCGCGGCACCGACGAATACGGAGAACCGCTGCCCGAAGGGCAAAAGCCCACCCTCAGCATTTACCAGCACGATACCTTCATCGATCTCTGCCGCGGGCCACATGTCAAAAACAGCGCCGAAATCAACCCCAAAGCCGTCAAACTGATGTCCATCGCGGGTGCATACTGGCGGGGCGATGAGAACAAGCCCATGCTCACCCGCATTTACGGCACCGCGTGGAAAACCCCCAAGGAACTGCGCCAGTACCTCCAATGGCGCGAAGAGGCCAAAAAGCGTGATCACCGCGTGCTGGGCAAGGAACTTGGCCTGTTTTACTTCGCCCCCGACGAAATCGGCCCCGGTATTCCCATGTTCACCCCCAAGGGCGAGATCGTGCGCCACTTGCTGGAAACCTTCGTCCGGGAAGTGCAGACCCGCTACGGCTTCCAGCATGTGTGGACGGGCAATATCGTCAAGGAAGACCTGTACGCCAAATCCGGCCACCTGCAGAACTACGCGGACGTCATGTTCCCGGTCATGGAAGACAAAAACAGCGGTGAGCGCTTCCGCCTGAAGCCGATGAACTGCCCCAGCCACATGACCCTCTACAAGAAGATGGGCAAGCATTCCTACCGCGAACTGCCCCTGCGCTTTTCGGAATTCGCCACCGTCTATCGCTACGAAAAGAAGGGCGAACTCCACGGCCTGACCCGCGTGCGCTCGCTGACCCAAGACGACTGCCACATCTTCTGCACGCCCGACCAAATCCAGAGCGAATTTGCGATGCTGCTGGAACTCATCCAGGAGATTTTGGGGCGCTTCCACCTGACCGACTATCAGGTGCGCCTTTCGCTGCGCGGGGAAGGCGGCAAATATGTGAACGACCCCGAAAAATGGGATAAGGCCGAAGCGGCGCTGCGCGCGGCCTTAGCCGCCAGCGGTTTGGATTATGTGGAAGCCACCGGCGAGGCGGCCTTTTACGGCCCCAAGGCCGACTTCATCGCCCAGGATACCCTCGGCCGCGAGTGGCAACTTTCCACCATCCAGGTAGATTTCATCCAGCCGGCCCGCCTGGGCCTGACCTACATCGGCCCCGACGGCGAGGAACACACGCCCGTGGTGCTGCACCGTGCCATCATGGGCAGCACCGAGCGCTTCATGGGCGTGCTCATTGAGCACTACGCGGGCGCGTTCCCCGTCTGGCTGGCGCCGGTGCAGGCCGCGCTCATTCCCATTGCCGACCGCCACGTGCCCTACTGCCGGCAAGTGGCTGCAGAACTGCGCCGCGCCGGCCTGCGGGTGGAAGTGGACGACAGCAGCGCCCGCATGAACGCCAAAATCCGCGCCGCGCAGAAGCAAAAAGTGCCCTACATGCTGGTCGTGGGCGACAAAGAGGTGGAAGCCGGACAGGTGGCTGTGCGCCTGCGTTCCGGCGAAAACCTCGGCCCCATGCAGGTGCCCGCCTTCCTGCAAAAAGCCCATGAAGACATCGCCGCGGGTGTGTAGGGCGAGGCCCGGTTGCCCAGATGTCCGGATGCCCAGATGTCCAGATGCCCGGATGCCCAGATGCACGGTGCCGGGTTCCACCGGGTTTGGAAAAACACTGCCGGGCATTCAGGCATCCCAGCAGCCGGGCATCCCTTGACTTGAACATCAGGACACCGAGGCACTGATCCCCATGTGGCACACCTTCACCCTTGAAATCCGCACCCCCGGCCGCGGCCTGCACGACATCACCGCCGCGGTGGCCGAAAAGGTCGCGGCCAGCGGGGTGCAAACCGGCATGTGCTTCCTGTTCGTGCCGCACACCAGCGCGTCGCTGGTGCTCAACGAAAACTGGGACCCTACCGCCCGCGCTGACCTGGAAGGCGCCTTTGACCGCCTGGTGCCCGACGGCCAGTCCTGGTTTCGGCACACCCTGGAAGGCGCAGACGACATGCCGGCGCACATCCGCGCCGCGCTCACGCTGCCGAGCGTCGCGATTCCCATTGGGGAAGGCCAACTCATGCTGGGCACGTGGCAGGGCATCTACCTCTTCGAGCACCGCGCCCGCCCCCACCGGCGGCGGGTGCTGGTGTGGATTCTGGCATAATGCAAAAACGCCGCCCTTCGGTTCAGTTGGGCGGCGTTGCTTTTTGGGGGCGCGACGTGGGGCGTTCAGAGCAACCCTTGCAGCCACACGGCCAACGCGGCGGCAATCATGCCC
>Ga0256829_1001084_pt1 | contig 23562 bp, 23 predicted proteins | sample 131447metaG_FD_185979 | JGI IMG/M metagenome (GOLD analysis project Ga0256829, IMG submission 185979) | Hydrothermal vent microbial communities from Lau Basin, Pacific Ocean - 131-447 | ecosystem: Environmental > Aquatic > Marine > Hydrothermal vents | place: Pacific Ocean: Lau Basin | collected...
ATTTCTTTCAATACTCGTTTTTGTGCATTGGTTAATTCGAACGGTAAATGGTGTTTGTAAAAGTTGTTAAAGTGTTCTCCAACTTTATCAAAAGGCAATCCTTTTATCTTCTTTTTATTGATTAAATTTTTTAAAATTAATTGCAATTGAATGTAAAATAATTCTTCAAATTTTAACCTAAATTTTGCTTTAGAAAGTGCTTCTTGATTTTGCGGAAAATGGATGTTGAATAAAGCTTCAGATTTAGAAATTAATTGGTTTTCTTTTAGCAAATTTTTAGACAAAGTTTCGGCAAATTTTCCCTTCGTTTCTAAGAACAAATTTTGCATGATTTTTGTCATCACACGATTGCTAATTCCTTTGTTAGAAAGTTTCTCTGTAGAAGGATAAATGGCTTGCATATTACTACGCAAATTTGCTTGATGCTCGGACAATAATTCGATGTCCGGATGAGGCATGCTAAACTTGTTTGCAAACAAATTTGTTTTACCAAAAATGACGTATGGTGTATTTAGTTTTAAACTTTCTCTAATCCATTTTTGACCTCTAAACCAAACTAGTTCCATAGTGCCAGTTTCATCTTTAAAAGTAGCGACTAATCGTTTGCCTCTTTTTTGAGCAACTTCTTCAAACTTGATAATTTTACCAACAATTTGAACTTCGCTAGCATTAGGTTGTAACTGGTTAATTTTATAGTACTGCGTGCGGTCTAAATACCGATTAGGAAACAGATTGATTAGATCTTGATATGTATGAATACCTAACTCTTTACGTAGTAAATCTGCACGATTTGGTCCTACGCCTTTTAAATAATCTATAGGAGTTTGTAAGTTGGTACTCATAAGCAACGAAATTACATTTTTTTGAGTTAAAGTGAAAGAGTTTAGTGTCACTTCGAGTGTTTTGTGAAGCATGAGTAAAATGTATCGAGAAGTTGTCATGTCGAACCAAAGAGAGACATCACACAATTAGCTCGACGCAGAGTAAGAAAATTAGAAACTCCAAAAGAACTTCAAAGTAGGTGAGATTTCTCCTACCGTCGAAATGACAAGTCTAAGTCATGTCGAACCAAAGAGAGACATCACACAAGTAGCTATGAGTGTAGTTGAAAAATATTAAAACCGATATGATTCGATTTCTCCTTTCGTCGAGATGACAAAAAATTGTATTTTGGTCTAGTCCTTGATAAATACAAACTATGAGATATTACCTATTACTTCTTTTTACATTTTTTAGTTGTCTTGTTTCTGCACAGCAAACGGATGTTGTTGATTTTAAAAGAGCTGAAGTAAATATTACTGTACAGACAGAGGATAAATCAATTTTTGGTTTGGTTACTTACTATTTTAATGTTTTAAAACCAATAGATTCTTTATATGTAGATGCAAAAAACATCGAGTTTGAAGATGTGTCTGTTAATGGTAGTAAAGTTGAGTTTAGTTTAACATCAAATCATTTAATTATTAAGAAAAAACTTGATGTTTCTCTAAATAATGAGCTTTCGTTAAGTTATAAGTCAAAGCCTAAAAAAGCTATGTATTTTGTCGAAAAAGAAGAATATACACAAGTTTGGACACAAGGTCAAGGTAAATACACTAGCAATTGGTTGCCAAGTATTGATGATATGAATGAAAAAATTGAGTTTGATTTAACAGTTTCTACTCCAGAAGGTTTTCAAGTAATAGCAAATGGAAAAATGCTTGAGAAAAATATTAACAGATATGATTTTAATATGCAACAACCAATGTCAAGTTACCTTGTTGCTTTAGCTATTGGTAAATATGATAAAAAAGAAATCACTTCAAAAAGCGGTATTCCTATCCAATTGTATTACTATCCAGAAGATTCTGCAAAAGTAGAGCCAACGTACCGTTACACAAAGCAGATGTTTGATTTTTTAGAGGAAGAAATTGACGTACCATATCCTTGGCAAAACTACAAACAAGTACCTGTAAAAGACTTTTTGTATTCAGGTATGGAAAATACAAGTTGTACGATTTTTTCAGACGATTTTATGATTGATGAGGTTGGTTTTACAGATAAAAACTACGTTAATGTTAATGCGCATGAGTTAGCTCACCAATGGTTTGGCGATTTGGTTACCGAAACTTCAGGTACACACCATTGGCTTCAAGAAGGATTTGCTACGTATTACGCGCTGTTAGCAGAACGTGATATTTTTGGTGACGATTATTACTATTGGCAATTGTACCAATATTTAAAAGAATTAGAAGCACAAGAACAAGCTGGACAAAGTACAGCATTATTGGATCTAAAATCTAGCAGTACGACATTTTATAAAAAAGGCGCTTGGGTTTTGCATGTTCTAAGAGAAAAAGTAGGCGATAAGGCGTTTAAAACAGCTGTTAAACGCTATTTGAAGAAACATGCTTATGGTAATGTAGAGACTAATGATTTTATAAGTGAAGTTGAAAAAGCTTCCAAAATGGACTTGTCTAATTTTGTACAAGTTTGGTTAAAAAATAAAACGCTGCCAATTAATGAGATGACAAACGCATTACAATCTAACGAAACGTCTGCATTTTTATTAACTATCGAAGAACATCCGTATTTAACATATAGAACAGATGATGATGATAATTATGTACCATCAAGTTTGGTAACGCAATTACCAGAAGGATTTTATCCAATACAAGTTGCAGTATTAAAAGAGGCGTTGTCTAAACCAGACTATCCAACTTACAACGATTTGGTAAAAGAAGCGTTTGCGTCTAAAAACCTTCATTTAAGGCAAGCGTTAGCATTAAACATGTCTGAAATTCCGGAAGACTTTCAGCAGGATTATGAAACCTTATTAAACGATCAGTCGTACGTCACCATCGAAGCTGCTTTGTATAATCTTTGGGCAAATTTTCCGCGAAAGCGAAATGAATATTTAGATCAAACTCAATCTATTTATGGATTTAACGATTACAATGTGCGTACGTTATGGTTAACATTGGCTTTGGCAACACCAGAATTTCAAACAAATAAAAAACAAGATTTTTTTAAGGAATTAGTGAGTTATACCCATCCAAAACTACCGTTTAGTTTACGCCAAAACGCATTTGGTTATTTGTCTAGTATTGGTGTGTTTAATGAAGATGCTTTAAAACATTTAATAGAAGCTTCAAAACATCATAATTGGCGATTTAAAAGTTTTGCTAATTCGTTATTAGAAAAATTATCTGAAGACGATAGATATCAATCAATAATTAGTAATTTGCAAAAATAATAGTAATCCAAATACAAGATTAAATTTGAAAGCTTTAGTAATTTCTGGTGGCGGAAGTAAAGGTGCGTTTGCAGGTGGCGTCGCGCAATATTTGATAGAGCAAGAAGGTAGAGATTATGATATGTATTTGGGCACATCTACCGGTAGTTTGTTAATTCCGCATTTGGCAGCGCATGATATTGGTAAGCTGTATGATATTTATACGCATGTTAATCAGCATTCTATTTTTAATATTAACCCATTTGTAGTAAAGAAGAAAGGAGATAGAGAGTACGTATCTATTAATTACTTTAATACTGTTTTGCAGTTTATTAAACGTAAGAGAACCTTTGGAGAAAGTAAAAATTTAAGAAAGAATATTAAAGAGAATTTTACTAAAGAAGAATATGATCGTATTCGTGCTACTAAAGAAGACGTGATTGTTACGGTAACTAATTTGTCTAAAAATAGAGCAGAGTATAAGTCTATTAAAGACTTTAGTTATGAAGAGTTTTGTGATTGGATTTGGATTTCGTGCAATTTAGTACCGTTTATGTCTTTAGCAACTAAAGATGGTTTTGAGTATGCCGATGGTGGATTAGCTTGTGTTGTGCCAATAAGAGAAGCTATTTTAAGAGGTGCAACCGAGGTAGATGCGATTATTTTAGAAAGTGAAAACCTTGAGTATAACAAGGTTTTAGGTAAAAATCCGTTTTCTTTAATGATTAACTTATTTGGACATTTGTCTGATCAAGTAGAAAAAGGCGATATCGCAATAGGACGATTAGCAGCAAAACATAGAAATGTAAAGCTTAACCTATATTTTACGCCGACAAAACTTACCGAAAACTCATTAATCTTTAATAAACAATTAATGGAAACTTGGTGGCAACAAGGGTATCATTACGCTGAGTCTAAACACGCCATAGGACAACCAATGGATCAAAGTGAAAAGTTTAAGGACGAAATAGAGTCTTAACTCTTACCAGATTTCAGATACTTCTTTTTTAATATAGTGTAAACCTGCATTGCTTGGTGCTGGTTTGTCTAGCATTTCGTTTAAGATAGCTTCACGAAGTTTATCTGCATTATCAATTTTTTCGCTCATAGCGACTTTTCTAATTAATTGCACTGTTGCGCTTTTAGACGCGTTTATAACACTCCAACAATTATCACTAAAGTAAATTTGTTGTGCTAAGTTGTGCTCAAACTCTTGCTCGATATTTTTTATTAATAAAGTTTCATAGTCTTCTTTATTGTTACCTACAGGCGCAACACGAAGTAATAATTTATTTGGAGAGATACGTTCTAAAAACAGCGTTAAACGTTCGTAAGCTTGTAATCGTATCGGTAAAGATTGTTTATTAAGCTCTTTAGCTACTTCGTATTTTCTGCGCTCAAATTCATTATTAAAGTATTCTCTAAAAAATAAGTAAGCGACAATACCCGTAATTAAAGCAGGTATACAATATAATAGTAGGGTTAAGACTTGATCTTCCATGGTTGTTTTTTGGTTTATACAACAAACTTAATGTGTTTCGATTTATTGTACAAGTAACTTGATTTTATATTTGTGGATTATATTAATTTTAAGCAATACCACCTAAATGAGGACAATCTTTTAAACTCTGCATGCCGTTAAAAGGAACTTCAACTTTGTGGTATTTATAGGTGCTGTCAAGTTCTTTACTTAAGTTATGGTCGTCTACATTAACTTCAACATCATTCATTTTAAATTGACAAGGATGTTCGTATCCTGCAGCATGAGTAATTTCTAAAAATTCTTTTTTAAAGGTGTTAAAATATTGTGCTAAACGTTCACTTTTTAAAGGCACATCAATACCACGTTGTAGCCATTTGTTTTGTGTTGCAACACCTGCAGGACAACGATTAGTATGACAAACTTGTGCTTGTATACAACCAATACTCATCATTGCTTCACGTGCTACATTAATACAGTCTGCGCCCATGGCGAATGCCATAGCTGCTTTTGCAGGAAACCCTAATTTACCACTACCAATAAATACAATACGCTCTGTTAATCCTTTGTCTTTAAATAATTTGTATAAATCACCAAAAGCATAAACCCATGGTAAAGACACATGATCTGCAAAACTTGGTGGTGCAGCACCAGTACCACCTTCGCCACCATCAACTGTAATAAAATCTGGACCTTTATTGTTGGCTTTCATATAATCTGCAAGTTCTTCCCATTGTCCAAGTTTACCAATAGCAGCTTTTATACCAACAGGTAAACCAGTTTCTTGTGCAATTGCTTCTACAAATTCGACTAACTCAGGTATTGTATTAAAAGCCGAATGATTTGGTGGTGATAATACATCTTTACCCATTGGCACGTGTCTAATTTCAGATATTTCTTTAGTGATTTTACTTCCAGGTAAAACACCACCTTTTCCTGGTTTTGCTCCTTGTGATAGTTTTACTTCTATAGCTCTTATAAACGGATTATCTTGGACTAGCTTTTTAAGTTTTTCCATAGAAAAATTACCATCATCATCTCTAACTCCAAAATATCCTGTTCCAAAATGAAATACAACATCGCCACCATGTTTATGATATGGTGATAAACCACCTTCGCCAGTGTTATGATATGCATCAGCTATTTTTACACCTTTATTTAAAGACTCTATTGCTTTTGCAGATAAAGAGCCAAAACTCATTGCAGATACGTTAATTACAGATGCTGGTCGGTAAGGTCTTTTACGATTGTTGTATTGCCCCATAACCTTTGCACATGGTAAAAAATGGTTGTCTTTTTTATTTGGATGATTGTCTTCTAATTTGTAAGGAAGCATTGCATTATTTATAAAAATATGCTGATGCGCATAAATATCTCTATCGGTACCAAAACCTTCATAGTTGTTTTCGTTTTTTGAAGACGCATAAACCCAACCACGTTCTATACGATTAAATGGTAGCTCTTCGCGGTTATTAGCAACAAGATATTGTCTTAATTCTGGACCAATACTTTCTAGCATATATCTAATATGACCAACAACAGGAAAGTTATGACTTATAGTATGTTTACGTTGAATAATATCGCGTACCGCGATTAAAGCAAGCGCTATAATAATCCACATCCACCAAGAGATGTTAGATAAAAAACTTAATAGTGTATCCATGAATTTATAAGTTGTTTTTTCAAAAATAGTAAAATTACAATGCTAACATTTCTGTTAAGTTAATATAATTATAAAATTGAAAGGTTACACATTCTAAATATTATCTTTAGTATATGACCACAAAAACCAAAAAAACCGGATTAATAGTAACTTTATCAATAATCGTATTGATTGTTGGTTATTTTATTGCTAAAAATAGTATTCTTAATAAAATTGAAAACTATTTGTCTAATCTACCAGAACACATCGAATTGCAATATAAATCTGTAGATTTAGACTTGTTGAATGGTAATTTTAAGATTAATGAAGTTTTACTTACGGTAAAAGGAAAAACTACCGAAAAAATAAACACGCAGTTAGAATTTAAAACATTATCTATTGAAGATTTTAGTTATTGGAATTATTGGAAAAACAATACAATTGATATTGAAAATTTAAAGTTAATAACTCCAAAACTAACTCACTTTTATAATAAAAAAGTGTCATCTAAAGATTTTAATACTCAAATAAAAAATCAGGTAAAATTTCCTGTTTATATTGATTCTTTTTCTGTAGAAAATGCTAATGTTGAAATTTTTGATTTTAATACTGAAGCTGTACTTTTTAAATCAGAACAGTTAAATCTGTCTACCTCAAAAATTAGGTTTAACGAAGAAACTTTTAAGACTAAAAAACCTTTAAAGTTTGAAAGTTTTAACTTTTCGGCTAATCAAACATTTTATGTCTTAAACGATTTTGAAAACTTGACTGTAAATAAAATTGAAGTCCATAAAAAAAACGCAACGTTTACCGATTTAAAAATCAAAACAAAATATGAAAAGCAAGAACTTTCTAAGCACTTAAAAGTAGAACGAGATTATTATAATTTAAATATTGAAGAGATTGTAGTCAATGACTTTGCAACAAACTTTAAAAATGATAGTGTTTTTAGTTTTACAACAGATAATGTAGTTATAAAGCAGCCAAATTTCAACATTTATAGAGATAAGTTAGTAGCAGATGATTTGTCTGTAAAACCTATGTATAGTAGGCAATTAAGAGATTTAAATTTCGATTTAAAAGTAAAAAATGTGCAAATTAAAAATGCTTTTATCACTTATGAAGAAAAGGTGAAACAAGATAAGTCTGCTGGTCAAATAAAATTTACTAATCTAAACGCAAACATTAGTCATCTAGGTAATGCTTTTACTGATTTGGGTACTACAAAAATCGATGTTACCTCTACATTTATGGATAATTCCAATTTAAAAGTTAGTTGGGATTTTGACGTTAATAACCAATTAGATCAATTTGTTTTTAAAGCAGATATAGGAGTTTTAAATGCAAGTCAACTAAACCAATTTATGGAGCCTAATTTAAATATAAGATTAGATGGTCAACTACAGAAAACTTACTTTACAATAAACGGAAACTCTGATGTTTCAAATATTGATTTAAAAACTAAATATGAAAATTTTGATGTAATTGTTTTAAAAGAAAATGGTGAAGAAAAAAACAAGTTTTTATCAGGTTTAATAAATCTATTTGTGTCAAATAACAGTAATGATCAATCAGATAATTTTAGAAAAGCAACAGCTAAAAATATACAACGCGTTAAACATAAATCGGTTTTTAATTTTATATGGATTAATATAAGAGCAGGACTTAAAGAAGCTATGCTGTAATTGTTTATAATTATTGATAAAAACCTTTAGTAAAACCGAGTGGTATGGTTATTTTTACAACAAAAATTTTTACCCTTGGAAAAGTATCTTTCTCAACTTAACGACGCGCAATTAGAACCTACAATACAAGTAGATGGACCAATGATTATTATTGCTGGTGCAGGTTCTGGTAAAACAAGAGTATTAACGTATCGTATAGCTTACTTAATGCATAAAGGCGTAGACTCCTTTAGTATTTTAGCATTAACATTTACCAACAAAGCAGCACGCGAAATGAAAGAGCGTATTGCACAAATTGTTGGAGAAAGTGAAGCTAAAAATCTTTGGATGGGTACATTTCACTCAGTTTTTGCACGTATTTTAAGAGTAGAAGGACATCATTTAGGCTTTCCGAGTAATTTTACAATTTACGATACTCAAGATTCTCAAAAACTTTTAGGATCGATTATCAAAGAGATGAATTTAGATAAAGACCTGTATAAAACTAAACAAGTTTACAGCAGGATTTCATCTTACAAAAACAGTTTAATTACTGTAAAAGCCTACTTTAATAACCCAGAATTGATGGAAGCAGATGCTATGGCAAGGCGACCACAAATGGGTAATATTTATAAAGCATATGTAGATCGTTGTTTTAAAGCTGGAGCAATGGATTTTGATGATTTATTATTGCGTACAAACGAGCTTTTAACACGTTTTCCAACCGTCTTAGCAAAATACCAAGATAAATTTAGATACATTTTGGTAGACGAGTATCAGGATACAAACCATAGTCAGTATCTAATCGTTCGCGCGTTGGCAGATCGTTTTCAAAATATATGTGTAGTTGGTGATGATGCGCAGAGTATTTATGCCTTTCGTGGTGCAAATATTAATAACATTCTTAATTTCCAGCGTGATTATGATAATGTAAAATTGTATCGATTAGAACAAAATTACCGTTCTACAAAAAATATTGTTGGCGCAGCAAATTCAGTGATTGATCATAACCAAACTAAGTTAGATAAAGTAGTTTGGACAGCTAATGAAGAAGGACCAAAAGTAAAAGTGCATCGAAGTTTAACCGATGGTGACGAAGGTCGTTATGTAGCAAGCACCATTTGGGAAACCAAGATGAATCAGCAACTTAACAATAGCGATTTTGCCATTTTATATCGTACAAATGCGCAATCTAGAGCAATGGAAGACGCGTTACGTAAACGAAATATTCCGTACAGAATTTATGGCGGATTAAGTTTCTATCAACGTAAAGAAATTAAAGATGTTTTGTCTTACTTACGTTTGATTTTAAATCCTTCAGATGAAGAAGCTTTAAAGCGAATTATCAATTATCCAGGAAGAGGTATTGGTCAAACTACAATAGATCGTTTAGTGGTTGCAGCCAACGGTTTAGGAAAAACCATCTGGGAAATTTTAAAGGAAATTGACACAGTTCAGGTAAATATAAATAAAGGTACCAAAAATAAATTACGCGACTTTGTAACCTTAATTGAAAGTTATCAAGTGATGAATCAAACTGCTACCGCTTTTGAACTTGCAGAACACGTTGTAAAATCTAGTGGTTTGATGCGCGAGTTTAATAAAGACGGAACTCCAGAAGGTGTAACAAGACTAGAAAACGTTGAAGAATTGCTAAACGGTGTTAAAGATTTTGTTGAAGGACAGCAAGAATTAGCAGATGCCAAAGGTGATTTAGCAGAGTTTTTAGAAGATGTTGCATTAGCTACAGATTTAGATAATGAAAAAGGAGAAGACGATGTAGTAGCGTTAATGACCATTCACCTTGCAAAAGGACTAGAATTTAATAATGTATTTGTCGTAGGTTTAGAAGAAGATTTATTCCCAAGTGCTATGAGTATGAATACGCGTAGCGAGTTGGAAGAGGAGCGAAGACTGTTTTACGTAGCCTTAACTAGAGCCGAAAAACAAGCCTATTTAACGTATGCTTTATCTCGTTACCGTTGGGGAAAATTAGTAGACTCAGAACCAAGTAGATTTATTGAAGAAATAGACGATCAGTTTATAGAAAATATTACGCCAAAAGAAGAAAGACGTATCAATCCAATGTTATCTGCCGATATTTTCGGAGATGTAGAACCAAATAAGGTTAGGTTTAAAAAGCCAATCCAACCTAAGTTTAAAAAGAAAGAAAAGAAAGCGCCAGAAAAATTTACACCATCAACACCTAAAAACCTTAAAAAAGTAGATGCTTTAGGTAAAAACGATGTGCCAAGTACTAACTTGTTTGATGGTAATTTAGCTGTTGGTAATATTGTAAGTCATATGCGATTTGGAAAAGGAGAAGTCTTAAAAATAGAAGGAAAAGGAACCGATACCAAAGCAGAAATTAAATTTGAAGTTGCAGGCGTTAAAAAGCTGTTGTTACGTTTTGCAAAATTAGATGTAATAGGGTAACTTTAGTTCAAAGTTTAAAAGTTTAAAAGAGTTACGTCACTTCGAGTGTTTTGTGAGGTACGATCAAAATGCATCGAGAAGTTTTAATTAAATAATAAAACAAATGGCAGATTTTATTAGAATATACGAAGAAAACCCAAACCCAAAAGCGATTAAGCAAGTAGTAGAGGTATTAAAAAAAGGAGGTTTAATAATATATCCAACTGATACTGTTTACGGTTTAGGATGTGATATTACAAATACAAAAGCACTAGAAAAAATCGCACGTATAAAAGGCGTAAAATTGGATAAAGCAAACTTCTCATTTATTTGTCACGACTTAAGTAATCTATCAGATTATGTTAAGCAAATAGATACTAAAACCTTTAAAATTTTAAAACGAGCTTTACCAGGACCATACACATTTATTTTACCAGGTTCTAAAACCTTACCAGCTGCGTTTAAAAAGAAAAAAGAAGTTGGTATACGTGTGCCTAATAACAATATTGCTTTAGAAATTGTAAAACTTTTAGGTAACCCTATTGTCTCAACATCTATTAGAGATGAAGACGAAATCATAGAATACACAACAGATCCAGAATTAATTCTAGAAAAATGGGACAATCTTGTAGATTTAGTTATTGATGGTGGATACGGAGATAATCAAGCATCTACAGTTGTCGATTTATCTAAAGAAGAACCTTTAATTGTTAGAGAAGGAAAAGGTAGTTTAGAGATTTTTTAGTATTTGTTGTTTAGAAAAAGTTTTGCCTAGCTATCTATTTTAAATATTTCACTTCGAGTGATTTACGAAGTATGAGTAAATTGTATCGAGAAGTAGTTTTATGATATTGAATTTTCTTTAATCGTAGAAAATAAACTAAAATAAAAAATGAAACTAACCAATAACCACATTAACTACATCGAATTAAAAGCAACCAATCTAGAAGCTACAAAAACCTTTTACAGCAACGCTTTTGGTTGGCAATTTACAGATTATGGCGATAGTTATATTGCTTTTGAATCTAGCGGACTAGATGGTGGTTTTGAAAAAACAAATCAACCAATTGTAAATGGTGCATTAGTGGTTTTGTATCATAACGATTTAGAAAGTATTAAATCAAAACTAATTCAATTAGGCGCGACAATTTCTGTAGATATATTTTCTTTTCCTGGCGGAAAGCGCTTTCAATTTTTAGATCCTTCGGGTAATGAGCTAGCTATTTGGAGTGAATAATTAATCCATAAAAAAAGCCCAACCTAAAGTTGAGCTTTTTCATATTTATTTCCTCAGAATTAGTTACCTTCTTCTTCAGATAATGTCTTCATTTCTTCTTCAATCATTTTGTAAAACTGATCGATTTTTGGTAAGATGTAAATCTTTGTTCTTCTGTTAGTCGCTCTGTTTTCAGCAGTATCATTTGGTACTAAAGGTAAATGATCACCACGTCCAGCAGCAATTAATTGTTCTGGCTTAACACCTAATTCTTGTAAAGCTCTTACGATAGAGGTACTACGTTTTACACTTAAGTCCCAGTTATCTAACAATACGCCTTTTCTGTATGGTACATTGTCTGTATGTCCTTCTACCATAGCTTCAAAGTTTGGTTTACCATTAATTACTGTTGCTACTTTACCTAAGATTTCTTTTGCGCGTTCAGTAATGTTGTAGCTTCCGCTTTTAAATAATAATTTATCTGATAATGAGATAAATACTACGCTTTTTTCTACATTAATTTCAATGTCTTCGTCATTAAGACCAACTTCTTTCTTTAAACTTGTTACTAAAGCTAGTGTAACACTGTCTTTTTTAGTTAACGCGTCTTGTAGTCTAGAGATTTTTAAATCCTTTTCTTTTAAGCTTTCTAAAGACTTCTCTAAATTTTCTGCACCTTTAGTAGTTAAAACCGTCATGTCTTTAGTGCTTTGTATTAAAGCTTCGTTGTTAGCTTTCATGTCTTTAAGACGGTCTTGTAATTCTTTGACTCTAGCTAATTCGGCAGCTTTATCTGCTAAACACGAGTTTAGTTTTACAGTTGCAGTATTTAATAGGTCTTGAGTTTCTTTATGTTTTGCTTCTAATGCAGCGTATTCTTTTTTAGATACACATGAGCTTAGTAACAGTAGTGCACTTGCACTAAATAATATTAGTTTCTTCATAATTTATGGATTGAATAAAATTAAATTTATACACACCAAAAGTATAAATATTTAAAATGTTAAAATTAGGTTTAACAAAACTTTTGCTAAAAGATTTAAAGTTTTGAAAAAGTAGATCTCTTTTTAATGAAATATTGATAAACTATAGATTTTATAGAGAAATATCCTGCTTGTTGGGTTAAGTTTTTACGTTGCCTTAAAAGTGTTTTTAATTTGCCATAAAATGAAAAATGAGCTTTTAAAACGGCTAAGAAATGATTAAACTTTAGTTGTAATAAGAATCTTAATCCGGCAATACCATCCAAAATTAATCTAACTAAGATTATCAAAAACAAATTTCCTTTAGCGTTTTTGGTTAAGGTAAATAAACTATTTCTAAAATTTAGATACGTTTTTTTAGGATTTGCTGCGCTTAACGTTGCACCGCCAACATGATACACAGTGCTTTCTGAAACATATTTTGTTTTGTAGTTTAAATTAAATGCACGCCAACATAGATCAATTTCTTCTTGATGGGCAAAAAAGCTTTCGTCAAAACCATTTAATTGTTTAAAAACTTCTTTTTTTATAAAAAAGCAGGCGCCAGATGCCCAAAAAATGTTTTTGTTTTGATATTGATTAGTGTCAACTTCTATAGTGTCAAAAATACGACCTCTACAAAAAGGATAACCATACTTGTCAATAAAACCACCAGCAGCGCCAGCATATTCAAATTTAGATTTGTCTTTATAATCTAAAATTTTTGGCTGAATGATTGCTGTTTCAGTTTCAGTGTTAAAAGTGTCAAGTATTGGGTCAAGCCAATTTGGTGTGACTTCAATGTCGCTGTTAAGAAGGCAGAAAATATCTTCGTCTACAAATTGTAATGCATCATTATAACCTTTAGCGTATCCACCATTAATTTTGTTTTCTATGATTTTTACATTAGGAAACTGATCTTTTACAAAAGCAACAGAACTATCAGTAGATGCATTATCAGCTACATAAATTGTGGCGTCTTTAGAATAATCAATAACAGAAGGCAAAAACTGCTCTAGAAGCTTTTTTCCGTTCCAATTTAATATGACAACTGCTATTTTCAATATTGGTTATTTGTTTAGGTGTTTATTTGTTTTTGTCATTCAGAACGAAGTGAAGAATCTCATTTAATGATGCTTCGACAAGCTCTGCATGACAACGTTATTAACTATTATATTCCGGAATATCCCTTAAAAATTGATAATGTTCAGCTTCAAAATCCATTTTGCAATAATAATGATTTATACCATTGGTAACCATTAAATAGTCGGCATTTAGCGTTAGGTTATAACGCGCAATTTGATCAAAAGTATCTTGGCTAATCTTAATTTTAGGCGCTTTACATTCAACAATTAGCTTAATGCTTCCATCGGTGTTAAAAACAACAATATCGTAACGTTTTTTTAAGTCGTTTACTTTCAGCTCCTTTTCAACGTTAATTAAAGATATTGGATAATTTTTAACGTCGATTAAATAATGAACGCAATGCTGTCTTACCCATTCTTCGGGTTGCAAAACGATAAATTTTTTACGTATTACATCAAAGATAGATACTTTATTTTCGCTATTTTTGAAACGAAACGAAAACTTTGGAAAATTGAGGTCTAGCATTAACGCTGTTTAATTTATTTCAAAGTTAAGGTACAATAATAAAAAAGCAAATTCCATGTCATTTTTTTGGAATTTTAAACTTGCAATTTTAAGCTTGTGGATGACGTCAAACAACTGGTAACCGACATTAAAAACGGAAATATCAAACCCATTTATCTGTTAATGGGTGAAGAGCCTTATTACATTGATAAAATTTCAGAATTTATTGAAGAAACCATTCTTACAGAAGAAGAACGAGGTTTTAATCAAATGGTTTTATATGGTCGTGATGTTGCGGTAGAAGATATTGTAAGTAATGCAAAGCGTTTTCCTATGATGGCAGAACGCCAAGTAGTTATTGTAAAAGAAGCGCAAGATTTATCCCGTACGTTTGACAAGTTGGATGATTATGCAAAAAACCCTCAACCATCAACCGTTTTGGTACTTTGTTATAAATACAAAACAGTAGATAAACGTAAAGCAGTCTATAAGGCGATTAATAAGACAGGAGTTGTTTTTGAGAGTAAAAAATTATACGACAACCAAGTACCAGATTGGATTAAACGTGTCTTATCACCTAAAGGCTACACGATTACACCAAAAGCATCTCAGCTGTTAGTTGAATTTTTGGGTACAGATTTAGGAAAAATTAATAATGAACTTGAAAAACTTCAAATAGTTTTACCAAAAAACACTCAAATTACTCCAGAGCATATTGAGGAAAATATTGGTATAAGTAAAGATTACAACAATTTTGAGCTTAGAAAAGCAATAGGCGCAAAGGATAGTGTAAAAGCTTTTAAAATTGTGCAATATTTTGCAGATAACCCAAAGGATAATCCAATGGTGGTTACGGTTGCTTTGCTCTTTAATTTCTTTTCTCAGTTATTACAATTACACGGAATGAAAGATAGAAATCCGCGTAGTGTGGCAAGTGCATTACGTGTTAATCCATATTTTGTAAACGAATATTTGGATGCTGCAAGAAACTTCCCAATGCGAAAAGTAAGTCAAGTGGTTGCTCTACTTAGAGAGTTTGATGTAAAAAGCAAAGGTGTAAATAGTAATGCGGTACCACAAGGTGATTTACTAAAAGAACTATTAGTTAAGATTTTAAATTAATATCTTTAAAAATACTGTAAAGGTCTTCGACAAGCTCAGACTGACATTGGATAATTGGTTTTTTAAGCGAAAATGATTTGTCACGCTGAGCCTGTCGAAGCTCAAATATTAAAAAATGAAATTCTATTATGTTTACATATTGCTTTGTTCTGATAACTCTTATTATACAGGAATAACTAATGATATAGAGAAAAGAGTTTCTGAACATCAATCTAAAAGGAGTAGAGATAGTTATACAGCAAGTAGATTACCTGTTAAATTAGTTTGGAATTTAAAATGTGACAATCCTATTGACGCAATTAAAGTTGAAAAACAAATAAAAGGCTGGTCAAGAAGAAAAAAAGAAGCTTTGATTAATGAAAACTGGCAAGATTTAGTACAATTATCTAAAAATTACACACAATTTGGGAAACCTAAATAAAAATCTTAGTGTAATAAAAAAAGTCTTCGACAAGCTCAGACTGACAAAAGGAGGTTTTTTATTATATAGAAAAGATTTGTCACACTGAGCTTGTCGAAGTGCATTATCATTAAAAAAAGTGATTATTAAAATGAAACTTATTTACTTCTCTACATTATTTGTTTTACTAATTTCTTGCAAAACAACTCAAACACTTCCAGATCCTTTAGAAGCTGGTTGGAACGGTAAAAAAGTATGTGAAGTTTTGCAAGACACTAAACAACAACGCATATTAAAATGTACATTTCCGCCAGGTGTTGGGCATCAAAAGCATTATCACAATCCGCACTTTGGCTATACTCTAAACGGTGGTACATTTAAAATTACAGATACTTCAGGAACAAAAACTATTAGCGTACCAACGGGCACAACGTGGAGTAAAGATAAAATCACACAACATGAAGTATTAAATGTTGGTGATAGCACTTCGGTTTACTTGATTATTGAGCCTAAATAATTCAGTCTTTTTAACGTTTTATAGTTGTTTTTAACACAACACATTCATTCTTTAACACTTGATATTAAAGTATGGTTAAACCCTTTTTGATTTTCGTCTTTAGTATTCATTTTTAGTAATTTAGATACAAGAAAAAGAAATATTAATCACAAAAAACAATCAAAAATGGAAAATTTAGATAGAAAGAAAGTTGCGATTTTAGCAACCAATGGATTTGAAGAAAGCGAATTAAAAGAACCAATGAATGCTTTAAAAGAAGCAGGAGCAGACGTTCATATTGTTTCTGAGAAATCAGGAAAGATTAAAGGATGGGAAGACGGTAACTGGAGTAACGAATATGACGTAGATAAAACTATCAGTGAAGCATCGCAAGAAAATTACGATGCACTAATGTTACCAGGAGGCGTTATAAATCCTGATACATTAAGACGAAATGAAGAAGCTATTCGTTTTGTGAAATCTTTTTTTACCAATAAAAAACCAGTAGGTGCCATTTGCCATGCACCATCAATTTTGGCAGAAGCAGATGTATTACAAGGTAGAAATATAACCTCATACGATTCTATTAAAAGAGATTTAGTAAACGCTGGAGCAAAATGGGAAGACAGTGAAGTTGTAGTAGATGAAGGTTTAGTTACAAGTCGTAACCCAAACGATTTACCAGCATTTAATAGCAAATTAATTGAAGAAGTTTATGAAGGTAAACATCAAATGCAAACTGCATAATACTCAAATATCTTTTAATAAAAAAAGCGAACTTAAAGTTCGCTTTTTTTTATGCTTTAGATAAAGTTTCTGTTCTGTGGGCAATGCCCCAATCTACCATAGCGTCTAAAACTTTTAAGATATCTTCTCCAGATTTTGTTAAAGAATACTCGATTAAAATAGGAGTAGAGTCGTAGACAGTACGTTTAACAACACCGTTCATTTCTAGGTCTTTTAATTCTTTAGATAACATTCTTGGTGTTATTTTTTCAATGTTTTCTTGTATGTCTTTAAATCTTGATTTTCCGTAAATTAAAGAAGCTATTATTGGTAATTTCCATTTTCCGCTTAATACATTTAAAGTATCATTAATCGCTAAAACAAATTGTCTTGGACAAGCTTTAACTGTTGAGATGTCTTTTATTTCGCTCATTTTTAGTTATTTAAAATTTAACTATACTTAACTATACTAATATTTTATAAGTATTAAGTATACTTTATATAGTAAAAGTATTAATTTTGTTTCAAATAATAATTAAAAACACAAAAAAATGATATTAGTTACAGGAGCAACCGGAGAATATGGTACACATGCAATAAACTCTTTATTAGAAAAAGGTGTAGAGCCATCAAATATTTCAGCTTTAGTTAGATCTGAAGAAAAAGGTAAAGCTTTAAAAGAAAAAGGATTAAACATTAAAATAGGAGATTATAATGATTACAATAGTTTAGTTGAAGCTTTTAAAGGAGTTGATAAATTATTGTTTGTATCTGGTAGCGAAATTGGTACTAGAGAAGCACAACATAAAAATGTTGTTAATGCAGCAAAAGAAGCAGGAGTAGACTTTATTGCTTACACTTCTTTTATAAGAAATGTAGATGCTAAAGATTCTGCAATTGAATTTTTACAAGACACACATCAAAAAACAGAGCAATGGATAAAAGATAGTGGTATAGATTATGCTATTTTACAAAACGGTTTATACTTAGATATTTTACCAATGTTTTTAGGTGAAAATGTTCTTGAAGATGGTATTTTACTACCTGCAGAAGATGGTAAATCAAACTCAGTGTTAAGAGCAGAGTTAGCAGAAGCTGCAGCTCATGTATTAACTACAAGTGGACATAAAAATCAAACCTATCCATTAGTAAATAATGAAGCAGTGACCTATCAAGAGGTTGCAAATCAATTATCAAGTATTAAAGGTGAAACCGTAAATTATACATCACCAAAACCAGATACTTATCAAATTATTTTAAAAGAAAATAATGTACCAGAAGAGTATATTGGTATGTTAACATCTTTTTCTGTAGCACAAGCTAAAGGAGAATTACAACTAGAAAATAATACTTTAGAGCAATTTTTAGGAAGAAAACCTAAAACAGCTCAACAATTTATTTCAGAAATTTATAGTTAACTATGAATCGTAAAGATTTTATAATAAATTTAGGCTTAACAAGTGCAGCAATACCTATGGTTACTTCTTTAAATTCTTTAGAAAAATTATCTAGTACGTTTAAATCTACAAAACGAATGCCTGTCTTTTTTTTAGGACACGGTTCGCCTATGAACGGAATTGAAGACAATCAATTTGTTCAAGGATTTAAAAAACAAGGTGAATTATTAGAAAAACCAAACGCAATTGTTGTTATATCTGCACATTGGGAAACAAAAGGAACAAAAGTGACTGCAATGGAGTTTCCAAAGACCATTCATGACTTTGGAGGTTTTCCTAAAGAACTTTATGAAGTACAATATCCTGCTCCAGGACATCCAGAATTGGCTAAGGAAATTTCTACCATAGTACAACCTGAAGAGACTGTACATTTGGACCATCAATGGGGATTAGATCATGGTGCTTGGACAGTAGTTAAACATATGTTTCCTAAAGCAGATGTGCCTGTTATACAGTTAAGCTTAGATTACACACTAAACGGACAACAGCATTTTGATTTAGCACAACAGTTAAATCGATTAAGAGATAAAGGAGTTTTAATTGTAGGTAGTGGTAATATGGTGCATAATTTAAGACGTTTAGAATGGTCAAAAATTAATGATAATTATGGTTACGATTGGGCAATAGAAGCTAATACAAAAATGAAAGAATGGATTTTAAGTAGTAACCATAAACAGTTAATAGATTTTAAAAATCAAATGCAAGCATTTAATCTAGCTATACCAACACCAGAACATTATTTACCATTAATTTATGTAATGGCTATGGCAAACAATAAAGATGAAAAACTACTCTTTAACGATCAGTATTTAGGAGGATCTTTATCTATGACCAGTGTTAAATTTGGATAGATTTAATTTTAATTTTTAGTATTAAAAAGCAAGTTATAACAGCTTGCTTTTTTTATTTCAATTCAATTGAAGATAATAACTATATTTACACTTTAAAACTTTATTTATAGTTTTAAATCGCTAATAATCAATCATCAAAAAATCATCTTCATGAAAATTCTAAAAAAAATCTTTAAGGTTTTTTTAGCCTTAATCTTGCTATTAGTTCTAGCATTTTTAATTGTTGTAGTTGTAGATAATAATAATACAAGTTATTTAAAAGTAAATAACAATCCAACAGCAAAAAACAACTCTTACATAATAAAGAACGTAAACATTATCCCAATGCACATAAATACTGTTTTGACTAATAAAATGGTATATGTAAAAGAAGGTGTAATCCAACAAATAGCAGATCATATAAAAGTTGAAAACATAGAAATTTTTGATGGGCAACAAAAGTATTTGTCACCAGGTTTAATAGATATGCACGTTCATGTTTGGGATAAATATGAACTTGGACTGTATCTTTCTAACGGAGTAACTTCTGTTAGAAATGTTTGGGGAATGCCAATGCATCTAAGATTTAAAGAGTTAATAAATAATGACGAAATATTAGCACCTAACTTTTATACAACGGGACCAAAATTAACAGTACCAGAATTTATTGGTGACGATAACTTAAACTTGATATCACCAGAGCAAGCCAAAGAAAACATAAAACGTTACAAAGAAAAAGGGTATGATTTTATAAAAACTTACTACGGGTTACCTAAAGATATTTTTGATGCAGTTTTAGAACAAACACAAGCATGTGATATGGATATTGTGGCTCATCCATCACCAAAAGTGCCATACAGTTATCATTTTAATCCGCAGATTAAGTCTATTGAACATGCAGAAGATATTGTACAACAACCTTTAGAATATACTTTAGACACGGTAAAGTTAAAAGCGGTTATTAGTAATTTTTCAAATCATAAAAACACGCACTTTTGTCCAACATTAACCGTTTACAATAACATTTATCAAATGATTATTGATGATCAAATTTTATCTTCAGAAGGACTAGCTTACATGAATCCTTTGCTGAAAGAAGTAGATAGTAAAGCACAATTTGATAGATGGCAAAACACTAAATTAAGAGATGAAAACATTGAAACCACTATCAAGAAACAACATGATTTTCATTTAAAAATTATAAAAGAACTTAATAATGCTGATGGCGTAATTATTTGTGGTACCGATGCTGGAATTGGCGTCACTTTACCAGGCTTTTCCTTACATAAGGAATTAGCATTTTATAAAGAGGCAGGATTATCAAATTACGAAGTGTTAAAAACCGCTACAATAAATGCCTCAAAAACACACAAAATAATGAATAATTTAGGAAGTATTGAAGTTGGTAAAACAGCAAACTTTATACTTACTAAAGATAATCCATTATCAGATTTGTCAACGCTACAAAAACCAAGTTTTGTCTTTATAAGAGGAAGAAAATTAGATAGAGAAAAACTTAACAACTTTAACCAAAAAGCAAAAAACCGAAGTAATTTAATAGCTACGGGTTTACGTTACGCAGAAAATATGTTGTTTGAAATGTAAATTAATTTAACAGCCTTTAACATAAAAAATGATAATTAATTTAAAAGCATTAATTTAATAGGAAACAAAAATAAACCTATTAAATATGAAATCTAAGTACACCAAATTTTTATTAATGCTTATCTGTTCTGCAATTTCAATGTACATTACTATGTACTTTAATACCTATCAACTTGATCACGTATTTTTTAGTTGGACACGAATGTATATGACATTTATAGGTATTGGAGGAATGTCTATAATTATGTTTTTATTCATGCAACATATGTATAAAAATAAATCTAAAAATATAATAATAGTTTTAGGTAGTTTGTTTCTAATGGCAGTATCTACTTTTATGGTAAGAAATCAGATACCTGTAAATGACGTTAAGTGGATGAAAGCTATGATTCCTCATCATTCGATTGCAATTCTTACAAGTAATAATGCCGATTTAAAAGATCCTGAAGTAAAAAAATTAGCAGAAGAAATTATAAAAGCTCAAGAGAAAGAAATAAAACAGATGAAAGCAATGATTAAACGATTGGAAGAGAAAGAGTGATTTATTCTAAGTCTTCTAACTTTAAATTATAATCATATTGTAAATCTTCATGTAGATTTTTTACTTTCTTTTTAATTGCTAAAATATTTCTGTTGTAAAGATTGGTTAATGTCGTGTTTCTAGATATTGAAGGCGTCATAGCTTTTAATTTTTGACAGAAATATAAAAGGAGTTCGACTTCAGTTTCTTTGTTAAGCGAATACCTGATGTATTTTTTAGTGTTACGTAAAATTTTGCGTACACTTTTCTTTATATAAAAAAAGCTACTGATGTTAATTTGGTCAAACTGTTCATCAATTTCAGTTTTTATAGTTTCAATATAACCAGCTTCGTAATCGGCTTCAAAAAGTAAGTAGGTAAGTAGTTCTTTATTTTCTTTTTTAAATCTAGATAAACGTAAACAAAGCTCGGCAAGTTCATCGTTAGATTTATGTTTTAATTCTTTACGTATGTTCGCAACGGTAGCAGATTTCATCTATAATTTATAGTGTTTTCTAATGGTGTTTTTAACCCTAAAAAGTCTAAAAATACCAATTAATAATATAATAGGAGCAATGCCGATTAAAACAACTCCAAAGGTTTTTAAGTCTTCAAAAAGCTCAATTTTTAAAATAGTAATACCTGTACCTAAAATCACTAAAAAAGTTCTAAAGTAGGCTAAAAAAGTTCTTTCGTTTGCTAATTTAGTTCGTTCTATAGCAAGCCAATCTCTTGTGGTTAGATCGTTTTTAGTAATGTTCATTGTTAAATATAATTTAAGTTAAAGGTATTAAATAATTATTACTCTTTTTCTTAAGCTTTAACATATTAAAAGAATAGTTTATCACTAGTTTAACATCAAAAGGCGCTTAAATATTTAAATTTAAGAATAACTAATTAAAAATTTAATTATGCCTTTTATTACAAATGAAAATACAGAAGAAATTGTAGATATTTTTTATGAAGATTATGGCGAAGGACAACCCGTTATTCTAATTCACGGTTGGCCACTAAGCAGAAAATCTTGGGAACATCAAGTTTGGAAAATTGTTGAAGCAGGTTACCGTTGTATATCTTATGATAGACGTGGATTTGGAATTAGTTCTTTCCCATGGAATGGTTATGACTATTCATCTTTAGCTAGCGATTTAAATGAAATTATCACTCAATTAGAATTAGAAGACGCAATTATTGTTGGTTTTTCTATGGGTGGAGGAGAAGTAGTTAGATATTGTACTGATTACGGAACTGATAAAATTGCTAAAGCCGCATTAATTAGTAGTATAATTCCTTTAGTAAAACAAAAAGATGATAACCCTTCTGGTGTCCCAGAAAAAGATTTATTAGGAATTAAAGACGCTTTAGAAAATGATCGAGTTGGTTTTTTAAAAGAATTCTCTAAAGGCTTCTATAATTATGAAGAAAATAAAGATAAAATTAGTCAAGCGCAATTAGACTATGACTTTATAGTAGCGTCTCATGCATCGCCACGTGGTACAATTGAAGCGGCTAAAGCTTGGATGCACACCGATTTTAGAGACGAATTAAAGAATGTAGATGTACCAACGTTAATCATTCATGGAGATGCAGATAATACTGTACCGATAGAAACTTCTGCAAAACAAGCAGCAAAAGGAATTGTAAATAATACTTTTCATATCATCAAAGATGCTCCTCATGGATTAAATATAACGCACAAAGAAGAATTGAATAATCTTTTAATTAAATTTTTAGAAGAATAAACTTACTATATTCTAAAACAAAAAGCGCATCCTATAAAGATGCGCTTTTTTTAATTAAAACTTAAAATTACCTACCTTAATTTAGGAAAATTAGTAGGATTAGACTCATGCATTACATCATAAATAGCTTCAAAAACATCTTCAACAGATGGTTTTGAAAAATAATCGCCATCTGTACCATAAGCTGGTCTATGAGGTTTTGCTGTTAATGTTTTTGGTACGCTATCTAAGTATTTAAAAGCGCCTTGTTTATTTATAATTTGATCTAAAATGTATGCAGATGCTCCGCCTGGCATATCTTCATCAATAACCATTAGGCGATTTGTTTTTGCTACACTTTTTACGATATCTTGATTTAAGTCAAAAGGCAATAAAGATTGTACATCAATAATTTCTACATCAATACCAACTTCTAGCAACTCTTTAGCTGCTTGCTCAACAATTCTAAGTGTAGAGCCATAAGAAACTAGTGTAATATCGG
>Ga0256829_1001085_pt1 | contig 23556 bp, 23 predicted proteins | sample 131447metaG_FD_185979 | JGI IMG/M metagenome (GOLD analysis project Ga0256829, IMG submission 185979) | Hydrothermal vent microbial communities from Lau Basin, Pacific Ocean - 131-447 | ecosystem: Environmental > Aquatic > Marine > Hydrothermal vents | place: Pacific Ocean: Lau Basin | collected...
CATGGAATACCAGATTGGATCGCCCCAGCCGGGGCATGCCCCGGCTGGGGCTCTCAGCGCAATCTCCATCTAAATTTCCAGACGTCAGGTTACAGTACCGCCGTTACGATGATGCCCGGCGCGTTTGGGAAATATACCACCCGGCACCTGCTGCATTGGATTGTCGAAAAGGGGTATTTGGGGGATGAACCGTTCCAGAAATACCACGCCAGAATGCTCCGCAAGGAGAAAGGCTAGCGTTCTTGTTGGGGCAAGGTCTTGAGAGTCCATAATAAATTCAAAAGTATGAATTTGTTGTTGCGTCAATCGGGCTCAGTCGGTTAGCGTAGTAAAAAAATAGTGATGTCAGGGAGGACGCATGAAAAGATTGATCATAACGGCTGTGGTCGCTGTTGTCGGGACGGGTTCCGCAGTGGCTGGCCCGGTGGCGCCGTCAGCGGTCGTATTCAAGGAAGGGGCGGTCGAGGCCTCTCTGACCGGGGTTGCTGGCGATCCCGCGGCCGGGAAAAAGGCATTCATCAACCGAAAGCAGGGGAATTGTCTGGCGTGTCATGCGACCAGCGACCTCAAGGACCAGCCGTTTCATGGCGAGATCGGCCCGGCGCTGGACGGGGTTGCCGGGCGTTGGACGACGGCGCAGCTGCGCGGGATCGTGTCAAACGCCAAGAATACGTTTGAGGGAACGATCATGCCGGCCTTTTACCGGGATTCCGGCTTTCATCGGGTCAAGAAGAAATTCAAGGGCAAGACGATCCTGACCGCCCAACAGGTCGAGGATGTCGTCGCCTATCTGAAAACCCTCAAGTAACCCCATAATTCGACAGGGAAAACAAAATGACGATAACAAGACGATATGCACTGGCCTTGGGCGGCGGGGCGCTGGCGCTGACCGGCCTCAGCGGTCTGCCAGCCTTTGCCTCGGTTGCGGATGATGCAATCATGAAAATTACCGGCGGCGCCAAGGTGGTCGAGGGCGGGGTCGATCTGACCGCGCCGGAAATCGCCGAGAATGGCAATACCGTGCCGGTGGCGGTTTCGGCCCCGGGCGCCAGCGTGATCACCATACTGGCCCCCAGCAACCCATCCCCCGCGGTCGCGACCTTCAACTTTGGGCCCCTGTCTGGCGCCTCCGAAGCCTCGACACGGATGCGCCTGGCCAAAACGCAAAAGGTCATTGCCGTCGCCAAGATGGCTGACGGCTCGTTCCACACGGCCAGCGCAATGGTCAAAGTTACAATCGGCGGCTGCGGCGGCTGACCCAAGAGGGAGAACAAAGAACATGGCAAAAGGTGTAAAACCCCGCGTCAAGGTCCCGAAAACAGCCTCGGCTGGGGACGTCATCACAATCAAGACCCTGATCAGCCACAAGATGGAATCGGGCCAGCGGAAAGACAAGAAAACCGGCAAGATAAAGCCGCGCGAAATCATCCACCGCTTTACCTGTGATTTCAACGGGCAGAACGTGATCGACGTCAAGCTGGAGCCGGCTATTTCATCGAACCCGTATTTTCAGTTCAAGGCCAAGGTGCCGACATCGGGTGAGTTCAAGTTCACTTGGTATGACGATGATGGGTCCATCTACTCGACCTCAAAAAAAATTGCCGTCGGCTAAACCAGAAAAACAGGGAGGAATGCCGAATGGAAATACAGAAACCTGGAATGAAAGTTGGAGCGGCAGCCGTGATCGTGCTGCTTGCTGGTGCCGGTGCGGGTTTTGCCGGACAGCCTAGTCTGGTCATCGATGGCCAGACCATGATTACCAAGGCCAAGGCCCCGGCCTATACGCCCAAACTGACCAGCGTGCAATCCGGCTGGGTCTTTCGCTCGAAAGAAACACAGGCACTGCAGCTGGACGATTTTGACAACCCGGGCTTTGTCTTTGTGGACAAGGGCAGGGATCTGTTCAACAAGGTCGAGGGTAGTGCCGGAAAATCCTGTGCCTCGTGCCATGAATTGAAGGATTTCATCGGCCTGCGCACCCGGTTGCCGCGTGTGAACAAGGATGGCCACCTGGAGACGATGGAGGATCTCGTCAACAAGAGCCGCACCAAATACATGGGCGCCAAGCCGTGGAAATATTCTGGCAGCAAGATGACCGCCGTGACGGCACTGATCAGCCTGCAGTCGCGGGGGATGCCTATGAATGTGGCCGTTGACGGCCCGGCCAAGCCGTTCTGGGAAAAGGGTAAAAAGCTCTACTACACACGGGTGGGGCAGCTAGATCTGGCTTGTGCAAATTGTCACGAGGACAATTACGGCAAGATGATCCGCGCCGACCACCTGTCGCAGGGCCAGATCAACGGCTTTCCGACCTACCGGCTGAAAAATGCCAAGCTGAACTCGGTTCACGCACGCTTCAAGGGCTGCATGAAGAATGTTCGCGCCAAGCCTTACAAGCAGGGCTCGCCCGAGTTCAAGGCGCTGGAGCTTTACGTTGCCTCTCGCGGGCAAGGTCTGTCGGTCGAATCTCCCTCGGTTCGGAACTGAGGCGGATCGCTCCAAACGTCAACGCCTCCCTCCCGGTCCGTTCGGGGGGGGAGGGTTCCGCATGATTTTTCCCAAGGGCATGAACATGATTTCTCGGCGTGATTTTCTTCAGGCAAGCATGGCAGCCTCGGCGCTGGTCGGGGCGTCCGGTTTTGGGAATTGGGGGCGGCTGGCGGCGCGTCAGGCCCTGACACAGGATCAGTTGCTGCAGTTTGAGGCAACCGGCAACGTTACCCTTATCCACATCACCGACATTCACGGCCAGCTTGTTCCCACATATTTCCGCGAGCCGTCGGTCAATATCGGCGTTGGCAGCGCCCGCGGCAAAGTTCCCCATATCACCGGCGCCGAGTACCGCAGGCGTTATGGCATCAAGGATGGCAGCCCCTCGGCATATGCGCTGACCTACGACGACTTTACCTCCTTGGCGCGGGGCTATGGTAAGATGGGTGGGCTGGACCGGATGGCGACCGTTATCGACGCCATCCGCGCCGAGCGCCCCGAGGCCCTACTTCTGGATGGTGGTGACACATGGCACGGCTCTTATACCTGCTACCACACAGAGGGGCAGGACATGGTGAATGTGATGAACACCATGAAGCCCGACGCGATGACCTTTCACTGGGAATTCACCCTTGGCAGTGCACGTGTGCGCGAGATCGTTCAAGGGCTGCCCTTTGCGGCGATGGGGCAGAATATTTTCGATGTCGAATGGGATGAGCCGTCGGATTTGTTCCTGCCTTACAAGATGTTCGTGCGCGGTGGCGTCAAGATCGCCGTGATCGGGCAGGCCTTTCCCTATATGCCGATCGCCAATCCGCGCTGGATGTTCCCCGAGTTCAGCTTTGGCATCCGCGACGAACACATGCAGAAAATGGTGGACGAGGTGCGCGCCAAGGGGGCCGAACTGGTCGTCTGCCTGTCGCATAACGGCTTTGACGTTGATCGCAAGATGGTCAGTCGGGTTAAGGGGATCGACATTATCCTGACCGGCCACACCCATGACGCCCTGCCCGAGCCGGTTCTGATTGACGGCACGATCCTGATTGCCTCGGGCTCAAACGGGAAATTCGTCAGCCGCGTCGATCTGGACGTGCGCGACGGCCGCCTGATGGGGTTCAAGCACAAGCTGATCCCGATCTTCTCGGATGTGATTACGCCCGACCCCGTTGTCACCAAGGCGATCGCGGCCGAGCGCGCCCCCTATCTGGACCAGCTGACCGAGGTCATCGGCCAGTCCGACAGCCTGCTTTACCGGCGCGGCAATTTCAACGGCACATGGGATGACCTGATCTGCAACGCCCTGATCGAGGAGCGCGACGCTGATATCGCGCTCAGCCCCGGGGTGCGGTGGGGGCCGTCGATCCTGCCGGGGCAGGACATCACCCGCGAGGACATCTTCAACGTCACCTCGATGACCTACGGCAAGGCCTATCGGACCGAGATGACCGGAAAATTCCTGAAAACCGTGCTTGAGGACGTGGGCGACAACCTGTTCAACCCCGACCCCTATTATCAGCAGGGCGGGGATATGGTGCGCGTCGGCGGTATGGCCTTTCGCATGGATGTCTCAAAGCCGCAGGGCAGCCGGATTTCCGAGATGACCTTGTTGAAAACCGGTGAGCTGATCGACCCGGCCAAATCCTACACTGTTGCCGGGTGGGCCAGCGTCAACAAGGGAACCAAGGGCCCCGAGATATGGGATTTGGTCGAGGGATATATCCGCAAGAAAGGCCATGTCTCGGTCGCACCAAACAAGAACATCACGGTGGTTGGCGCTTGACACCGTGTCCTGGCAGACCCTCTGCCCGCACGGAACCAGCCAAGGGGGCCAACAACCAAGGGGGTAGGACCTGTGGAGGAGCGAAACACGCCAAAATCCGTCTCGCGCCGCACCGCTCTTGGCGGGATGATCGCGGCAGGCGCAGCGGTTTCCACGCCGGCCGCGGCCGCAGGTGACGACGCGGCAATCACTACGATCCAGCCGTGGCGGCAGGAGCTGGGCCGCGGAGTTGATGCAATGCCCTATGGCCTGCCGAGTGCGTACGAAAAATCCGTCCATCGGCGGAATGTCTCGTGGCTGACTGCGGACACCTACAGCTCGGTCAATTTCACCCCCTTGCACGATCTTGACGGGGTTATCACCCCGAACGGGTTGTGTTTTGAGCGCAACCATTCCGGCGTGGCCCTGATCGATCCGGCCCGGCACCGCCTGATGCTGCACGGTCTGGTCAAGACGCCGCTGGTGTTTACCATGGCCGATCTGATGCGCTTTCCCCGCCAGAACCGCACCTGTTTTCTGGAATGTGCCGCCAATTCCGGGATGGAGTGGCGCGGCGCGCAGATGAACGGGGTGCAGTTTACACACGGGATGATCCACAATGTCATGTATACCGGAATCCCGTTGCGCGTATTGCTGGCCGCCGCCGGGGTCCGACCCTCTGCGAAATGGCTGCTCCTCGAGGGGGCCGATGCCGCCGGAATGACCCGGTCTCTGCCGTTGAAAAAGGCGCTTGATGACTGCATGGTTGCGTTCAGGATGAACGGCGAAGCCCTGCGTGCAGAGCAGGGCTATCCCCTGCGCCTCGTGGTGCCGGGCTGGGAGGGCAACCTCTGGATCAAGTGGCTGCGCCGGATCGAAGTGGGCGACAAGCCGTGGCATCACCGCGAGGAAACCTCGAAATACACCGATCTGATGAGCGATGGCAGAGCGCGCCGATTTACCTGGCAGATGGACGCCAAATCCGTCATCACCAGCCCCAGCCCGCAGGCGCCAATTGTCCACAGACCCGGGCCCACGATTCTGACCGGAATAGCATGGTCCGGTCGCGGCGCGCTCAGCCGTGTCGATGTCAGTCTGGACGGTGGTCGGAACTGGCAAATCGCGCGCCTGTCCGGCCCGGCAGACACCTTTGCGCTGCGCCGATTTTACCTTGAATTTGACTGGGACGGGCGCCCCATGCTGCTACAATCACGGGCACATGATTCAACCGGCTATGTGCAACCGACAAAGGATCGGCTGCGCGCGATCCGGGGTGAAAACTCGACCTACCATAACAATGGCATCCAGACCTGGGCCGTGAATAAGAATGGCGAGGTTGAAAATGTCGAGATTTCGTAACCTTGTCCGGTTTCCTGTCGCTTTTTTCACTATCCTTGCTGCCATTCCCGTGTTGGCTGGAGGGCCGCCTGTCGGTCGCGTTCCCACGGACTCGGAAATTGCCGCGTGGAACACCGATGTTCGTTTCGACGGTCAGGGCCTGCCATTGGGACAGGGCAGCGTGAGTGCGGGCGAAGCGCTTTATTCCACCCAATGCGCCAGCTGCCATGGAGATTTTGGCGAAGGCGTTGGGCGTTGGCCGGCACTGGCCGGTGGTCAGGGCACGCTTGCGGATGATCGTCCCCAGCGCACGATCGGCTCTTACTGGCCCTATGCGGCGACGATCTGGGACTATGTGAACCGGGCTATGCCCTACGGAAACGCGCGCTCACTTAGCGCCAACGAGGTTTACAGCCTGACGGCCTATCTTTTGTATCTGAACGATTTTGTGGGCGAGGATTTCACGCTGACACGTAAGAACCTCGTATCGATCCACTTGCCCAATGCGGAAAATTTTCGTTTCGACGACCGTAAAGGTGCCGAGCTTTTGCAGTTTTCGCTGCCGGTTTGCATGACGACCTGCAAAACTGATGTTCGGATCACCAAACGCGCGGCAACTTTGAACGTGACCCCGGATTAGGTCCGGGCTGACAAGAAAAGGGGAGACAGAGATGATGCACAGATGGATCCTGATTCTGGGGGCGGGCCTGCTGTCCGCAGTGCTTTTCGGCCCGGTGGCACGGGCGGCGGATGCAACCACCTATCCGTTTCACGGCAGCTTTGAGGACGCGACCTTTGCCTTGGAAAACGCCATACTGAACAAGGGGTTGGTGATCGACTATGTCTCGCACGCCAGCGAAATGTTGTCGCGCACGCGCGCTGACATGGGCTCAAAGGTGGTGCTGTTTGACAACGCTGATATTTACATGTTCTGCTCGGCTTCATTGTCGCGCAAGATGCTTGAGGCGGATGCGTTGAACATTTCACAATGCCCTTACAATATCTTTGTCATCGACCGTAAAGGCAAGGTCGAGATTGGCTATCGACACTACCCCAAGGGGATCATGCAGCAGGTGCAGGCACTGCTGGATCAGATCGTGCGGGATGCGGTGTCGGAATAATCCGGGTCAGGCCCCATGTTGATATTCCTGAGCGATCTGTTCGGCGACAATCTGGTCTCGTTCAGCGGTGCGCTGATGATTGGCGGAATTTTCGGCGCCCTTGCGCAGCATTCCCGGTTTTGCTTGCGCTCGGCGACGTTGGAGTTCGGATCGTTTCAACCCGGCGCAAAGATGGCTGTCTGGCTGTTGACCTTTTCCGGTGCCATCATCGGCGTCAGTCTGGCCCTGATTTCTGGTGTTCTGGATATTTCCGAGGCACGACAGATTGCCGCCACCGGCAGCATGTCAGGCGCGGTTCTGGGCGGGTTGATATTCGGTGTCGGCATGATTTTGGCCCGCGGGTGTGCCAGCCGTTTGCTGGTTCTGTCGGCAACGGGAAACTTGCGTGCGCTGACGACGGGCTTGTTGCTGACGGTCGTGGCCCAGGCCTCATTGCGCGGTGGCCTTTCGCCCTTGCGTCAATATCTGTCGCAATTGTGGACGGTTTCACCGGGGGATGCGCGCAATCTGTTGTCTTATGCCGGGGCTGGTCCCGGAACCGGGTTGGTGATCGGAATGGTCATATTCGTACTGGCCGTCGGTCTGGCCTTTCGCGGCGATTTGCGCCCAAGCCGCCTGTTTGCCGGCGCAGGGGTTGGCGGTGCGGTCGCTCTGGGGTGGATATTCACCTATCAGATGTCGCGCGTCAGCTTTGAGCCGCTCCAGCCCCAAAGCATCAGTTTTACCGGCCCGTCGGCCGACACATTGATGGGTCTGATCAATGTACCGAACCTGCCGCTTCAATTCAGCATAGGCCTCGTGCCCGGGGTATTTGCCGGCTCGTTCTTGGCAGCGCTGGCCAGTCGTGAGTTGAAACTGCAAGGGTTTCACGACGGCCACAGCATGTTGCGATACGGCGCAGGCGCGATTTTCATGGGATTTGGCGGAATGCTGGCCGGCGGCTGTGCTGTGGGCGCGGGGGTGACGGGAGGAGCGATATTTGCGGTGACGGCATGGCTTGCCCTTTTTTGCATGTGGCTTGGCGCGCTGGCCACCCGGGCGATCATGCTGCGAGTCAGCCCGCAGTCCCTCTGACTCTGAAAGGCAAGGGGGGAACTCCGCACCGCCTATAGCGTTTTGACAAAAGATTGGGTCGCCAAAACCCTGCCACGCCTTTGGCGATAAGCATGTCTCGAGCATGCGTCGAAACGATTTAATGCGCTTCGGCCCAGTTGTCGCCAATGCCGGCATCGACGATCAGGGGCACATCCAGTTTTACCGCTGGCATCGAAGCGTTTTCCATGACCTCGCGGGCAGTATCTATCAGCGCATCAACCGAGGCCTCGGGAACCTCAAAAATCAGTTCGTCATGGACCTGCAACAACATGCGGGCGGGCAAATCCGCAATCGCCTTTGGCATTCGGATCATGGCACGCCGGATGATATCGGCAGCGGTGCCCTGAATGGGGGCATTGATCGCCGCACGCTTGGAGAACCCGGCGCGCGGTCCACCGGCGTTGATCGCCGGGGTGTGGATCTTGCGGCCAAACAGCGTTTGCACGAAAGAATGCTTTTTGGCAAAGGCCACGGTGTCATCCATATAGGTGCGGATGCCGGGGAAGCGCTGAAAATAGGTGTCGATAAAGGCCTGCGCTTCGGCGCGCGGGATACGCAGGTTTCGTGCCAGACCAAACCCCGAGATGCCATAGATGACGCCGAAATTGATTGCTTTGGCCCGGCGGCGGATTTCAGGGGTCATCTGATCCAACGGCACCCCGAACATCTGGCTGGCGGTCATGGCGTGGATGTCCTGCCCCTCGTAAAATGCTTGTTTGAGCGCCGGAATATCGGCAATATGGGCCAAAATCCGCAGTTCGATCTGACTGTAGTCCAGGCTGACCAGCTTGTTGCCGGGGTCGGCGACAAAGGCTTCGCGGATGCGTCGGCCCTCTTCCGTTCGGACCGGGATGTTTTGCAGGTTGGGGTCGGTCGAGGCCAGCCGTCCCGTGGAGGCCCCGGAAATCACATAAGAGGTATGCACCCGCCTCGTTTCCGGGTTGATATGATCCTGAAGCGCATCGGTATAGGTGGATTTCAGCTTCGCCATCTGCCGCCAGTCAAGGACCTTTGCCGCCAGCTCGCTGCCTTCGGCGGCCAGATCCTCAAGCACGTCGGCGCCGGTCCCCCAGGCCCCGTTCTTGCCCTTCTTTCCCCCTTCAAGGCCCATCTGATCAAACAGGATTTCCCCTAGCTGCTTGGGTGAGCCAACGTTGAACCTGACCCCGGCGAGCGTCTGGATCTGATCCTCCAGCGCCGCCATTTTCTGGGCAAAATTGTTGGACATGCGGCTGAGATGGTCGCGGTCCACGCGGATGCCACTCATTTCCATCGCGGCCAAAACCGGCACCAGCGGGCGTTCCAGCGTTTCATAGACGGTGGTGACCTTTTCGGAATGCAGTTGTGGCTTGAACATTTGCCACAGGCGCAGAGTGATATCGGCATCCTCCGCGGCGTATTTGACGGCATCTCCAATTGGTACGTGGTCAAAGGTGATCGCGCTTTTCCCCGCGCCCAGCAGTGGTTTTATGGGGATCGGCTGGTGGTCGAGATATTTCTCGCTGAGCAGGTCCATCCCGTGTCCGTGCAGCCCGGCGTGCATCGCATACGACAGCAGCATCGTGTCATCGATTGGCGCCACATCGATCCCGTTTCGGGCAAATATCTTGGCGTCATATTTCATGTTCTGGCCGATTTTCAGGATCGAGGGGTCCTCGAGCGCGGGTTTCAGCATGGCCAGAGCGTCAGCCAGTGGAATCTGTCCCGGGGTCAGGTCGCTGCCGCCGAACAGATCGCCCTTGCCACTCTTGTGGGTTAACGGGATGTAACAGGCCTGACCAGGGACCACCGACAGGCTGATCCCGACGAGGTCAGCGCGCATTTCGTCCAGCCCCGTTGTCTCGGTATCCACCGCGACATGGCCGTGTTCATAGATGCGGGAAATCCACGTCTGCAGTGTTGCGGTGTCCTGAACGCATTCATAGGTGTCGGGCCTGAACGGGACGGTCGCCTTGGGTGTTGCGCCCGAGTTTGCGGCCGAAACACTGGAGATCTCGGGGGGCTCAACCCCCAGCTTTGCCGCGATGCGGCTGGTCAGGGTGCGGAACTCCATCTCGGCAAGAAAGCCAAGCAGGACGTCTGGATCCGGGTCCTTGACCTCAAAGGTGGACAGGTCCGCATTGAGCGGCGCGTCGGTTTTCAGGGTCACGAGCTCACGGCTGAGCCGGATCTGCTGGGCAAAGGCAATCAGGGTTTCGCGGCGCTTGGGTTGCTTGATCTCGTCGGCATGGGCCAGAAGGTTGTCCAGATCTCCATACTCCTGAATCAGAAGGGCAGCCGTCTTGACCCCGATCCCGGGGGCGCCGGGGATGTTATCGACGCTGTCGCCAGCCAGCGCCTGCACGTCGATCACCCGATCCGGGGGCACCCCGAATTTTGCCTCGACCTCATCGCGTCCGATACGCTTGTTTTTCATCGCGTCCAGCATCTCGACGCCGCCGCCGACCAATTGCATCAGGTCCTTGTCCGAGCTTATGATGGTTACCCGACCGCCCCGGTCGCGGGCCTCTGTTGCCAGAGTTGCAATGATGTCGTCGGCCTCGTACCCGTCCAGTTCCAGACACGCCAGATTAAAGGCCCGTGTGGCGTCGCGCGTCAGCGGAAACTGGGGCACCAGATCTTCGGGGGCAGGTGGGCGGTTGGCCTTGTATTTGTCATAGATTGCGTTGCGGAATGTCTTACCCTTGGCATCGAATATGACCGCCACATGCGTTGGGGTATCATGCCTCTTCTGATCCTCGACGAATTTGTAGAGCATGTTGCAAAATCCGGCCACGGCCCCGACCGGCAGGCCGTCGGATTTGCGTGTCAGGGGCGGTAGGGCATGATAGGCCCGAAAGATAAAGCCCGAGCCATCGATCAGGTGCAGATGGTGACCTTTGCCGAACCCGCCCGCTGCGCTCAATGCGTTGCCTCGGCATCCTTGGCCAGAATATAGCGCTTGTCGCAATAGGGACACTCGACCCAGCCCGGCTCGGCCGGGATGCGCAGCCACACCCGCGGATGTCCCAACTGCCCCGCGCCGCCATCGCAGGCGATGCGATCGGTCGAAACGGTTTCGGTCTCGGGGGCGTTAAGTGTCATGGGAAGGCTCCATTATTCGCGCCGGTCTGAATTGACCCCGGCTTTGCCGACATGATAGCGAACTCTGGCGTATGGGGGCAAGAGGTGGAAGCGAGACGATGGGCGATTACGCGATTGAGATCAAAAACCTGCGCAAAACCTATGCTGGCAGTCGCAGTGCTGAGCCCAAGGTGGCTCTGAAGGGGGTCGATCTGGCCATCCCCAAAGGAACGATCTTTGGTCTGCTCGGGCCCAACGGTGCCGGAAAATCGACGCTGATCAACATCATGGCCGGTCTGGTGATCAAATCAGCGGGCGCTGTCCGAATCTGGGGCTTTGATCAGGACAAGAACCCGCGTCAAAGCCGTGCGGCAATCGGGATCGTGCCGCAGGAACTGAACTTGGACGCCTTTCTGACACCGCGCGAATCGCTGGATCTGCAGGCCGGCCTTTTCGGCGTGCCAAAGCGCGAGCGGCGAACCGATGAGATACTGGCCACGGTCGGGCTGGCAGACAAGGCCAATGCCTATGCGCGGGCGTTGTCCGGTGGTATGCGGCGGCGCTTGCTGCTGGGCAAGGCCATGGTGCACAACCCGCCAGTTCTGGTGTTGGATGAACCGACGGCGGGCGTGGATATCGAGCTGCGCCGGACACTCTGGGCCCATATTCGCGAGATGAATGAGGCTGGCACAACGATTATCCTGACCACCCATTACCTCGAGGAGGCCGAAGAGATGTGCGACCGCATCGCCATTATCAACCACGGCGAGATCGTGGCCGAGGACAGCACCGAAAATCTTGTGGCCAGCATGGATGTAAAAACTCTTCTGGTTACCCCTGATGCACCGCTCTCGGAAATTCCGCTGCTGCCTTTGGGGGTGAGCGCCAGTTTTCGCGATTCGGGCGTCTTAGCGTTGTGCTATTCCCGCTCGCAAACCCCGGTGTCGGAAATCCTGTCGGCCTTGGAGGCAGGTGACATAACGATCAAAGATATCGCCAGCGAAGAGCCGGATCTTGAGGATGTGTTCGTCCGGTTGACAGAGGACAGCCCTGCAGTTTGACCGCTCGCATCATTTTTTGGCCTGCCAAGACTTTAGCCAAGCCAAAAAGCGCACCCAGAGGCCTGACGTTCGGGTGCTGACAACATCGGCTTGATCCTCGATCCTGTCCCAAGTTTCGCCCATATCTTCAAGCACCGGGTCGATCCGGCGGCGCTTGAACTTTTGAACCATGCGATAGAATCCCAGCAGCAACAGGGCCATGACAATGAAAAAGAAGATGTTGAACCAAGGGATAATGGTGATGTTCGGATCCTTGATCTCGCGGATCTTGACGATATTGGGATAGATCGACAGGAACTGGCTGCGCCAGCCGTAATGGGTCACAACGGCCCAGCGCGGCGCGGCGCGGGTCGAGACCAGATCGGCGGCCTTGGCCTGAATGTCCGAGGTGTCGAACTTGAAATATGGCGGCCAGCCCCAGCCAGTGTCCTCATTGCGGTAAACCATTATGCTGCCGTCGGGAAAGGCGGCATTCACAAGGCGCAGGTCGCGGTTCCTGATATTCACGTTTCCGGTGTCGGGCTGGGCGTAAAATATCCGGTTCCAGCGCGAAAAATCCTGCCGGATGACTTCGGTTCCGGTGATCCGCACGATGTCGTGCTGGGGCAGGGTATATTCCAGAAACCCGCCGATAAACAGCAGGACAAGGGTTATGACAATCCATTTCAAGCGGCGCATCGGGGCCCTCCGTTTCACATAAAATTCATCACGTAGATCAGCGCGATCAGACCGGCCAGCGGCACCAGATATACGCCCAACAGCAGTTTTTTCCCCAGCGAGTGGTCATAGCGGTGCATACCCGCCTCTATATAGGCCTCTCGCGTGCCGTTGATACCCCCGGCGTCAAATTCGCGCTCCAGCTTGCGGCGGCAGCGTACCCGGGCCCGCACCGACAGAATAACATAGAGGACGGACAAAACCGCAAAGCCCACAAGCAGCAGACGAACCCAGCCAAACATCATGGCCTCCTTATTGCGCCCCAGGGGCCGACGCGCCGGATCAGGTCATCTTTTTTGGCGGCCGACTTGGTTTTCTTGTGGCCCCAGGGGCCGACTTGTTTGGGTGCGGGGTTGGGCGCCTTTTCTTCTGTCGCAACACTTTCCACCGCTCCAAACAGGGCCTTGCGAACGCCGGTCTTGTCAGCAAGGTAGGTGCGGGTCAGAAAATCGATCACATAGGATTTTTTGGCCGGGTTCCAACCGCGATAGGCCCAATAAAAGGCCTGTTTGTGACAGATGAAAAGCTGGCGGAAATCCAGCGGGCACAGTTCGGCCAGCAGCATGTTGACCAGATCCCGAGTGGGGCCTTGTGTGGCGCGCAAAGTCATGAAATACGCCGGGTTTTCTGACGTGATATGCGGGAGATCGCCCTCAGTCGTGATCCGGTTCAGCACGTCACTCAGCGCCTGAAACTCGGGCGGGAGGTTGGTAAGGTGGCGGCGGGTGGCACGGCGCAGCTCGATCCGGTCCAGACCGCTGAGGTCCTCGCCGGCCTGCGCAGCCGTGTCCATCAGGATAAAGTCCAGCTTTTCGTGCAAAAGGGTTTTGGCATCCAGGCCGGGGATGGTCATGATGCTTTCGGCCAGCTTGTTTTCGCGCAAAAAACGGGCAATGTTGCCCTGCTCTTCAAGGTCAAGGACCGTTTCGATCGGAACGGGGCCGCTCACCGCGGCCCTGTCGGTGCAGATCATGGCCGGCTGCGTGGGGCTGCGGAAGATGTAAACACCGCCGAAATGCGTGGTGAAAAAATCCTCTTGTCGATAGCTGCCGTGCCACAACGTGACCGGGTTTTGAACGATATCGCCCGCGGTTTTGGCCAGCGCGATCATCTCGGCAATCAGCCTGTCGTCCCACCAGGCGTCGGGTTGGGTCTGGAATTGTTCGATCTTGTCCAGCAACGCCCGTGCGTCACCGATATGGGATCTGGTGGTGTCGGCCTCGACCTCGATCTGCCGGATCTGAAACAGGCGCGCCGGTGAATCGATGTCGAACACCGAATTGACCAGCTCTCCGGCGACGGCGTCGCGCGCCGTCAGAGCAAACAGTTGCGGCTCATTTTCGGAGATAAAGGCCTTCAGGATGCCGCGCGTGGTCGAGAATGACGCATTCAATAGTGGCGCCGTCTTTTGCCGTGTGGACAGCAGGATGAACTGGCGATTGCAGCCATTTGGGTTCAAGTAGAGCGGATCATTGAACTCGTCCCCGATCTCGGGCGAATAGCCGGAAATGTCGATGTGAAAATCGGTCAGGGCGGTCCGGCGCCCTGTCAGTTGTTCCAGCGCTCGGTTATACCGTTCGATCAGGGCGGCGGAATCGACCGCGAAAAGGTTGCCATAAATCAGGCCGGCTTTGATCAGGCGTTTCATGGGTTGCACCTTTTGCCTCGGGAATGGCCGTTTGTGGGCCTGTTCAAGCAGCGCGACATCAGCCCTCTCCCTTAAGGAACCGCTGCTTGGCTTTTTCCATCCGTTTCATGTCGCGCACGGCGGCGGCAATGGCGGCTTCGTCACTGTTGTCGGCATAGCGAAACTCGCTGTCGGCGTAGCGGTTGATCTCTTGAAGAACCATGTCGGCGGTGACCGGCTGCATCAACTCGCGCAGCATTGCCATTTTGGTGTCATAGTCCTGAAACAGAAACAGATCGGGAGTTTCCATCCAGTCGTCGGGCAGGTCGACATCCATGGCCCTGACCTTGATTGCGTCGGTAATGTTCTTGATTGCGCGGCCGGTAAAACGGGGGTCGGCCCGCTGGATGGCCTTCAGATAGCTGCCAAGGCGCGCGATGGTGTTCAGTGGCCCGACCTCGGCCTTTGTTTGCTCAAAGACCTGTTGCAAGGTGGTTTCCTGTGGGCGGTTGTGGCTGGCAAAGCTGGCGGCAACAGCGCGTTTGATCTGCTGCGCAGCAAACAGGTCATGCTCCCCCAGCGGGATATCGTGAGACGATCCCAAGAGGAGATAGAGGATGTCGATATAGTCGTCGCGGCTTTGCGGGCCATCGACCAGAAACCGTGCTCCGGCGCGTTGGCGCAGGGCGTCGTCCACGTTCTCGGGGTAGTTGCTGAACATGCCAAAGGTGCAGTTGCCGCGTATAACGGTATTGGCTCCGGCAAAGCTTTCCATCAGGACGGCGGTGATCTCCAGCTGTCCTGCGCTTGACTGGCGGTCGCCACGTTTCCCGGCCAGCTGGTCGATATCGTCAATTGTCCCAAAACCGATGACATTGGGGTCGAGGATATTGTTGATAAAGCTCTTGGCGTTTTGCGCGCTTTTGCCCTGATAGCTATCGATGCTGTCGGTCGAGAGATTCTGGTAACGGAACGGATAGCCCGCGTTCTGGCAATAGTCGTTCAGCAGACCCGCCATCATCTGGATCAGCGTGGTCTTGCCCGTGCCGGGTCGCCCGTCGCCCATAAACGTAAAGATAAAGCCGCCGAGTTCCGCAAAGGGATTTTTCTGGCGCCGAAAGTCATAGGCCATCAGCATCTTGGCCAGCTTCATGGCCTGATATTTCGCGATGTGGTTGCCGACGACCTCGCTGGGTTTCTTGAAAGTCATTGTCAGTTGGCTGGCCCGGGCCTTTTGTGTCGGGGTAAAGCCGCTGATGGTGAATGCGTCGGCCTTGACGCGATAGGCCACGCGCTCGAACGCGTCGAGACATGGCGAGGTGCTGGCGCGTATGGCCGTTTTTTCCATCAGGCGCTCGCAATAGGCCGAGATCGTAGCGGGCAAGCGGCGGTCGCCCTCGGCGAAGGTGGCGATCATCTGGTCCAGCTCCCAAAGGGCGCCACGCAGGGCAAGCTGGGGATTGTCGGTCAGGATTTCCTCAACGGGACCAATCTCGGGTCCGTCCGGGGTGTCGGCGGCCTGCGGGGCGATCAGAAAGGCAGTCATATTCGCAAATGTAAACAACGAAATCAGCGAGGCCGCAGCCAGCATGTCGGAAAATTCGCCAGCCTTTTCCCGTCCCAGCCGTCCGGCAAGGTTGTCACGTATCAGCGCCGCAAGGCCGCTCTGCTGGGCGTAGGCGTCGCTGACCACCTGCGCGACCGCCAGCGCACGGCGTAGCGCCTGCAACACGCTTGCCTGCATCGGCGAGATCAGCGGGTCGTCAGCCTCGGCATCCTTGATGCGCGCAATCAGGTGCACCCCGTCCGGGCGCGCCGTCTTGCGGGTTGCCAGCCCCGGAGTGGTCGAGCGGAACGGACGATGCCCGCCAATTCCGGGGGATCGTTCCGGGCCCGGGCGGGACGGGGCTGTTGCATGTGCCTTGGCGATGCGGGGCGCGTGATCAAACCCCTCCAGCAGGGTCAGCGCCGCGTCATAGGCCGCGCGGATTTTGGCCTCGTCAAGTTCCATCAGGTTTTGTGCGTCGTTCATGCCGGCCTTTCCATAATCACCTGTAGCTCAATATCTGTCCGGTTTCGGAGACCACGTATTTGCGCACCCCGCGAAAGCCGGGGGGGTCGCGCTCGGCCAGCACCTGATAGGGGCGCTGTGGCAGTATGATCGAGCGGTGCACGTCACTTGCCCCGCTGTCACTGGCCACAGCATCAAAATGATCGAGCCGGAAAACCTCGCGCTCAACCGAGCCGAACCAGCCCTTCTTTTGGGTTTCGGCGCGGTCTGACAACAGCGTTTCGATGGTCCATGCCAGCGCCCAGTCATTGCCTGCGCCGCCATGCGCATCCGCCAGAATTCCCCCTAGCGGCCCCGTCTGGTGGGTAAAATGATCCGAGTACATCGGTCCGACCTCGATCCGGCGCAAAACCTTTGGGTGCAAATCGTCAAAGTCTTGATCGAACCCCTTGGCGATGGTTAGCAGTTTCAGGGCCAGCACGGATTGCGCCATCAGGTGGCCTTGTACCTCGGGCCAGCGGTTGCGGTCCTTGTTGAGGGGGATCGCGCCGCTGTCCTCGAGCAGCATCAGGTAAATCGTCGGGATATTCACCTGACTGTCATAGCTGGCCCAGTGTAGGATAAAGGAATGACGCCGATCGTCGTCGCTACTGATCCAGACAATCTGTGGGTCGTTTTGGGGCCAGAACAGGTTTCCGGCTGCCAGAGCTTCATAATATAGGCGTTGGGACAGGGCATATTGCAGCTTTAGCGGTGGCGCCAGCTGGTTCAGAATATGGCGCACCATATCCTTTTTTAGTTCCGTTTCGGACGGCAGATTCCCCAGATGCTGATCCAACTGCTGGGCGTCATTGGCCATCTGCATGACCTCTCGATAAACGGGAAAGCCGCTATCGGTGACGTCGATGTCCAATGATCTCGGCAACAGGGTCGAGACCCGTCCGGCCATCAGGTACTTGTTCGAGAGGGCGCGAAAGCTGCGCGACAGGGCCTGAAGATATCCTCTGATGATATTGACCTCGGACCTGCCCAGCCAGTCCTGCCCCTCGGCCACCGCATCCAGATGCGTCAGGATGCGCTCGAACTTGGCAAAATATCTCCGGGTCAGCAGGGAATCGTTCAGGGCCAGATGATCGGCTGTCAGGTCACTTGGTTCAGTCATTCTTGCGCTTGTCCAGCCAATAGAATGCCCCGCCGATCAGCGTCGCCAGCGTCAACCCGATCCCAGCGATCACCCGAAAACTCATTGACTGCGGCCCCGGAACCCAACCCGCTGGCAGCGCAAATTGAAACGCGCTGAGGATGCCGAGGATGGCCACGATCGCCAACATCACGATGGACAGAACCCGTTTCATGCGCCGTAGGTGTTTTTATCATGTTTCTCGACGATTTTCTCGAATCGCCGCATGAAGCGTTCATCGGCCTTGGCCTTTTCTTCGAGAACCTTGCGTGCAAAGACCATCTGGTCCGCGTGCCCTTCCAGCATGTCGGCCATGCGGCTGTTTGTGGCCGCACCGATCGCGGCCATTGCGGTTTGCGCCTCTTGATCTGTCTTTACACCGATTTCGTTGATCCGGTGGGCGACATCCTGCTGCTGTGCCGTTTTCAGGGATTTGGTCAGGGCATCATAGAGCACCACGCGCTGCTTTGTATCAGTTTCCAGCTTGTTGATCAGAACCATCTGCGTTGCGGCCTGATTTTGCAGGCTGTCCACCCAAGACTTGCCGGTTTCGATATAGCGTTCCAGAGTCTGGGATTTGGCCAACTTGACCTGTTCATCCTGCACCATCTCGTTGTAACTGGCGTTCAGGCTGGCCAGCTCGCTTTCCAGTTTGGTGCGCGCGGCGGCATCCTGCTCGACGCTGATCCTGTTTTCCAGTTCGATGATTTTCGGATCCATCGCCATGATGTCCGCGCGCAGCTGTTCAAGGCTCTCGACCACAGCTTCACGCTCATCAAGGGTTTCGGCCAGATTTTTTTCGACTTTTGATTTATGTTCGTTCAGGCTGTTCAGCTGCCCTTGCAAAAGGTTGATGATGACGTCGGACTTGGCGATCAGATCCTGCAACTTGTCGTCGATCGAGGCTGTCCGCATCCGCTCTTGGCGCATGGATTCGCTTTTGGCCTTGCTGAACACACCGACAAAGCTTTCCCAGCCGGTTTTTTCGCGCATCGCGTTGAAATCGTGGGAAAAACCGGACGTTACGTCATCCAGACCCATGATCAGATCGGCGATATTGGCGTTCATCTGGTCGGCCTGTTTGTGGACGTCATCGAGGGTTGCGCTCTCGATATCGATGGCAAAATCCTTATCGGTCGTCAATTTGCTGCGCGCGCTCTCGATCTTGCTGGATAGTTCGGCAATTTTCGTCTGCGTCGCGGCAACCTGTTCCTTGGATTTTTCTATCTGCGCTCCGAAATCGGCCATTCTGTTTCCCCGAAGTGAATTTCATTAACATTGATCTAGGAGCAGCTTAGCGGATTTTGAAGACCCCGAGGAGAGGAATATCATTGTGCGTGACGAATTTCCTGATTAGCGTTCCTCTCGGTTGCGTTCAAATGCGAGGTTGCCTTTGGGATGAGCGGAGATAAGCTGATTGCTGAAATTGACGCGCGGCGCGACGATCTGGTCCGCCTGACGCAAGACCTGATCCAGATCCCCACGCTGAACCCGCCAGGAGCGCGCTATCGCGAGATTTGTGCGTATCTGGATGCGCGGCTGACAAAAGCGGGGTTCCAGACAACTTTGATCCGTGCCCGGGATGCGGTCGGGGACAGCGAGCGGTATCCGCGCTGGAACCTCATTGGCCGCCGCGAGGGGGGGCGTTCCGGGGAATGCGTGCATTTCAACAGCCACCATGATGTTGTCGCCGTTGGTCAGGGCTGGAGCGTTGATCCCTTTGCCGGCGATGAACAGGATGGGCGAATCTATGGACGCGGCGCTTGTGACATGAAGGGCGGGTTGGCCGCCTCGGTCATCGCTGCTGAGGCGTTTCTGGCCGTCCACCCCGATTACGCTGGTGCGATCGAGATCAGCGCTACAGCAGACGAGGAATCCGGTGGTTTCGGAGGTGTCGCCTATCTGGCGGAGCGCGGTTATTTCAACCCCGAACGGGTGCAACATGTCATCATCCCCGAACCCCTGAACAAGGATCGCATCTGTCTTGGCCATCGCGGAGTCTGGTGGGCCGAGATCGAAACCAAGGGGCGGATCGCCCACGGCTCGATGCCGTTCCTTGGAGATTGCGCCGTGCGCCACATGGGGGCGGTTCTGGCCGAGATGGAAAAGACCCTCTTTCCTGCCCTTGCCGGCAAGAAAACCGATATGCCGGTGGTCCCCGAAGGGGCGCGCCAATCGACATTGAACATAAACTCGATCCACGGTGGCGAGCCGGTGCAGGAGGCCGACTATACCGGCCTTCCGTCCGCCTGTGTCCCCGATCGGTGCCAAATGGTGATCGACCGACGGTTCTTGATGGAGGAGAGCCTGCCCGAAGTGCGCGCCGAGGTCATCGGGCTTTTGGATCATCTGAAGGCTGTGCGCCCCGGGTTCGACTATTCGATCCGGGACATGCACACAGTCATCCCCAGCATGACCGATCGCCACGCGCCGGTGGTGGAAACCGTTAGCCGCGCGGTGACACGGGTTCTGGGGCAGGGCCCTGAATATGTCGTCAGCCCCGGCACCTATGACCAGAAACATATCGACCGGATCGGACGGCTCAGGAATTGTATCGCTTATGGTCCGGGGATCCTTGATCTTGCCCACCAGCCGGATGAATGGGTCGGAATTGACGATATGCTCGACAGTGCCAAGGTTATGGCGCTAAGTTTGGCCGAGTTGCTGACACAGGAATAACCCGTCCCCAATGAAGGAGATCAACATGAACCTGCACCTGAGAACCGCCCTGCTGGCCAGCGCTGTCGCGCTGGGAACGGCGCTGGGCGCTGCGGCTGCACAAACCGATATCACCATCGGGATGCAGCTTGAGCCACCAAATCTGGACCCCACCAGCGGCGCGGCTGCGGCAATAGACGAGGTGGTCTATGCCAATATCTTTGAGGGTCTGACCCGGTATCGTGCAGATGGCTCGATTGCGCCGGCCTTGGCCAAAAGCTGGGATATCTCGCCGGACGGGCTGGTTTACACGTTCCATCTGCATGACGGGGTCAAGTTCCACGACGGCACAACGATGGATGCGAATGACGTGAAATTCTCGCTGGATCGGGCCCGGGCCGAGGGGTCGACCAACGCACAAAAGGCATTGTTCAAGGGAATCTCCAGCGTTGATGTGGTTGATCCCCTGACCGTCAAGGTGACGCTGAAACAACCCAATGGCGGTTTCATCACCAATATGGCCTGGGGTGATGCCGTCATCGTCGCACCGGAAAGCATCAAGACCGATGCGACCAAGCCCGTCGGGACTGGCCCGTTTGTCTTTTCCAACTGGGTCAAGGGCGACAGCATCACGATCACCAAGAACCCGAACTATTGGGGGACTCCGGTCAAGCTGGACAAGGCGACGTTCAAGTTCATCTCGGACCCGACAGCGGCTTTTGCGGCCATGATGGCCGGCGATATCGACGCCTTCCCCGGCTATCCGGCCCCCGAAACCCTGCCGCAGTTCGAGGCCGACCCGCGCTTCAAGGTTGTCGTTGGCAACACCGAGGGCGAAACCATCCTTTCCACCAACAACAAGGATGAGCATTTCAAGAACAAGCTGGTGCGCGAGGCGCTGGCCCATGCGATCAACCGCAAGGAAATCATCGACGGTGCGATGTTTGGGTATGGCACGCCGATCGGCACGCATTTTGCCCCCAGCAATCCTGCCTACGTGGACCTGACCAGCCTGTCAAACTATGACCCGGAACTCAGCAAGAAACTGCTGGCCAAGGCCGGCTATCCCAACGGCTTTACCACCACGCTGAAATTGCCGCCGCCCTCCTATGCGCGCCGCGGTGGCGAGATCGTGGCGGCCCAACTTCGCAAGGTCGGGATCAAGACCGAGATCTCCAACCTGGAATGGTCGCAATGGCTGAAACAGGTGTTCAAGCAAAAGGACTATGGCCTGACCATCGTCAGCCATACCGAGCCCATGGACATCAATATCTATGCCCGCCCGAACTATTACTTTCAGTATGACAATCCGGCCTTTCAGAAGCTGATGAAAGATCTGGATGCGGCCAGCAACCCAATCAAGCGCGCGGCTATCCTTGGGGCGGCCCAGACCATGATCGCCGAGGATTATGTCAACGGTTTCCTTTTCCAACTGGCGCGCACTAGCGTCATCAACGCCAAGATCAAGGGCATGTGGAAAAACTCGCCCACACAAGCCAATGATCTGACTGGCGTTTACTGGACCGACTGAGAATCTCGACGTCACGATAATGCGAGAGGCGGTTTACAAGGCCGCCTCTCGGCGCGATGCTGCTCCCTCGGGGCTGCAGCGACGAGCCTCGGGAGCGCAACATAGAGGTCAGAGGGGCTGGAATGAGCGACTACACACCACCAAAAGTCTGGACATGGGACAGCGAAAGCGGCGGCAAATTTGCCAATATCAATCGCCCCATTGCCGGGGCTACCCATGACAAGGAGCTGCCCGTTGGCGCCCATCCGCTGCAACTCTATTCTCTGGCGACACCGAATGGCGTCAAGGTCACGGTCATGCTGGAAGAGCTGTTGGCGCTGGGCCATGCGGGGGCAGAATATGACGCATGGCTGATTGATATCGGGGCGGGCGATCAATTTGGATCCGGCTTTGTCGCGATCAATCCGAATTCAAAAATTCCGGCGCTGATGGACAACAGCACGACTCCCCCAACTCCGGTGTTTGAGAGTGGCGCGATCCTGCTGTATTTGGCCGAAAAGTTCGACGCCTTTCTTCCGCATGAGCATGGCGCCCGCACCAGATGCCTCTCGTGGCTGTTCTGGCAAATGGGCAGTGCCCCTTATCTTGGCGGCGGTTTTGGACATTTCTATGCCTATGCGCCGGTCAAACTGGAATACCCGATCAACCGGTTTGCGATGGAGGTCAAGCGCCAGCTTGACGTTCTGGACCGGCATCTGTCCGACAGCGAATATATGGCGGGAGATGATTATACTATCGCCGATATTGCCATCTGGCCCTGGTATGGCGCGTTGGCCGCTGGCAAGGTCTATGATGCGGCCGAGTTTCTGGATACGGCCTCATACAAGAATGTCTTGCGCTGGACGAATCAGATTGCCGCGCGACCGGCGGCAAAACGTGGCCGCATGGTCAACCGCAGCTTTGGTGAGCTGAGCGATCAACTGCGCGAGCGCCATGACGCGCGTGATTTCGAGACCATGACCCAAGACAAGGTCGAGGCCCGGGCTGAGCGGTCCGGTCAGGATTCAGGGCAAAGCTGAGAGCGAGACAAATTCCGTCTTGGCATAGCCTTGAATGAACAGGAGTGCGCTGAGGTCGCCGAAATTGATCTTGATGTCGCAGGCCTCAGCAACTGCGGGTTTGGCGTGCAGGGCAACGCCGGTGCCGGCGCGCTGCAGCATCCCCAGATCATTGGCGCCGTCTCCAACGGCCAGAACGTCAGCGGCGGTTATTCCGAGGCGGGTGGTTATTTCAGTCAGGGCCTCGACCTTGGCCTCGCGTCCCAGAATCGGCGGGATGACCTTGCCGGTCAGCACGCCGTCGCGAATCTCCAGCGTGTTCGCGCGGTTTTCGTCAAACCCGAGACCGCGCGCAACGCTTTCGGTAAACTCGGTGAAGCCGCCTGAAACCAGTGCCGCATAGGCGCCGTTCCGGCGCATCGTGGCCACCAGTTGGCGGGCCCCCGGTGTCGCCGTGATGCGGGTTTCCAGAACCTTGTCGATCACCGTTTCCGGCAAGTTTTCCAGCAGCGCGACACGGGCGTTGATTGCGTCCTCAAATGCCAGTTCACCGTTCATCGCGCGGGCCGTGATCGCCGCGACATGCGCGCCAAATCCAGCTTCGTCGGCCAGTTCATCCAGACATTCCTGCTGGATCATGGTGCTGTCCATATCGGCCAGCAGCATCTTTTTGCGCCGGTTCCGGGCCGGCTGGATCACCAGATCCACCCCGCGATCCTGAAGGCTCTGCCAGATGCGGTGTTCCTCGGAGGGGCGCTCTGGAATCGGAAACTCACAGGCAACACCATCCTGCAGCCAGCGGAACTCTCCACCCCGCAACTGGTCGTGATAGGCCAGCACATTGCCGACATTCAAAACCGGCTCGTTCGGATTGGTTAGAAGGGTGGCAACAAACATCGGTGTTCCT
>Ga0256829_1001087_pt1 | contig 23525 bp, 22 predicted proteins | sample 131447metaG_FD_185979 | JGI IMG/M metagenome (GOLD analysis project Ga0256829, IMG submission 185979) | Hydrothermal vent microbial communities from Lau Basin, Pacific Ocean - 131-447 | ecosystem: Environmental > Aquatic > Marine > Hydrothermal vents | place: Pacific Ocean: Lau Basin | collected...
TCAAAAAAAACCCTTCCCAGCGTTCCGGGATTTTCCGGTTTTGTATATATAAACGCCTCATCCGGGTTTTTTGTCTCAGCATATGAGAGAAGTTTTTTGATAATTTCGGCTCTTAAAAGCGGCATATCTCCGTTAATTACAACCAGATAATCGGATTTAGAAAGCCTGAGCGCGGTTTTTAGCGCATCTGCGGTTCCGGCAAGTGATTGCTGTTTTACAAATTTTATAGGGTATTCAATCTCCTCCAGAGCTTTTTCCACCCCATCGTTATTTTTATTTGTTACGATAATAATATTTGAAGGGTTTGTCATGATTGCAGCCTTCAAGGGGAAATAGATCATAGGCTTGCCGTTGATTTTTGCAACAAGTTTGCTGTAGGGAAGTTTTGTCCTTACTCCCATTCCTGCAGCCAATATCACTATATCAAAATTCATAATGCCCCCATCTTTTCAAGTTCCTCTTCAAACTTTCCGAGAAGCTTCTCCTCTTTAACATTCTCAACAATTTTCCCTTTTTTTATAATCAAACCGTGACCAACTCCTCCGGCTATTGCAATATCGGCATTTTTTGCCTCCCCTATCGCATTTACCACGCATCCCATAACGCTGACGGTTATCGGTTTTCTTATCCGCCTTATTATGCTTTGAACATCATTGGCAAGTTTTGTCAAATCAATCTGAACCCGCCCGCAGCTCGGACAGCTTATAAGTTTTGCCCCTATGTTTCTTGTGCCTGTTGTTCTCAAGATTTCATAGCAAACATCAATCTCATCAACTCTGTTGCCAGTAAGCGATACCCTTATTGTATCGCCTATTCCCTCCTCAAGCAATTTTCCAAGGGCAATGGCTGAGCGTGCCGCGCCGGTTGCAACGGTGCCTGATTCAGTAACGCCAATATGAAGCGGATAATCGCATGCTTTGTCCAATATGCGATATGTTTGAACCGTCATAGCCGCATCGGAAGATTTTGCAGAGATTTTCAGGTCTCTAAAACCCAGATTTTCAATTAATCTTGCCCATTTCAGGGCAGAATCAACCAGAGATTGTGCCGAGTATTCAAGCGTTTTTTCAAGAGAGCCGCTGTTTACGCCGATTCTTATCGGTTTTTTTCTTGCCTTTGCTGCTTTTACAATCTCGGCAAGATGCTTTTTAGGAAAATTTCCCGGATTGATTCTTATTTCATCAGCTCCGTTTTCAATTGCTTTAATTGCGATTCTGCTGTCAAAATGAATATCCGCAACAACAGGCAACACCGATTTTTCTTTGAGTTCGGAAAGAAAATATGCGTCTTTTAAGGTGGGAACAGCAACCCTTATCAGTTCACATCCAACCTGAGCAAGCCGGTTTATCTCGCTTATTGCCTCATTCAATCTGGAAGGTGGATTTTTAGTCATAGATTGCACAACAATGGGGTTTGCTCCTCCTATAGGAACAGAACCGATAAAAACCGTCCGCTTTCTTTTTCTCATTTATGAAGCAGCGAATTGACCGCCGAGCTGATATGCGGAAAAAAGCGCATAAGGTCGTTGTAGGTTGCAAAAACCATCAGTAGAATAAGAAGAGATAAGCCGACCTGCTGAGAGATGCTGATTGCTTTATCAGACAATTTTTTGCCGCGAATTGCCTCGATTGTTAGAAAGAAAAGATGTCCTCCGTCCAGAATAGGAATCGGCAGCAGATTGAGAATGCCAAGATTTATGCCTATTATCGCAAGGAAAAAGAGAAATACACCGGCTCCTGCTGATGCTTCATTGCCGGCAATCTTGATTATCATCACCGGACCGCCAAGCTGCTTGACTGAAACCTCTCCATCTACAAGTTTTATTAGTGATTCTATTGTCAGATAGGTTATTCTGTATGATTGATAAACGCCGTTTTTGATGCCTGAGAAAAATGAGTAGCGTTCAAGAACCTTGTCTCCGTAAGGCATTACTCCTATGAAACCGGCGGGTTTTTCCTCACCGAAAATGTTTTTCAGCTTTTTTAATCCGGGAATTATGATAACGGTTTTTTTTGTTCCTGATCTATCTATGAGAACCCTCAAATGTTTCCCGGGATTTTTCTTTATGATTGAAGCCATTTTTTTGAAAGTCAGCACATTTATCCCGTTAATTTTGATAATCCTGTCACCTTTTTGTATTCCGGCGTTATAAGCCGGAGAATCTTTCAGAACCGTACCGATATGAGAGGAGAGTACGGCAATACCTATCCAAGAGCTTAATACGAAAAAGCCGACAGCGGTTACAAGATTTGTGATTGGTCCGGCTGCAATAATTACAGCTCTTCTCCAAACCGGTTTTGCCGAAAATGAAAACGCCTCTTTGCTGCTTTCTGCATCATCATTTTCACCTACGAGCTTTACATATCCTCCGAGGGGAACCAATGAGAGTCTATATTCGGTTTCGCCTATCTTTTTTCGCAAAAGTATGGGCCCGAAACCAACCGAAAACGCCTCGACCCCAACCCCCATGCTTTTGGCGGCAACAAAATGGCCTGCCTCATGCACAACAATCAGAATAGCTATCGCTATTATGCCCCAAATAATCATCTGTTTATATTTAACTCCTTGTCAAACTCCTCAGACAGCTGATCTGAAAGCCTTATCACATCTTCCATATCATAAATCTTGCCCGGATTAACATTAATAACCTTATTTTCCACAAAATCAACTATATCGCAAAAACGTATGTTGCCAGCCAGAAACGCCTTGACAGCAGCCTCATCTGCGGTAACCAAAACAATTCTTGAGGCGATTCCTTTTTCCCATGCCTGATATGTTATCTCAAGCGCCCTTTTTTCCCTTTTGTTTAAATTGTCAAACTTTATATTTTTTATCTGTTCAAATCCAATCGAATCACCTTCGTAAGGCAATCCGGGAAGCCGCTCGGGATATCCTATAGCATATCCAATCGGTATTCTCATATCAGGTTTTCCAAGCTGAGCGATAACAGTTCCGTCACTGAAGCTTACTAAAGAATGAACGATTCCCTGTTTATGAACAAAGACATCAATATCGGTGAAATCAAGATCAAACAACTCGGCAGCTTCGATTATCTCAAATCCTTTATTAAAAAATGTTGCCGAGTCAACCGAAATCTTAGGACCCATACTCCAGACCGGATGTTTGATAACCTCATCTATTGTTATATCGTTCAGTAGATCGGCTTTTCTGTTATGAAACGGTCCGCCTGAGGCGGTCAATATTATCTTTTGAACCGCTTTTTTATCTTTCCCTATAGCCTGAAAGACTGCGCTATGCTCCGAATCAACCGGAATCACCCTCGCACCGCTTGCCTCTATTGCATTTTTGAGAAACGGACCGGCCGAAACCCAACTTTCCTTGTTGGCAATTGCAATCTCTTTTCCCGATAAAATAGCCTTATATGTTGGTATAATTCCCGCTTTTCCCGATATAGCAGAAACTATAAGATCTATTTTATCGGAATCGAAAAAGCTGAACAGCTCATTGATATCATTGGTATACTTTTCGCCTTCCACACTGAATCCGTTTTTCTGATTGGTATAAACATATGAAGGCTTAAACCGCTTTATTTGATCTATAAGTTTGGCTGAAAAATGAAAAGAGGCAAGCAATTCCACCTTAAAAAGTTCGGGAAATCTGCCGATGACATCCAATGTTTGCATACCTACCGAACCGGTAGAACCCAGCACAGCTATTTTTTTCATTTAAGATACCAATGTAATATAGAGATAGCTCAATGCAACAGAGACTGCCAGACTGTCGAGTCTATCCAATACTCCGCCATGTCCGGGTAGAATTTTGCCCGAATCCTTCTTGCCTGCATAGCGTTTGAATGTTGATTCGATAAGATCACCGGCTTGCCCTGCGATTCCGACAATCAATCCAATTGCAACCGCATCAGCAAAATTGAAAAGACCGAAAACTTTTTCGATAGCAAAAGCGGATATCATTGCCGCTGCCATTCCGGCAAGAAAACCCTCGACCGTTTTATGAGGACTGATAACAGGTGAGAGCTTTCTCTTTCCGATTATCTTACCTGCCAGCATAGCTATGCTGTCGGTTATCCATACCATAAAAAGGATAGCGATAAGGATTTCTCTGCCTTTTTGTAGGCGTATCATAATATAAAAAAAACTATACAGACTAACGTATGTTATTGCCAGCCAGCTTCCGGCAACATGAGTAAAGTCATACTCCAAATCATTTTTTGTAAGCAGGGGAATCGATAAAAGCATAACAAATGTGACAAGGATTGCAGGACCGAACAATCCTACACGCTCAGCGGCAAGCCAGAACACCAGAGAGAATGCAAAGATTGAATAGATCCAGTAAACTTTATCGGTTTTTTTAATCAAGCCGTGAAATTCGTCTATGGCAATTAAACCTGCTGCAAATGATATGATTTTGATTATCAATATCGGCGCAAACTCAATAATTGCCAATATCGGAGGAACAATCAAAAGAGCGGTAAGTATGCGCTTTTTCATATCAGATTGCCAAACTTTCGTTTTCTTGCCATATATTCTTTTATGGCATCTTTAAAATCTCTTTCGGAAAAGTCAGGCCAATATTTATCCAGAAAATAGAGTTCCGTGTAGGCAAGAGAATAAAGCAAAAAATTGCTTATTCTTTTTTCACCCCCGGTTCTAATCAACAGATCCGGATCAGGAAGAAAAGAGCTTTGAATACAATCTTTGAATTTGATTCCGGGTTCGGAATTTTTATATTTCTCAGCTGCCTCTTCAATCTCCTGCTTTCCGCCATAAGAAACAGCGAGCGTAAAGACCATATCATTACAAATTTCCGTCATATTACTGAGGCTGTTTATAAGTTTTACAAGCGAATCAGGAAGGGTGGCAAGATTTCCGATTGTCTTGAAGCGAATTCCATTCTCTTTTATCTTTTCAGCTTCTTTTTTCAGATGCTCTTGCAAGAGAGCAAAAAGGAAACTAACCTCCTCGGAAGGCCTGTTCCAGTTTTCTGTGCTAAAAGCAAACAGTGTGAGATATTTTATTCCGAGTTTTTTCGCATATAATACGGTATCGATTGCAACAGATGCCCCTTTTATGTGTCCATAAGTTCGGGGTTTGTTTTTATTTTTTGCCCATCTTCCGTTTCCATCCATAATAATGGCAATATGATTCGGAAAGCTTTGTCCATATTTCACTATATCGTTCTGATCTCCTTCTCTTTTGCATCAAGCAGATCATTGATTTTTTTTATATATCTGTCTGTGGTTTTTTGAATGTTCGCAAGAGATTTGCTTGCTTCATCCTCGGTTATCTTGCCGGCATCCTGATCTTTTTTGATTTCAGTGTTGATCTCCCGTCTAACCTGGCGAATTCTTATTTTTGCCTTTTCTGCCATCTCTTTGGCAAGCTTAACAAGCTCATCTCTTCTTTCTCCGGTCAATTTCGGAATCCTTATTTTTAATATGTTACCGTCAACCGCAGGCATAATACCGAGAGTCGAATTTCCTATCGCTTTTTCAATCTCCTTTGTCAGGGAATGATCCCACGGTTCTATAACTATTGTTGAGGTATCCGGAATCGATATACTTGCAACAGATTTAAGCGTCATCTTGCCGCCGTAAGCAGGAACCTTTATATTTTCCACCATAGAGCTACTTGCTCTTCCGGTTCTCAGACCCCCCAACTGGACATTCAGCCACCCTATAACGTTTTCCATTCTTTTCGAAGCATCCTTTATCATAAATAGCCTCCTTATTTAACGACGGTTCCTTCGTTTTTGCCTGAGACAACATTGAACAGACTTTCAGGCTTTGTAATATCCAAAACCACAATCGGAACCTTTTTTTCCATACAGAGTGAAACTGCGGCATAGTCCATAACATGAAGCTGTTTTTGAAGAAGCTCCATATAGCTTATCGTCGAAAAGCGTTTGGCATCCTGATTGGTCGTCGGGTCTTTATCATAAACCCCTCCAACCTTTGTTGCCTTAAATACCGCATCAGCATCAATCTCAGCCGCTCTCAGACTTGCTGCCGTATCGGTTGTAAAATAGGGGCTTCCGGTTCCTGCCACAAAGATTATCACACGCCCTTTTTCAAGATGCCTTGTGGCTCTTCTTCTTATATAAGGTTCGGCAATCTGACGCATCTCAATTGCGCTCATAACACGTGTATCTATACCTTGCTTTTCTATCGCATCAGCAAGCGCAAGACCGTTGATGACTGTGGCAAGCATTCCCATATAATCGGATGTTGCTCTGTCCATTCCAATTGAAACGCCTTTTATGCCTCTGAAGATATTTCCACCTCCTACGACTATTGCAACGGAGACCCCCATCTGATGTATCCTGACTATTTGTGAAGCAAGATCTGACAAAACAGCCGGATCGATACCGTATTCGGAATCGCCCTTGAGAGCCTCTCCGCTTAATTTGAGCAGTATGCGTTTATACTGAACAGCCTGCGGCATTTATTTCAAATCGTGCAAATCTGACTACCTTGATATTCTCACCGAGTTTTCCGATAGTGCGCTTGATAAGATCCCCGACACTCTCTTTATCGTTTTTTATAAACGGTTGTTCGACAAGGCAGTTTTTCTCATAAAATTTTTCCAGTTTGCCTTCTACAATCTTATCGATAATAGCAGCAGGTTTTCCCTGCTCAAGCAATGTTTCTCTCTCTATTTTCATTTCTTTTTCAAGTGTTTCTTTGGGAACCGAATCTCTGTCAAGGTATGCCGGATTCGCTGCTGCTATATGCATAGCTATATCTTTGAGAAGCTGAGCAAAATCCTCGGTGTTTGCAACAAAATCAGTTTCGCATGCAAGCTCGACCAAGACTCCTATTTTGCCTCCCATATGAATATAGGAGCCTATTTTTCCGTTCGCTGTTTCTCTTCCGGCTTTCTTTGCCGCTGAGGCTATCCCTTTTTTTCTTAGCAGCTCTATTGCCTTATCAAAATCGCCTTCCGCCTCAACCAAAGCCTTTTTGCATGCCATCATTCCGGCGCCGGTGGCTTTTCTCAAGTTCATTACATCTTTGGCATTTATATTACCCATTATTCATTCTCCTCTTTTTCCTCAATATCATTATTATCTGCATTATCGGCTGATTCATCAACCTGATCTTTCTGAAATCTTCCCTGCCCGGCAACGATAATATCGGCAATCTTTCCGGCAAACAGTTTTATCGACTTTATCGCATCATCATTGCCAGGGATTACATAATCTATAGGATCCGGGTCGCAATTTGTATCTACGATTGCTATTATAGGTATGGAGAGCAGTTTGGCTTCCTTAACCGCGAGATATTCCCGCACAATATCAACAACAAAGAGCGCATCAGGCAATCCGTCGAAATCTTTAATACCTCCAAGATATCTTTCGAGTCTGCTAATCCTCTTTATTATCTTTTTTGCCTCTTTTTTAGGCAGTTTGTCAAGTTCTCCCGCATCGGCTTCGGCTTTCAGACGTTTCAGGTTTGCAATACTTTTTTGAAACGTATTCCTGTTTGTAAACAGACCCGGGGGCCATTTCTCGGTAATATAAGGCATACTGCATCGCTGAGCCTCGGAAGTCACTATTTCCTGCCCCTGTTTTTTTGTGCAGACCATCATAATTTTTTTGTTTTTAGAAGCCAAATCATAAACAAATTCGGCAGCCTTGTTAAAAAGCTTCAAGGTTTTTTGAAGATCAACAATATGGATACCCTTTCTTGCGCCAAAGATATATGGCGCCATCTTCGGATTCCACCGCCTGGTCTGATGCCCGAAATGCACACCCGACTCTAACAATTCCTTCATCTTTACAGTAATCTGCTGTTCCATCTTGCCTCCTGTGAGTTTTTCCTCCATAAAGTTTTTACAGCACTCACAAAACTTTATGTGCGATTTTCTCTATCTTTTAGCATATAAAAAAAATATTTCAAGCAGATTCAGTCGTAAAATGATTTTCGGTTTATTGCCTTTGGGAGATAAAAAGTTATAATGGACGAGTTTAGATAATTCTTAGTGATTAAAAACAGAAGGGGATTTATGAAATATTATATCACATCGATTAGTAAGCGGTTTCCGAAAGAAAAGCTGTATGATAATTTAAAACTGAATCTTATAGCGGTTGCTGTTGGTATTGTCGGAGGACTTGGAGCGGTTCTATTCAGATGGCTTATCTACTCTATTAACGATTTTTCGTTTTTTCATAAGTTCTCAATCAATTTCATCGCTCCGGTGCATAACAGTCTCGGACTCTCTGTGCTGATTGTGCCTATGATTGGCGGATTAATTGTGGGGCTTATAACATATTATTTTGCTCCTGAAACAAAAGGACACGGGGTTCCTGAGGTGATGGAGGCGATGTTCAAAAAAGAGGGGATAATCAGACCAAGGGTTGTGGTTGCAAAAACTATAGCTTCAGGAGTTTGTCTTGGAACCGGAGGTTCAGCCGGAAGAGAAGGTCCGATTGTTCAGATTGGGAGCGCATTCGGGTCTGTTGTTAGCCAGCTTTTAAAACTAACAGCAAGCAACCGCAAGGTGCTTGTAGGATGCGGAGCAACAGCCGGCATTGCAGCAACATTCAACGCCCCGATTGCAGGGGTGATTTTTTCCATAGAGCTTATATTGCTTGAATTTAGAACCGAGTCGTTTGTTCCGCTGGTGCTCTCCTCTGTGTTTGCCACTATAGTATCGAGAATCTTTCTCGGAAGCAATCCTACCTTTATCGTTCCGATGTATCATTTTCAGTCGCTTTATGAGCTGATTTTCTATCTTATAATGGGGATTATGGCAGGATTTCTCGGTATAATCATCATCAAAACACTTTACGGCATAGAAGATATATTTGATAAAATAAGGATTCATCCTCTTGTAAAGCCAGCAATAGGCGGATTGATTGTGGGAGTTGTCGGATTGAAGTTTCCACAAATATTCGGCGTCGGGTATTCCACAGTTACCTCAATTCTGAATTTCAATTATGGAAATCCGACCGGCTTTCTTATGCTGTCGCTTCTTTTCCTGCTGATAGCCAAAATCATAGCCCTTTCGGTTACGCTTGGTTCGGGTGGTTCAGGAGGCGTTTTTGCACCCTCACTGTTCATTGGAGCCGTGTTTGGGTCGTTATATGGTGCATTTATCAATATTTTGTTTCCTGCTATAAGCGCTCCGTATCCGGCATACGGTCTTGTTGGCATGGCAGCGGTGTTCTCTGCCACCGGAAGAGCCACATTGACCTCTATTATTATGCTTTTTGAGATGTCGAGGAATTATGATATTATTATTCCACTGATTTTTGCGTGTGTTCTGGCAGACATTATTAGTCATATATTCTATAGTAGAACGATTTATACCGAGAAACTCTCAAGACGGGGAGTTGTCATACCTCATGGACTTGAGATAAATATTCTGAAAAACAAAAAGGTTGAAGATGTAATGATAAAAGATGTAATAACGGTAAAAGTGAACGAATCGATTCAGGATGTGAACAACAAGATTCTGAAAACCGGTCATGAAGGATTTCCGGTTGTAAATGACAATAATGAATTAATCGGAATGGTCACAGGGCTTGATATACTCAAACATAGAGAAAGAGGAGGTGATATGTCTCTGCCTGTGCTCAAGATATACAGCAAAGATCTGGTTTTGACATATCCTGATGAAACACTTTATCAGGCACTGAAGAAAATGAGAAAGAAAAAGATCTCTCACCTCCCTGTTGTTGACAGAGATAGTCATAAAAGATTGGTGGCTATTATTACAAAAGGCGATCTTATTATGTATAAGGATTTGTAATCCGGCGCCGGATTTATTTTTGTCTAGATAACCGAATGCTAAAGAGGCAATCGAAAATATAAAAACTACTTGACATTGCTCTTCACAAGACTATCTTATTAGCAGATTATGATAGAGAGTGCTAATTTATGAGAACCATAAAAAACGAGAGACTTCACAAAATATTGGGAATCGTTGTGGAAAACTATATAAAGGAGGGTAGGTCTGAGGGATCGCGTAAGATTGTGAAAAAATACAATCTATCAATATCGCCCGCTACGCTCAGAAATGCCCTTTGCGATCTTGCCGATATGGGATACCTGAAAAGTGTATATACCTCAAGTGGCAAGGTGCCAACTGATATCGGATATAAATATTATGTTGACAATATACTGAAAAAGGAGAGAGACTCTAACGCAGTAATTCCGGTTTTTGTCAAAAACAGCGATACGTTAAGAACAGCGATAACCACCGTTTCTTCATGGCTGTCACGTCAAAGCAGTCATTTTGTTATGATTACTGCTCCGGAGCTTACAGAGCTGAAGCTCAAAAAGATAGATTTGATAAATCTTGATAAAACAAAAGGATGTCTTGTCGTTATTTTGGAATATGGGTGGACGATAAGCGAGATTGTCAATACCGATGAGGAAGGGATTCTATATCTGAAAGAGATTGTTGCAACTATAAACTCGCGGTATAGAGATTTTCCAATTAAAGATATAAAAGACAACATAATAAGCGAAATCAGAGAAAAAAAGGAAAAATGCGAACAGCTTTACAACTCGATAATAAATTTATACGATAAGTTATATGACAAAAAAAGAAGGGTTGCCGTAAGTGGTATTGATAATCTTCTCGAAATGCAAAAGCTGCATTCAGATATCGGTTTTTTAAAATCGCTTGTATCGTTGCTTGAGAAAAAGGAGATGATTGTGAATATACTTAGTGATGTAATAGACAGTTCGGGATCGAAAATATTTATAGGAAAAAGTAATCCTTTCGGATTACCGGAGGAAACATCGCTTATAGCCTCTGATTACAACGTAAAAAACAGTAGAGGCTTTATAAGTATAATAGGTCCCTCGAGAATGAAATATAAACAGAACCTGATGTTGATTGATCAGGCGTCTGTTCAACTCAAATGGTTTGTAGAAAGATATGAGGAGGGCAATAGGTAGATGTCAAACGAAAATGATATTAAGTTAAAGAAAACCGAAAGCAAAGCGGAGAAAAAGACACAGAAGGAGAAGGCGATTAAAACAGGTGAATATAGTCAACTATTAGATAAATATAACGATTTAAATGATAGATATGTAAGGCTTTATGCGGATTTTGAGAATTATAAAAAGCAATCGTCAAAAGAGAAGTTGAATATTGCAAGAGTTGCTACCAGAGATGTAGTGAAAGATTTTTTGCCGATTGCCGATGAGCTTGAAAATACATTGAAAATGGCTGAAAAATTTGCCGACAGTGTTGATGAGAATATGAAGAAATTTATGGAGGGTGTGGAATTAATATTAAAGAAGATAAATTCGATTTTGGAGGGTAAAGGCGTAAGGGCAATTGATACCTCAAACAAGCAATTCGATCCCAATATTCATGAGGCTATAATGATAGATAAAAAGAGTGAGCTGCCGAAAAACAGCATTATAGCTGAGGTTCAGAAGGGATATATAATGGATGAGTTATGCTTAAGACCTGCAAGGGTCATTGTAAGCGGCAAAGAAGAAAACAAAGATATAGCAACCAATAATAAAACGGAGGAAGAGAATGAGTAAAGTATTAGGAATCGATTTAGGAACAACAAACTCATGTATGGCAATAATGCAATCCGGAGAACCGAAAATAATGACCAATAGCGAGGGAAACCGAACAACTCCCTCGATAGTGGCTTTTACCGACAAAGGAGAGCGACTTGTCGGGCAGGCTGCTAAAAGACAGGCAATTACAAATCCCTCAAAAACGATATTTTCTATCAAAAGATTGATAGGTAGATATTATGATTCCAAAGAGGCAATCGATGCGAGAAAAAGATTGCCTTACGAGGTGGTTAAAGGTCCAAATAACGACTGCAAAGTTAAAATCGACGGGAAAACACTCTCGCCGCAGGAGATATCTGCAGCTATTCTTCAAAAACTGAAGGCGGATGCTGAAGCTCAGCTTGGAGAAAAGATTACCGACGCAGTAATAACCGTTCCCGCATACTTTAATGACAGCCAGAGAAAAGCGACAAAAGATGCCGGAGCAATTGCCGGTTTGAATGTTTTGCGAATTATCAACGAACCTACTGCAGCGGCTTTGGCATTTGGGCTTGATAAGGATAAAAAGGGCAATATTGCGGTATATGATCTCGGCGGAGGCACATTCGATATATCTATTCTTGAGATTGCCGATGGCGTATTCGAGGTTAAATCGACAAACGGTGACACCTATCTTGGCGGAGATGATTTTGATCGCAAAATATTGGATTGGATGATAGAAACCTTCAAAAAAGAGAACGGAATCGATTTGAGAGCCGACCCTATTGCTTTGCAGCGGCTTAAAGATGCTGCCGAAAAGGCTAAGATCGAACTTTCATCAAGTCTTGAAACCGAGATAAATCTTCCGTTTATTACAGCTGATGCCTCAGGACCAAAACATCTGAATCTTAAACTTACAAGGGCTCATTACGAGCAGCTTGTTATGCCTTTGATAGAGAGCACAATAAAACCGTGTCAAAAGGCATTGGATGATGCGGGTTTAAAGGCATCCGATATAAATTATGTGATACTTGTAGGAGGAATGACCAGGACTCCTATGGTTCAGCAAAAGGTAAAGGAGTTTTTCGGTAAAGAGCCGAGAAAAGATGTAAACCCGGATGAGGCTGTTGCAATAGGAGCGGCGATTCAGGGCGGAGTTCTTAAAGGCGATGTTAAAGATGTTTTGCTTTTGGATGTTACACCTCTTTCGCTTGGTATCGAAACCCTGGGTGGCGTAATGACAAAGATAATCGAAAGAAACACTACAATTCCTACAAGAAAGAGCCAGATATTTACAACCGCAGAGGATAATCAGTCGGCAGTCACTATCCATGTTCTTCAGGGAGAACGCCCTATGGCTCAGGACAATAAAACTTTGGGACGATTTGAGTTGGTAGGTATTCCGCCTGCACCAAGAGGCGTGCCTCAAATTGAGGTAACCTTTGATATAGATGCAAACGGAATTCTGAATGTAAGCGCCAAGGATAAGGCAACAGGCAAAGAGCAGGCTATCAAAATTACCGCATCATCAGGCTTGACAGATGAAGAGATTGAAAAGATGAAGGCTGAGGCTGAGGCGCATGCTGAGGAAGATCGCAAAAAGAAAGAGCTTATAGATCTCAGAAACAAAGCTGATAATCTGATATATGCAACGGAAAAATCGCTCAATGAGCTTGGCGATAAGGTTTCTCAGGCAGATAAAGACAAAATTAACAGCAGTTTGGAAAATCTCAAAAAGGTGAAGGAGAGTGATGATAAGGAAGCTATCGAATCAGCCATAAACGATGCAATAAGCGCCTCTCATAAAATTGCCGAGCAGGCATACAAGACCGGGGCAGCCCAATCCGGCTCTCAGGGCTCTGAAGATAAACCGAATGAGGAAGAAGTTGTGGACGCAGAGGTTGAAGAGGATAAATAGAGCAGATGGATTATTATCAGATACTTGGAGTTGAACGCACTGCATCAGTAGAAGAGATTAAAGCCGCATACAGAAAACTTGCAATGAAATATCACCCGGACAGAAATCCGGGTGATAAAAAAGCTGAAGAGCGGTTTAAGCAGATTAGCGAAGCTTATGCTGTGCTGTCTGATCCGAGAAAAAGAAGTCAATTTGACCAGTTTGGAAGCGTTGATCGATCCAACATCAATCTTAATGATATATTCAGAAGTTTCGGCTTTGGCGGCTTGGACGATCTGTTCGGTGATTTTTTCGGAACCTCATCAAGATATTCGCGAGCTTCCGCGGGAGATGATATAGAAGAGGTCTTGGAGATCAGTTTTAAAGAGGCTGCGCTGGGAACAAAAAAAACCATAAAGATAAACTATGAAAAAAACTGTGCTTCTTGCGGCGGAAACGGTGGAGATAGTGCCACATGTCCTCGATGCGGAGGGCGAGGCAGTACCCAGATATCTCACGGATTTATCTCACTTGCCACCACCTGTTCAAGATGCGGTGGGACTGGTTTGATAATAACCAAAAGATGTCATGTATGCAAAGGTTCAGGTATTACCAAAGAAGCAAAGAAGATAACCGTCAAGATTCCAGCCGGTGTTGACAATGGTAACTATTACCGGTTAAACGGCTATGGTCATGCCGGAAAAAACGGAGGTCCCAACGGGGATCTATATCTTAAATTCAAGGTTGTAAACGATACGCAATTTATTCGGGATGGAAACAATATTATTCTTCATCAGCCTGTCTCACTTATAAGTGCCGTATTGGGAGACACGATTACCGTAGAAACACTGTATGGCAGGGAAGAGATAAAGATTCCGGAAGGCACCGATTCCGGCGAGGAATTTATTTTGAAAGGCAAAGGAATAAGAGGCGGAAATCAGATTGTCAGAATATTTGTCCAAACCCCCAAAAATCTAACCGCAGAAGCAAAGAGACGGTTTAAAGAGTTTGCAAAAGTTTATGATGAGACCAAAGGTAAAGAGGATAAAGATATTGTAGGAAAGATAAAAAATTTTTTCAAGAGCGCATATAACACTTAAATGCATATAACCCCGGCAAGGAGGCAATATGATGAAAGACAGAATAGATAAGATTTTAGATTCGTATAAAACAATAGCTGTTGTAGGTGCATCACCAAAAAAGGAACGACCGAGCTGGCAGGTTGCAAAATATATGCAGGAAAACGGTTATAGGATTGTTCCGGTCAGACCGGGAGTAGATGAGATACTCGGTGAGAAATGCTACAGCAGCTTGTCTGAGATTCCGTTTCAGATAGATGTTGTGGATGTATTCAGAAGATCAGATGCAGTAATGCCGGTTGTAGAGGAAGCAATCAAAATAGGCGCCAAGGTGGTTTGGCTTCAGCTTGGCATAAAAAATGCTCAAGCTGAAAAAAAGGCTGAAGATGCCGGGCTCTTGGTTGTTTCTGACAGATGTATAAAAATAGAGCATTCCAAGAGAAAAGGCAGCAAAAAGAAGAATTCATAGCATCATTTGAATCAGTTACCAGCAACCTGGTTTGTTGCAGTTTCTGAATAGATAGTAAGGACAGTTTTGCTTGCATTTCAACTGCCCTTCACGAATCATTCTATTGAACCGTTTTTTTATATTGTTATCGCTGATTTTTCTGATTCTCTTTAATTTTTCTCTACTTTTCAATCACAAAATCCCCACCGCCGAAATCGCAGCATTAAACGGCAACGATGGCAAGATACCGAAAATCAGCGTTCCGGCTATTCCTATTGCAATAACATACTTCAATGTGAGCGAATTTAACCAGACAGATGATTCTTTAGCATCACCTTTCATATAAATCTCGACAACAACCGAAAGATAGAAATATGCGCTTATTGCGCTGTTTATGACGCCCAAAATAACAAGCCAGTAATAATGGGCATCTATTGCGGCGCTGAAAAGATAAAATTTTCCGACAAAACCAACCGTTGGAGGAATACCGGTCAAAGAGAGCATAAAAAACGCCATAGCAACTCCGGCAGCAGGATATTTATAACCGATTCCCCGTAGATTTTTTATACTCGCATCCTCGTTTCCTTTTTTTGATAGATATTCGCAAACCGCAAATGCACCCATATTTGTAAATACGTAACCGAAAAGATAGAAAAGCACTCCCGCATTTCCCAAGTGATTAAATGCAAGAACACCCACAAGCATATAGCCTGCATGAGCAATCGAGGAATATCCCAAAAGTCGTTTCAGATCTTTTTGTAAAAGCGCCACGGTATTGCCAAAAAACATCGTGAAAACAGCCGTAATCCAAAGAAGATTTTGCCATTGCACGGTTATGGAAGCAACTGCTATTGCTAAAAAGCGGATCAACAGAATAAATGCAGCAGCTTTTGGTGCTACACTCATAAATGCTGAAACCGGAGTCGGAGCCCCTTCGTAAATATCAGGTGTCCAACTATGAAACGGAAATGCGGCAATCTTAAACAGTATACCGACCATAACCATAAAAAACGCTACAATAAACAGCAGCCCTTCGGCATTTGCCTTTGCAATCCCACTAAACTCAACCGAACCGGAATAGATATAGAACAGGGCAATACCTACAACAAGAAAAGCCGAAGCAAATGCTCCGAATATAAAATATTTCATTGCAGCTTCGGGAGATTTCTCTTTATCCTTGAAAAATCCGGTCAGTATATACATTGAGATTGATAAGGTCTCAACCGCAAGAAAAACAATAATAAGATTATGCGTTGAGGAAAGTAGCTGCATAGAAATTACAGATGCAGCCATAATAACATAATATTCACCATCTTTAATATTCTCTCTGTCAAGAAAATCTCTGCTCATCATAACCGCAAGAATAGCAGTAAGAGTAACTACCATGTTTATAAAATTACCCGCCTGATCAATGAAAATCTGCCCCACAAATCCAAATTTCTGCACAGCCGGCCAAAAGTTTATAACCGAATAGAGTAATGCAGCCAGATAACCTGCAATACTTATAGAACTTAATATCTTTTTTCTGTTTTTACTGGCCAGATCAACAACAAACAGAATCAGCATAAGAGCCGCGACGATAAGCTCAGGAACGATAACCGCAAAATCTGAAAGATGGTAAGGCATTATAATCATCTTTTTCCTCCTGTAAGCATACTGATGTTTTCGGCAGGAGCCTCTCTATGAACTTGACTAATCAGGTGATTGACCGAGGTATGCATTTTGGAAAGGAACGCATTCGGATAAAGCCCGATCCAGAAAACCAGAAGAACAAGAGGAATAAAATAGCTGAACTCTCTAAGTGAAAGATCTTTCAGTTTTCCCTGTTTTGACAACTCCACAAGCTCGGGCTTTGGTTTGTGGAAAAAGACCCTTCTGAACATAACAAGCATATAGGTTGCCGAAAAAATTGCAGCCGGTGCCAAAAGCATCCCATACCATATATTCTTTTTGAATACACCAACAAGGATAAGAATTTCACCGATAAATCCGTTCATTCCGGGCAGTCCGATTGATGAGAAAACGAAAATTCCCGCCATAACCGCATAAGCCGGCATGATTGCTGCAAGTCCGCTATAGCGACCAATCAGTCTGGTATGCATTCTCTCATATATTACTCCGACTATGAGGAAGAGTGCACCTGTGGAGATGCCGTGATTTATCATCTGCAATATTGAGCCTTCCATACCGATTCTGTTTAAGGCGAACATACCAAGCATGCTGTATCCGAGATGACTTACCGAAGAATATGCGACAAGTTTTTTCATATCCGGCTGAACCATTGCCACCCACGCACCGTAATAAACTCCGATTAACCCTACAATCACTATCACAGGCACAAAAAGTCTGCTCATATCGGGAAACATCGGAAGATTGAATCTCAAAAATCCGTATGTTCCCATCTTCAGCAAAACACCTGCAAGCAGAACCGAGCCTGCAGTAGGCGCCTCGACATGAGCCCATGGAAGCCATGTATGAAACGGCCAGATCGGCACCTTGATTGCAAAAGCAAGAAAAAATGCCAGAAACAGCCAAAACTGCCATTTGAACGGAAGCGGGGTTTTGGCGAGCTCCACCAGATTAAACGTATAAATACCGGTAAAATGACCATGGATAAAATAGAGAGCCATCAGTGCGGCAAGCATCAGAACCGAACCGGCAAAGGTATAGAGGAAAAATTTCATTGTAGCATAAACCCGAAACTTTCCTCCCCATATACCAATCAGCAGATACATCGGAATCAACTCGAACTCCCAGAACACATAAAACAGGAATCCATCAAGAGCCAGAAACACGCCAAGCATACCGGTTTCAAGTAATAAAAGGGCAATATTAAACTCTTTTACCTTTTTATCAATCGCTTCCCAGGTTGACCATTGAGCCGGAATCATAAGAAACGTGGTCAAAAGAACCAAAAAGAGCGATATTCCGTCAATTCCCAAAAAGAAATGGATATTTAGGCTCTTAATCCAACTGTAGTTTTCAACAAACTGCATATTGTAGGTGCCTGAATTGAAATAGAAATAAAGCGGAATTGAGATTAGAAATTCAATAACAATCCAGACAAGCGTAAACAGCTTGATAATCAGCGTATCTTTTTTTGGTATGAAAGCCAGTAATATTGCGCCTATGAGCGGGAAAAACAGCAGCAGCGAAAGATACGGGAAATTTGATATACTCATCTTATACCTCCGCTATAGATCACCCATCCAAGCATAACAACAACCCCAAGAGAAGCCCAGGTTACATAGCTGTTGATAAAGCCGTTCTGAAGCAATCTGAAGGTTTTTCCGGTAAAAGCGCTCAAAAATCCTACATCATCAACAGAAGCATCTATCAGTTTCACATCAACAACCTTCCATAAAAAATTGTGCGATACCCACCATAACGGCTTGACAAACAGGAAGTTATAGATCTGATCAACCCACCAGAGATTTTTACATCCCGAATATAAAACCTTCACAGAGTTTGCCAGTTTCGCCGGCAAAGAAGGTTTGGCAATATACATCAACCACGCAAGAAAAATGCCACCAATACCCATAAGAACGGATATTATCATCAGCAGGTTATCATTTGTCTCTACAACTGCGGCAGGAGGAAATCCGAGTGTAGAAGATAAAAAGTTTTTCATTGGAATGCCATGCGCAGTTTCAAGACCAACCAGACCTCCGGCAATCGATAGCGCAGCAAGAATCCACATCGGAGTAACCATCACAGCCGGCGACTCGTGCGGATGATACTCATCCGGCACTCTCGATTTTCCAAAGAATGTTAAAAATATCAATCTGAACATATAAAATGCGGTCATAAACGCCGTAACAACGCCCACAAACCATATTATCGGATGGTTAAGCTTTAAAGCCTCAGCTAAGATTGTGTCTTTGCTGAAAAATCCCGAAAGCGGAGGGATACCCGAAATCGCAAGCGCTCCTATTATAAATACCACTGCCGTGTGAGGCATCTTTTTTATCAGTCCTCCCATCTTTCTCATATCCAATAAGCCATCCATAGCATGCATAACCGATCCGGCTGCAAGGAAAAGAAGTCCCTTAAAAAACGCATGTGTCATAAGATGAAATATACCAGCCCAATAAGCTCCCACGCCCACACCTATGAACATATAACCGAGCTGGCTGACGGTTGAATATGCAAGAACTCGTTTCAGGTCGGTGTGAGTAAGCGCCATTGTGGCGGCAAAAAATGCGGTCAGCGCTCCGATTGAAGCAACCACCTCGCTTGAAATCGGAGACATTGAGTAGAGAATATGACTTCTTGCAACCATATAAACACCTGCTGTTACCATCGTTGCCGCATGTATAAGAGCTGAGACCGGAGTGGGACCTTCCATTGCATCAGGAAGCCAGACATAAAGCGGAAACTGCGCTGATTTTCCAACCGCGCCGACAAAAAGAAACAGCGTTATTACGGTAGCAAGGCTCACCGAAAGAGTAGAAGTATTGTTGAAAATTGCTGTATAATTCAGACTTCCAAAGTGGGTAAAAATGAAAAGTAATCCTATGATGAAACCGGCATCCCCGATTCTGTTTACGACAAATGCCTTTATACCTGCTTTCGGCGGAGCAGGATTTTTATACCAATGGCCTATCAATATATAGGAACAAAACCCTACACCTTCCCATCCGACAAACATAAGAAGGTAATTATCCGCAAGAATCAGGATAATCATAGAAAGCACAAATAGATTAAGAAACGCAAAATATCTTGAGTAGCCCTCATCGTTATGCATATAACCTATCGAATAGATATGAACAAGAGAGCTTACTCCTGTTACAACAAGAAGCATGGTCAAAGAGAGCGAGTCGATTCTCAAACCAAATGGCACCGAAAAACCGGCAGAGGAAATCCAACTGTAATAGATATGATCAAACGGAAGGCTATTGTAACCGGATGCAACAGCCAATGCCATAATAAACGATGAGACTATAGCAGCAGAGGCAACAACCCCGGCAAGCGGCTTTGTCCATCTGCCAAAAATTCCATTAATAAGAAAACCTGTCAATGGAAAAATCAGAATAAGCAATACCACAAGTTCCATAATCCGCTCCCTATCTTCTCAACGATTCAAATTTATCGGTTTCAACAGAACCTTTTTTTCTGTAAATCACGATTGCTATCGCAAGTCCGACTGCGGTCTCAGCAGCAGCAACAGCAGCGGCAAAAAGAAAAAACAGTTGACCGGACATATTGCCCGTTATACCGCTTCCGACAACAAAAAGACCGCTTGCGGCATTAAGCATAATTTCAAGACTCATAAGTATAATAATAAAGTTTCTTCTGATTATCACCCCGATCGTGCCTATAGCCAAAAGAATCAGCAGTAAAATTATATATTCGGTAGAACCGATCATTGTTTCCTCCTTTTTGCCAGCACAACAGCGCCAAACAGAGCCACAAGAAGAAGAATTGCAGTTATCTCAAACGGAAACAGATAACCGGAAAAAAGCGAGATTCCCACGGCTCTTGCATTGCTTCCTGATGCAAATGCAAAGGCAAAATTCTTGAATTCGGGCACATCTTTTATGATAAGCATAATCTCTATAATAAAGATTGCAGCTATCAAAACCCCAGCTATGCTGTAGCCGCTTAGCTCAAAATTGGCATACTTTCCGGTAAGCATAACGGCAAATATTATCATAACCGCTATTGCTCCGGAATAAACTATTATTTCGGTAAGAGCCAAAAACGGTGCATGCAATGTGAGAAGCAGTCCCGCAAAAAAGAGAAAAAAGCCTACAAGCCAGAACGAAGCGCGATAGATATCTTTGCTCAGCACAACCATCAAAGAAGAGCCTATAAGCAAAAATGCCAACAGATAAAATAAAATCGGGCTATTCATTGTCTTTATTCCTTCCTTTTAGAAGTGATTCTTTTTGATAAACGAGCTTATCTCGATCATAATTTGCAAATTCATAATCCTCAGAACTCATCAGTATCGCAAGTTCAGGACAGACCTCAACACAAAAGCCGCAATACATACAACGACCCAAATCAATCTCGTATTTACCGGCAGACTTTGTTCCGTCCTCATTTATTACGGGAATTATCTTTATTACCTTAGGCGGGCAAACTCTTTCGCATAATCCGCAGTCGATACATCTGATTTTGCCATCGGGAAATACCCCGAGATAATGCCTCCAGCGTGACCTGACAGGAGGAATCAGTTTCTCATCGGGATATTGAACGGTTACCGGTCTCCTGAAAAGATAACCTATCGTAACAGCCAAGCCTTTTCTCAAATCTTTAAATAACAACTTCTTCTCCTATTTCAATAACTTAATGCAGATACGGAAGACCAAACTGAATCGCAAAACCTGTCCATAAGATATTTATTATCACTATCGGCAACAATATCAGCCAACTGATATTCATAAGCTGGTCATATCTGTATCGCGGAAAAGTCCCCCAACTCCATGTGTAAAGAAATATAAAAAACGCCCATTTTATAAAAAGCCACGCAACCGGAGGCAAAAACGACGGACCGAGCCAGCCGCCAAAAAAGAATATGACCGCAAGCATCGAAACAGTGAATATCACAACATATTGAGCAAAATAAAAGAGACTGAATTTCATTCCGGTAAACTCAGTCATAAACCCGGCAACCAGTTCGTTTTCGGCTTCAGGAAGGTCAAACGGTACCCTTGCAGAGACTGCAAACATACTTATCAAAAAGCAGACAAATGCAACAGGTTGATAAAATATAAACCAGAGATGAGACTGCGCATCGACGATCTTGGTTAAATCAAGGCTTCCAGCCATTATCACCGGATTTAGCAGCGCAGTTGCCAGAATCAGCTCATAGCTTATAACCTGAGCAACCTCCCGCTGAGCCCCGATAATCGGATATTTGCTTTTTGTTGACAAGCCGGCAAATATAACACCGAAAGAGACAAGCGAGAGCATAGCAAGCATATACAAAATCCCTGAGGGCAGATGAACCACATCAAGAGTGATATGTCTTCCAAAAAGCACCAGCGGCGGTCCGAACGGAATTGCAAGTGCAGCCATCATCGCAAAAACGGTTCCTATAACCGGTGCACTCCAGAAAAAAAGCTTATCGGCATCTCTGGGAATACTGTCCTCTTTGAAAAACGCCTTTATCATATCAGCTACCGGCTGCAAAAGACCGTGCCAGCCAACCCTCTTAGGACCAATTCTTTGCTGCATATGTCCTATAACTTTCCTCTCATACCAGGTCGCATACAGAACAAAAACCGATATAATTGCAAATAAAAGAAAAAATTTTACCAAAAATATCAGAGCGCCAATAACTGCATCACTCATTGGTTGCCTCCAGCCTTTTCTATATTGACGTGCTCACACCAGTCATTAGAGGAAAAAAGCGACATCGGATTGATATCGGAAAAGCCATCGGGCACAACAACAAGATTGTCAGGCAAATCATTGGAAATTAACAGAGAAGCCTCGCACTGCCCGGACTTGGATACAATCTTTATCTTATCATCTGATTTAAGATCGAGAGCCTCAGCCAAGCCGCTTGAAATTTCGGCATATCCTGCTGCTCTTGCAATTTTTGGTCCGCTTCCGAAGGAGGTGGAAACATCGGATCTGAACCTGCTATGCTCCACAATAAGTCTATACGGATACTGCTTTGGTTCAATCTCCTCGATAGGTTTATATTCATATTCCAAGTAGTTTAATTGAGCAGAATCTTTAAAGGTAAAATCGTTTTTGATTTTAATCGGACTCATAATAGTATTAAACTTTTCAGCTATCAGCTTTACAATCGATTGAACCGGTAAAATATCTTTTTTTGGCTCAATCGATTTTTTGGCTTTGAACAGTTTGCCTTCAAGGTTGATATAATGAGAATCTTCCTCGTAAGCGGTTGCAACCGGTATAACCAGGTTCTTTTTAGCTTCCGTTTTGCCAATCTCATGAGTTGCAAATTTTACGAAAAGGTCGATGTCGGCTATTTTTGATACTATAGGTGCCGGCAGGATTCTTTCGATTGAATTACCGAAATGGATGATTGCGTGCAAATCACCTTCGGCAAGCCGCTGCGTGAAACCCGCTTTGTCCAGACAGTAATCACGGTTATCCAACAGTAATCTCTCTGCTCCTTTTATGTTGGACTTTCTGCTGATCGGCCAGAATCCAATTGCGCTAGCCTGATTGCCAGAGGCAATCGCCAGATCGGCAAGCAATTCGGCTATTCCGCTTTTCTCAAGAAGCATTGTATCAACCATCACGGAAAGCTTCCCGGATTTTATTTGACCGGCTGCAGTCTCAAGCGATTCCGCATCAACTCCGGTAATTTTTATAAGAGTATCCGGTTCAGGCAAATTTTTGACAAATTCCAATGTTTTTTGCCCTGCAAGTTTTTGTATCAAAAGCAGCAGAAGCTCTCTTTCTGATCCGGGGTTATATCGCAGCTTTACAGGCTTGAGTTTGTCCAATTTGCTTTCTCTGTAGTGAGCCAAAATCAGTTTTCCTTTTTTTGTTTTTGATTTCGATTTTCTTATGATAAACCAATCTAAAAGCGGAATGGAGTTAGTCAAATCGGTTCCGATAGCGAAAATAGTTTCGGAATTCTTGATCTGATCATAAGAGGGTTGTCTCAGAAGTCCGGCTTTCTCAAGCGCCATGTCAAGTTTAATTATACCTTCT
>Ga0256829_1001088_pt1 | contig 23511 bp, 25 predicted proteins | sample 131447metaG_FD_185979 | JGI IMG/M metagenome (GOLD analysis project Ga0256829, IMG submission 185979) | Hydrothermal vent microbial communities from Lau Basin, Pacific Ocean - 131-447 | ecosystem: Environmental > Aquatic > Marine > Hydrothermal vents | place: Pacific Ocean: Lau Basin | collected...
TCCACGGTGTAAATCTCCTCGCCCTCCCTGCTGCCGCAAGAAGGGAAAAAGTGGACGACTTTTACGCCGCCCGCACCGCCAATACGACGGCGCTACCGTGGTCGAATTTTGCACCGCCGTTCTCACTTTGGCGGGGCTGGCCTTCGGACTGGCGCTTTATGTGCCGCATCTGACCAATCCGGAATGGATCGAGGTCACCGTCAATCAGGACTCGCTGGCCTATGAGGGTACAATGCTCCTCGACTATCTAATTCCTCGCGAATTGACGTACGTGATCTACCTGTCCCTGATAATCGTGCCGCCACTGATTTCGACCTATCTGCACATGCGCTGGTTCGCGCTGACCATCGTGGCGGTGGTAATCGTCGATATCCTGTTTCTGCGGTATGCCTATATCTCGTTCTTTTGTCTTCTGGCAGGACTTGGCACACTACACCTCATATACATCATCGTGCGCAATAAATGCGCGCGGGAATGCCCAATGTTGTTTGGCTAAAGCGTTTCGACTTAAACTTGAATCACCATTCTCTGCCTTTCGCCTGTGGCTCAAACGCGATTGGTGATGAGCGATTTCTCAAGTCGAAGTCGAAACGTTTTAGATTCCATATTGGGTCAACGTTTGTCCGAGGGTTTGTGGGGCAGTCTGGGCTTGTCACGCGACTTCAACGCCTCAAAACCGACGATAACGTCCAGAAGCTCGGTCGTGATCTCTGACTGGCGGACTGATCTCGTATCGGCAAGCAGTTCCTCAAGTCGGTCGTCGACCGATTGCTCGGCCTGCTGCATCCGTGTCAGGCGTGCGGCGTTTTCGGTCAGCAGCGCCTCGGCGCCGGCTCGGAACAACTCGGCGAAAAGATAGCTGCGGATGAGCGCCGCCAGAAGCTGGTTCGTCGGCAGGTGGAACTGCGGCAGGCTGCGCGAATCCCAGGGGCGCCCGGCAAGGTCGCCCAGCATTGCAGGATCGAGCGGTAAAAGCCGTTGCAATGCCGGCGACTGTTGGCCGCGCGCGCCGCGCTGCATGAACACCAGCGAAACCGTGATGGCCCCAGATGTGGCCGGTCCGCGAATGGCGTCGATATGTGTGATGAGCGCGCCGGCCAGTCGGCCCAGCCCTTCGGCCGTTGCCGGCGGCAGCAGCGTGGTGATTGGATGAATGCCAAGCCCTGTCAGCGCGTCCTCCATCTGAGCTCCAATGCAGATTACACGCGTCGCCTGCCTGTCAGTCGTGGATTGCGCCACCATTTCAGCCAGCGATTCGTTGTAACTGCCGCAAAGCCCGTGATGCGACCCGAAGGCGATCAGGACTGGCACCGCGTCGGTCTCCGCGGCGACCGGCAGCGGGCCGTTGCAATGCATGAAGGCCTGAAACCCGCAAAGCACGGTGTCGCGATAGGTTTCGATTGTCCGGGCGGCCTGTTCGTAGGGCAGCGCGTTGATCGCCGACATGGTTTTCATCGTCCGCACGATGCCGCGAATGCTGCGCATCGTTTCCGTGCGGTGGATCAGGAGGTCAAGCGTTTGTGCCATCTGCCGCGCCCTCCGCCGCGACCGCCACGCGTGCTGCGCCGACGACCGCGGCGCGTGTCTCATCGTCAAGGCTTCGGTTCTCGGCGATCAGCGCCGTTAGACCATGATCGTTGTGACGGGTGCTTTCGCGGATGGCGCGCATCGCCGCCATGGCCCGCGGTTCGGTCAGCCCATCGAGGAGGCCTTCCATCGCGCCAAGCAGAACCGCCAGTTGTTCGCACGCCGCGATCGGATCACGTTCGGGTTGTAGCAGCGCCGCCCGCACCGCAGCACCGCGCTCCAGACGCGCCCGGGTGGCCGGATCCAGCCGGGTTCCGAACCGGGCGAACTCTTCCAACTCCTCGAACTGCGACAGGGTGACACGCAGGTTTCCGGCAACTTCCCGGAAGGCCCGTGCCTGCGCCTTGCCGCCGACGCGCGACACTGACACGCCAAGATCGACGGCGGGAAATTGGTTGCGGCGCACCAGACGGGGCGACAGGTAAATCTGACCATCGGTAATCGAGATGAGGTTGGTCGGGATATAGGCCGAGAGGTTCTCGGCCTGGGTCTCCACCACCGGCAGAGCGGTGATCGACCCGCCGCCGACCGCCGCGCCGAATTGCCCGGCCCGTTCCAAGAGGCGCGCGTGCACATAGAAGATGTCGCCCGGAAAAGCCTCGCGTCCAGGCGGGCGACGCAACAGCAGCGACAATTCGCGATAGGATTGGGCATGATGGGTGAGATCGTCGAACACGATGAGGACGTCATCGCCCCGCGCTGCCAGGTCCTCGGCCATCGCCATGGCGCCGTAAGGGGCGATGTAGGCCATCCCCGGCGCATCCTCGTCGCCCGCGCAGAGGATCACGGTCCGGTCCATCATATCACCGTCGCGGATCGCGCTGATCACCTTGGCCACCGCGTCGCCGCGCTGACCGATGGCGCAATAGATGCAAATCACGCGCGAGTTTTTCTGGTTCAGGATGGTATCGACCGCGATCGAGGTCTTGCCGGTCTGCCGGTCGCCGACGATTAATTCTCGCTGGCCCAAGCCAATGGCAACGGCGGCGTCTATGGCCTTCACCCCGGTCGCCAGCGGACGCATGACGGCTGAGCGGTGCAGGATGCCGGGGGCCTCAATCTCGATTGAACGCAGCGTATCGGCGGCGATGGGTCCGTAGCCGTCGAGTGGATCGCCAAGGGCGTTGACGACGCGTCCCAGCAATGCCGGGCCAACCGGAACGCTGATGACCTGCCCGGTGCGGTGGACGTTCTCGCCGGGGGTGAGGTTTTCGGAGGGGCAAAGCAGCACGACGCCAAGGCGGCCTGGCTCCAGATCGAAGACGATTCCGCGTCCGCCCGAGGCGAATTGAAGGACCTCGTCCGACATCGCCCGCACCAGGCCGGTGACGACGGCGACGCCATCGCCAACCTCTGCCAATCGCCCGTTCTCGCGGACTTGCGGCGGCGGTGGAGGGCTGTCCAGCAGAGTCTTCAGCAGGTCGTCGGTCGTGGGGAATGTCTTTGCCTCAGGCGGCATCGGTTTGCTCCCGCCTTGCAGAGCCGTTGACGCCTTTCGTCAGCAACGCCTCGAGACCGTCAAGATAGCTTTCCACAGTCCAGGCAACTTCGGCGCCCCCAACGCGAAGCGTCAGGCCGGGTGCAAGCTGCGGGTCGGTGTCGAAACGTAGAGGGATGCCGTTGAGCGTTGCTGCAAGTTCCTTGCCAAGTTTTACCTCGGTGGCATGGGGCAGAGGGGTGCGGGTCAGCGCCACAGCCTCGCGGCCGCTTTCTGTGGCATCGCGCAAATTATAGGCCACGGTGGCAATCTTGGGGGCGAGGTGGGTAGCGATTCGTTGTTCCAGCGTCTCATCCGCGAGATCCGACAGGGCCTTTCGGGCTAGCGCCACCAGGGCCTCGGCACCCTTGCGGTGCAGATCGGCAGTAAACGCACGGGCCTCCTCGGCGCGCGCTGCGGAGCGGTCGGCCTGTTCGGCTGCAATGGCTTCGCGTGCCTCGGCCAGAAGGGCGCTGCGGTCTGCCTCGGCGCTGGCGCGCGCCTCGTTCAACAGATCGGCCCGGCTGGCGCCGAGTGCTGCGATCTCGGCCTTGTGCGCCGCTTCTGCGGCTTCCGCGGCGGTGCGGATCGTCGCCGCCTCGCCCATGCGGGCGGCAATCTCGGCCTCGCGCGCGTCGATGCCGTCAAGGATCGGGCGGTAGAGAAACCGCTTCAGGAGCCAGACCAGTACTAGGAAGTTGGCGATCTGGGCCGCGACGGTCATCCAGTCGATAGACATTGTCAGCCACCCGCACCGTTCGCCGCCGCTGCGACGGCGGCATTCCAGAACGGGTTGGCGAAGAGCAGGATCATCGCGACGACAAAACAGTAGATCGCCGTGGATTCGATCATCGCAAGGCTGACGAAAAGGGTTCGCGACAGGGTCGACGCCGCATCGGGTTGTTGCGCGATGGCGCTGAGTGCCGTAGCCGCCGCTCGGCCTTCGCCCAGTGCCGGACCGATGGCCCCGAAGGATACGGTCAGCCCTGCAGTGAATATCGAGATGGCGGCGATGATAGAAAGATCGGTCATGTCCGGTCCTTTTCGTTTTGTGTCGTCTCGGGCGGGAGTGCTGTCGCGGACGAGATGTAGACGGTGGCGAGGATGGCAAAGATGTAGGCTTGGATCACGCCGGTCAGCAGTCCGAGCATGTCCATGAGCACCGGAAAGAAGAACGGGGCCACGCCAAGCAGGATCGCAGCGACCACAGCGCCGCTCATGATATTGCCGTAAAGCCGGATGGCGAGCGAGATACCGCGCGAAACATCGCCGATGAGATTGAACGGCAACATGATCGGCGAGGGTTCCAGATAGGTCCTGAGATAGCCGCCGAGGCCGCGACTGCCGATGCCGAAGATCGGCACCGCCACCAGCACGCTGAGCGCCAGTGCCGCCGTGGTTGAAAGCGAGGCGGTGGGCGGGTCGAGGCCGGGCACCACCGTCAAGAGGTTCGAGGCAACGATGAACAGGAAGAGCGTGCCGGTGAAATAGAGCAGGCGCGGGTCAGGCCGCCCGGTGATTTCTGCGATCTGGGACTGAATACCTTTCACGACGACTTCCAGCGTGGTGCGCCAGCGGTTCGGTGGCACCTCCGGGCGCAGATTGCGGGTGATCAGGGCCGACACCAGGGTCAACAGCGCCATGATGCCCCAGGTTGTGACGATGGTCGCGTTGACGCCAAGGCCGCCGAGCGTGAAGACGATGCTGTTGTCGGGCGTCAGGTTCATCGCGCTTGCTCCGATTTTGGCGGGTTGCGGGCAATGGCCATGGCGGCGAAGCGGGCCACGAGGAATGCAACCGCGAAACCGACGAGCGTCACTGCGCCCTGCGCCGCGACAAGCCAGCCAAGGCCCAGCAAGACCAATATCCGCAGCGCGCTGCTGGACATCAGCACGACCGCCGAGTGTCGTGAGCGCAGCGCCAGACGCATCCCGAGGGCAAGCCCGGCGAAGAACAGCGCGCCCGCCACAAGGCCGGCGCCGACCCCGATCCCGAACAGACCCCAGTCGATACCAATCATTTTCCGCCGCCTTCCCTGCCGATCCATCCCCAGGCGATCAGCGACCCGATGGCAATGCCGCCCAGGATCAACGCGATTGTCCATGAGAACGCCTGCGGTGCCACCCGGTCCAGCCAATGGCCCAGAAACGCACCACCTACAGTGGGCACCGCGACCGACCAGCCGATCATGCCGAAGGTGCCGAATCCGCGCAGCGGGCTTGGCCCCGGGTCGTCGCGTGCGGCCTTGATACGGCGGGCGCGGCGGCCGATCTCCTTGGCGGAAGTGTCTTCCGGCTCGCTCATGGGTGCGGCCTGCTCAGACTGACAAAGCGGCGCACCATGTCGGCCTCCAGCCGTGACAGCGCGGCGCGTGCGGCGCGTTCGTCATCCTCCATGGCAAAGAAACTGCCACCGACATCGTCGCGCAGGTTTTCCAGATCGTCGCTCAGCACGCCCCGGCGCACCGCAATTTCCACCTGGTGGCCGCGCTTTACCAGAATACCCTCGTCGATGCCGAAAATCAGTTCCTGCCCGTCGGGTCGGGTGATGAGCAGGACCGATGGCACGAGCGCCGTGACGAAATCGACATGGTTGGGCAGGATGCCGAAGTCGCCATCCGCCGCCGTTGCGCTCAGACGGGTGGCCGACCCGTCGAAGAGAAGCTGGTGCGGCAGGCGCAGCTGAATCTGCATCTCGGCTGCAAGGGTCCTGCCATTTCCTTCATCTCGGACAGCGCACCGATCATGTAATAGGCGCTCTCGGGCCGGTCGAACGTGGTCTGGGCAAGGATTTCGGCGCAGCCCGCCAGCGTTTCGTCGATCGTTACCAGCCTGCCGGTGGTCCCTGCCGAGGCGCTGACGGTGAAGAACGGCTGGGTCAGGAACCGTTCCAGCCGACGGGCACGGGCGACAACCACGCGGTCATGGGCTGACAGTTCCTCGATCCCCAGCATGGCGATGATGTCGCGCAACTCTTCGTATTCGGCCAGCGTCCGGCGCACGGCGCGCGCGATGTCGTAATGGCGCTGGCCGACGATCGCGGGTGTCAGCATGACCGAGGCCGAGGCCAGCGGATCGACGGCCGGATACAGACCCTCGCTTGCCCGCTTGCGTGACAGGACCACTGACGCCGACAGGTGCGAAAAGATCGCTGCCGCCGCCGGGTCGGTGAAATCGTCCGCTGGGACGTAAACTGCTTGGATCGAGGTGATGGAGCCGTTGCGGGTAGAGGAAATCCGCTCCTGCAGCGCGGCAAGTTCGGTGGCCAGTGTCGGCTGGTAGCCGACCCGCGACGGCATCCGCCCCAGAAGGCCCGATACCTCGGACCCGGCCTGAACGAAGCGAAAGATGTTGTCGATTAGCAAGAGCACATCCTTGCCCTGATCGTCGCGGAAGAATTCGGCCATTGTCAGGGCAGTATTGCCGATCAGGAACCTCACGCCCGGGACCTCGTTCATCTGGCCGAAGAGCATGACCATCTGGTCGCGCACACCGGCCTCGCCCATCTCGCGCCACAACTCTTCGGCCTCGCGCGAGCGTTCCCCGATGCCGCAGAACAAGCTGACGCCGTGGTGATGTTCAACGGTGTTGTGGATCAACTCGCTCAGCAGCACGGTCTTGCCGACGCCGGCGCCACCGAAAAGGCCGGTCTTGCCGCCGCGCTCGATGGGGGACAAGAGGTCGATGGCCTTGATCCCGGTTTCCAGCACTTCAGCGCACAGCACCCGGTCCGACAGCGGCGGCGGCGGCCGGTGGATCGGGCGGTGTATGGCTGCTGCAACGGGCGGCAAGCCGTCAAGCGGCGCGCCGAAGACGTTGAGCATCCGGCCGAGCACCGCCTCGCCCACGGGCACCTCGATCCCGCCACCGCCCGCCCTGACGCGGACGCCGAGGGCCAGCCCGCGCACCGGACCAAGCGCGACACAGCGCACCACGCCACCACCCAGAAGCGACGCCACTTCCAGCGCGACGTCGCCGGCCTGGACAAGGGCGTTGACATGCGGGACCGTTCCGGAAAAGGCGATGTCAACGACGCCGCCGCGTATCGCGACGACGGTGCCATCAGAGGTGGCGGGGGCGGCGTTCTTGACCATCTGTCAGGCCTGTCCGCGCTGGATCCGGGTTCCGGTCGTGCCTTGCAAAAGCGCCAGCGCATCCTCAAGCTTGCCGATGCAGGCAAGGGCGCCGTCCCGCTCAGCGAAAGCTGCCGCAGCTTCGACCTTCGGCCCCATCGATCCGGCGGGCAGGTCGAGCGCACGCGCTTCGTCGGGGGTGAGTTCGGTGATCGCGGCCTGTTGGCTCGTGCCGAACGCGCGGTAGACCGCCCCGACATCCGAAAGGAGCAAAAGCGCGTCGGCACCAAGCTTGTCCGCCAAAAGGGCGCTGGCCGCATCCTTGTCGATCACCGCCTCAATGCCGATCAGCGATCCGTCGGGCCGTTGCAGCACGGGGATGCCGCCCCCGCCGGTGCAGATCACGATCACGCCCTGATCGAGTAGCAGTTGCAGGACCCGCATGTCGGGGATGTCCAGCGGTTTGGGCGATGGGACAACTCGCCGCCACTTGTCGCCATCCTGCGCGATGGACCATCCCGCCGCCGCCGCGCGGGCCTCGGCCTCTTCCCGGCTGTAGACCGGGCCGATGAACTTGGTCGGATGGCCGAAGGCCGGATCGCGGCCATCCACCAGCACCTGGGTCAGCAGCGTGGCAACGGGATAGGCATGGTCCAGCGCGTTTTCCAGCTCCTGCTCGATCATATAGCCGATCATGCCGCCGGTTTCGGCCCCGAGAACGTCGAGAGGATACACCTCGTCAGGCTTGTAGGCCGCGCCCTGAAGCGCCAGCAAGCCGACCTGCGGCCCGTTACCGTGGGTGATGACCAATTGGTGACCCGCGCGCACGATCGCGGAAAGCGCTGTGGCTGCGGTGCGTACGTTGGCGCGCTGATTGTCCGCCGTAAGCGGTTCGCCGCGCTTGAGAAGGGCATTGCCGCCTAGGGCTGCGACCACCAGCATCCTCAGCTCCCCAGCGTGGCGACGAGAACCGCCTTGATTGTATGCAGACGGTTTTCCGCCTGATCGAACACGATTGAGGCGGGGCTTTCGAAGACGTCTTCTGTGACTTCCATTGCGGTGATCCCAAAATGTTCCAGAATCTCGGCCCCGGTTTCGGTCTCGGCATTGTGGAACGCCGGCAGGCAATGCATGAATTTGGTGTGCGGATTGCCGGTTTGCGCCATCACCGCTGCATTGACCTGATAGGGGAGTAGCTGGCGGATACGCTCCTCCCACTTGTCTTTCGATTCACCCATCGACAACCAGACATCGGTGTAGATGAAATCGGCGTCCTTCACGGCCTCGGCCACGTCTTCAGTGATGATGATCCGCGCGCCGGTGTCGTTCGCAATCAGTTGCGCCTCGTCCTGAATGGCCTGACCCGGCCAGCAGGCCTTGGGTGCGCAGAGTCTCACATCCATGCCCATCTTGGCTCCACCGATCAGCAGGCTGTCACCCATGTTGTTTCCGGCGTCGCCGAGAAACGCATAGGAAATCTGGCGCATGGGTTTGTCGGAATGTTCCTGCATGGTTAGGAAATCGGCAAGAATCTGGGTCGGGTGGAATTCATCCGTCAGGCCGTTATAGACTGGCACCCCGGCAAATTGCGCCAGCGTCTCGACAATGGGTTGGCCGAAGCCGCGATATTCGATCGCATCATAGACCCGGCCCAGCACGCGGGCGGTGTCCTTGACGGTTTCCTTCTTTCCCAGATGCGATCCCGAAGGCCCCAGATAGGTGACATGTGCGCCCTGATCGTGGGCCGCCACCTCGAACCCGACCCGGGTGCGGGTGCTGTCCTTTTCAAAGATCAGTGCGATTTCCTTGCCGACCAGACGGGGCACTTCGTAACCGCCATATTTCGCCGCTTTCAGATCGGCAGACAGTTTAAGCAGAAAACCGATTTCCTGCGGGCTGAAGTCGCGAAGCGTCAGGAAATGGCGGTTTCTCAGGTTGTAGGACATGGGTTTTCCTTTCTCAAATAGCGTCGCGGATGGTGGGGCAACTCATGCAATGGCTGCCGCCACGGCCTCGACCCAGTTCCGCGCCGGGAATGGCCAGCACTTCGATTCCGACTGCTTTCAAGGCAGCGTTAGTGTCGTCGTTGCGGTCATAGCCGACCACGACGCCGGGCCGCAGGGCCAGCACGTTGTTGCCGTCGTTCCACTGCTCGCGAGATTGCTCAGCTGCATCAGAACCGCCCGTGGGCACCAGATGCAGTTTCTTGTGACCCAGGATCTCGGCAGTGATCTCGAACAGATGCCGCGCATCGCGGCGAATATCGAGCGGCGCGTTGCCCGATCCGGGGCGCAGATCGTAGCAGGTGATCGCGTCCGCCACCTCCTTGAAAGTTGTCACGACATCGCCTCCACAATGCGTTAACACCGTGTCGAGATGCATGGCCGCACGCGAGCTGGGCATCTGGCAGGCAATGACGCGGGTGACGTCGCCGCCTTGGAACAGCGCCTCGGCCAGTTGCCCGACGGCCTGTGGGGTCGAGCGTTCACCCATGCCCACCATGACCACGCCATGCCCGATCGGCATGATGTCACCCCCTTCCAGCGTGGCTGCACCAAACTCCCGCGTCGGATCGCCGAACCAGACCCGCGCCTTGCCCGCAAAGATCGGATGAAAGCGATAGACTGCCGCCATCAGCAGCGTCTCGGGTCGGCGCGCCGCGAAATGCATCGGGTTCAGTGACACGCCGCCATAGACCCAAGCCGAGTTGTCGCGCGTGAAGATGAAGTTCGGCAGTGGTGGGAGCACGAAACCGTGCTGCCCTAGATAGCTGCCGAACATGCCGGATGGGGTGAAGGGCAGATCATCCACCGTGATCCCACCCACGAGGTAGCGGGCGAGTTCCGTCCCGGGCAACCCCTCCATCCAGGTGCGCAGGTCGTCGCGCATGCCGACGCCCACATCGTTACGGGTGATGCGGTGATCCAGAACCCAAGCGCGTCCATCGGCAATATCCAGCGTTTCGGCGAGCAGGGTCATGGCGTCCAAGACCTCGACCCCTTCGCCGCGCATGATATCGGCAAAGACGGCGTGGTCCTTGATCGCTTGCTTGACCCAGAACACATCGTCGAACAGCAGTTCCTCGCGATTGTCCGGGGTCAGGCGCCGATGGGCGAGGCCGGGTGGCGAGACGACAACCTGCCGCAGCTTGCCGGTTTCGGAATGTACGCCAAGGGCATGATCTGTCATTGATATTTTCCTTTGGATCAGAGGAGCGTGGCAACGCTGAGCGCGGCCATGATGAAAATTGTGAGGATCAACAGGAGTGGCCAGACGAACACCAGCCAGCGGTCGAACGACACGCGCCCGATCGCCAGCCCGCCGATCACCACCGCCGAGGTTGGCGTGATCAGGTTCACCAGCCCGCTTGCGGATTGATAGGCGGTCACGACCAGATCGCGGCTGACGCTGGCGAAATCTCCCAGCGGGGCCAGGATCGGCATCGACAGGACCGCAAGCCCCGACGAGGATGGCACAAGAAAGCTCATCCCGATTTCGATCCAGAGCATCAGATTGATGAAGGCAATCTCGGACAGGCCGCCCAACGTGTCTGCGGCGCTGTTGAGGATGGTATCGGCGATCAGGCCCTGTTCCATGATCACCACGATGCCGCGCGCCAGGCCGATCACGAGGGCCACGCCCAACAGGTCCTTCGCGCCGTCCACAAAGGCGGACGTCAGTTTTTTCTCGCCCATCCGCGCAACCAGCCCGACGACGATTGCCATGCCAAAGAACAACGCGCCCATCTTTGCCATCCACCAGCCCTGGCTGGACACGCCCCAGATCATCACCGCGAAGGTGGCGAAGAACAGGACCAGCACCAGCTTCTGTGTTCCGGTCAGCTTGGGTTCGGAGAACTCGGCGTCTGCATCGCTCAGGAATATCCGTCGATGTGCATCACGCTGTTTAGCGACCACCGAGCGGGACGGATCGGCCTTCACCTTTGCGGCGTAGCGCATCACGTAGGCGATGCAGGTCAGGAGGCCGCCGATCAGGATGACGAGCCGCAATGCCATGCCCTCGGTGAAGGGAATTCCCGCCGCGTTTGATGCGATGACGGTTGCAAACGGATTGATGGTTGAGCCGAGCGTGCCGATGCCCGCCCCGATCAGGATGATGGCGACGCCGGTAACCGCGTCAAACCCCGCCGCGATGACGACTGGGATCAGGAGAGCATAAAAGGCCAGTGTTTCCTCGGCCATGCCGTAGGTCGTGCCGCCCAAAGCAAACAGCGACATCAGGATCGGGATCATCCAGATCTCGCGCCCCTTCATGCGCCCCATGGCTGTCTGAATGCCAGTGTCGATGGCCTTGGTGGCGTTCACCACGCCAAGGAATCCGCCCAACAAAAGGACGAACAACGCCACATCGATGGCATTGGCGGCATAGCTGTCGGGGTCGTAAAAGCCAGCGACAGGTGCCAGCATGACTTCGACAAATCCTTGCGGATTGGGATCGACGGTCTGGTAAGTCCCAGGCACAGCGATCTCGCGCCCGACCTCGTCATTCATTGCGCGGTCGTACTGCCCTGCTGGAATGATCCAGGTCAGTGCGGCGACGATGACGATCAATGCAAAAAGGATCGTATAGGCGGTCGGAAACCATGAGGCCATACCGTCGCTTTGTGGTTCTGTGATAGGGGTCTTGTCACTCATGGTCTCTCTCCCATTTGGTTATTGTGTTGCGCTGCGCGAGTGCCCGAAGTGCGGAAAAAAGGCGGGCACACGTGCCGCATAGACATCAAATTGGGCACCAAATGTCGCGCGGGTTTCCCGCTCTTCCGAACGGGCCAGCCGCACATACATCCAGATCAACACCGGATACATCGCGAGGGTCAGCAGGGTGGGCCATTGAAAGAGAAAGCCCGTCAGGACCAGAACGAAGCCCACATATTGCGGATGGCGGACTTTCGCGTAGGGACCGCTTGTCGCCAGTGTCCCGCTGCGTTGAGCCTGATAAAGCACCCTCCAGGCGGCTGAGATCATCCAGAAGCCCAGCCCGATCAATACGAAACTGATCATATGGAAAGGGCCGAAATGCGGGTTTGCCTGCCAGCCGAACAGCATTTCCGGCAGGTGGCCTGCATCATGCGAAAACCAGTCGACGCCTGGAAAGCGGGTCTGCAACCAACCAGACAGCAGATAGATGGTCAGCGGAAAGCCATACATCTCCGAAAACAGAGCAACGAGAAACGCGCTGAAAGCCCCAAAGCTCCGCCAGTCCCTTTGCGTCTGCGGTTTGAAGAAGCTGAAAGCGAACATGATGAAGATTGCCGCGTTCAGAAGCGCGAAGAACCATAGGCCATAGGCGGGTGCATCGGTCATGACTTGTCACCGCCTCCGTGTCCGCCGTGACCGCCATGCATGAACAGGTGCATGACGCCGCAGCCCAAAAGCAGCAGGACCAGAAAACCGTTTCCGGCAAAAATGTGAACGCGATGTTCGAAGCCCAAGAGCAGGGCCGCGATTGCCAACGCGATGATCAGGCTCACGCCGAAACGCGACTTCCAAAAGGGTTGATGCGGTTCGGGTTGTGACGAAGGGAGAGTTTCATCTGGGTGATCGGGGGAAGTATGTTTTTCATGTTCCATCTGAGGGCCTATCCTTTCTCTTGGGGCATTTGATGCAGCGGTGCTCTGCGATCGTCGGCGCTATCCCGCTAAGTATGGGCAACTTCTTACGCCGATCAAAACTTCAGTCGCCGCAGCCGAAGCGCGTTAAGAACCACCGAAAGCGACGAGGCGCTCATCGCGAAAGCGGCAAAGATCGGGCCGATCAGGATCCCGAAGAATGGATAGAGTACGCCGGCCGCGATAGGCACACCCGACGCGTTGTAGATCAGCGCGAAGAACAGGTTCTGGCGGATGTTGCGCATTGTGGCGTGGCTGAGCTTGCGGGCTCGCACGATGCCGTCGAGGTTGCCCTTGACCAGTGTGAACCCGGCGCTTTCGATGGCGACGTCGGCACCCGTGCCCATCGCGATCCCAACATCAGCTTGAGCTAGGGCCGGGGCGTCGTTCACGCCGTCACCGGCCATGGCCACCTTTTTGCCCTCAGCCTGCAACTCGCGAATGATGCGGGCCTTGTCTTCTGGCAGCACGTCTGCGCGGATCTCGTCGATGCCCAGACGGCTGGCGACGGCCTGAGCCGTGCGTTCATTGTCGCCCGTCGCCATGATGATCCGGAAACCAAGCTCATGCAGTGCCTTCAGCGCGGCAGGTGTGGTTTCCTTGACCGGATCAGCGACGCTGACAAGTCCGGCAATCTTGCCATCCAGCACGATGAACATCACCGTCTCGCCCTCATCGCGCCGGGCGTTGGCAGTCTCGACAAGCGCGCCACTATCGAGCCCCATGTCACGGATCAGCGCGGCATTGCCGAGCGCGACGGATTTGCCATCGACCCTGCCCTTGACGCCCTTGCCGGTGACGGCCTCGAAATCCTCGGCCTTTGCAAACTCGACGCCGCGCTCTTCGGCACCGCGCACGATGGCCTCGGCCAGCGGGTGTTCCGACCCGCGTTCCAGCGACGCGGCCAGTCGCAGCACCTCGGCTTCGTCATGACCCTTTTCGGGCAGCACCGCGACCAGTTTTGGCTTGCCCTCGGTCAAAGTGCCGGTCTTGTCGACGATCAGCGTGTCGATCTTTTCGAACCGTTCCAGCGCTTCGGCGTTCTTGATCAAAACCCCCATCTGCGCTCCGGTACCAGTGGCCGTCATGATCGACATCGGCGTCGCCAATCCAAGCGCGCATGGGCAGGCGATGATGAGAACGGCAACAGCCGAGACCAAGCCGTATGCCATGGCCGGTGCAGGGCCCCAGATCGACCAGACGATGAAGGACACGATTGCGACCGCGATAACCACTGGCACGAACATGCCCGCGACCTGGTCGGCGTATTTCTGAATCGGTGCGCGGCTTCGTTGCGCGTTGGCGACCATCTGCACAATTTGGCTGAGCATGGTATCCGCGCCGATCCGCGTGGCCTCGATCACGAGGGAACCTGTGCCGTTGATCGTGGCCCCGGTAACTGGCTCACCCGCCACCTTTTCGACCGGCACAGGCTCACCGGAAATCATCGATTCATCAACTGATGAGCGTCCCTCGACCACCACACCATCGACCGGGACCTTGTCACCCGGGCGCACCCGCAGGTGATCGCCGAGCTGCACCTGGTCGAGCTCGATTTCCTCTTCGGTGCCATCGGGCCGGATCACCAGCGCCGTCTTGGCGGCCATGTCCAGCAACGCCCGGATCGCCTTGCCAGTGCCTTCGCGGGCGCGCAGTTCCATTACCTGGCCAAGCAGGACCAGCGTGACGATCACTGCCGCCGCCTCGAAATAGACGCCGACATTGCCGTTCTCGTCGCGAAAGCCTTCGGGAAAGATCTGCGGTGCGACGACCGCAACGATACTGAAGACGTACGCCGCGCCAACCCCCATTCCGATCAGGCTGAACATGTTGAGGTTCATCGTGCGAAAAGATTGGTAGCCGCGCGTGAAGAACGGCCACCCGGACCATAGGATAACCGGGGTCGACAACACCAGTTCAAGCCAGAGCGAGGTGCGTTCCCCCAGCAATTCCATGAAATACGTGAAGCCGACGTAGGGTCCCATCGCCAGAACCAGAACCGGGATTGTAAGCACCGCGCCCACCCAGAAACGGCGGGTGAAATCGACCAGTTCCGGGTTCGGCCCGTCATCCTCAAGGCTAACGGTTTCCGGCTCCAAGCCCATGCCGCAGATCGGACAGGAACCGGGGCCCGGGTGGCGCACCTGCGCATGCATCGGACAGGTGTAGACCGTGCCGCTGTAACCCTCGGGTACGGTGTCGTAATCGCCGTCCTTCTTTCCGACGGTTGCAGCGCCATGCCCATGGACGTGCCCGGAATGGTCGTGATGCTCGTGCTGCGCGCCGTCACCCTCGGCGACCAGAAACATGCCGCATTTTGGGCAGGACCCTTCTTCGGTGCTGCGCACTTCTGGGTGCATGGAGCAAGTGTAGACCGTACCGGAATACCCCTCTGGTACGGTATCGAAACTGTCCTGGTCGTCCCCGGACTGTCCGAATTTTCCTTTGGTGACGTTCATGTTGTTTCCTTCCATTCGTCGTCCCTGCGCAGAGAGCGCAGGACAGTATTCAGTGAAAAATCATGCCATCGACGTGGAACCCGGCATCGACGTGCAGGATTTCGCCGGTGATGGCGGTTGTGTGGTCGCTGGCCAGCAGAAGGGCTGCACGCCCGACCTCGTCAGCGGTAACGGTGCGTCGCAGTGGCGATTTGGTTTCCGTCTCGCGGATCAGCTCGTCGAAGTGCTCGATGCCGGATGCCGCGCGGGTTTTGACCGCCCCCGCAGAGATCGCGTTGACGCGAATACCCTTGGGCCCCAGTTCATGCGCCAGATACCGCACTGAAGCCTCGAGCGCGGCCTTGACTGGGCCCATCAGGTTGTAGTGATCCACGACTTTCTCGGCCCCAAGAAAACTGAGCGTCGTGAGGCTGCCGCCCTGCGCCATCAGCGGTTCAGCCAGCTTGGCCATACGGATGAAGGAATGGCAGGATATTTGCATCGCTTGCGCAAATCCTGTCGCTGAGCAGTCCACCAGCCGTCCGTGCAGATCCCCCGAGGGTGCCCAGGCAATGGCGTGCACCAGAAAATCGAGCCGACCCCACGTCTTCGCGATGCTGTCAAAGACCGCTTCAAGTTGGCCGTCATGGGCCACATCGCAGGGCAACAGGATCGGGGCGCCGATCGACTGTGCCAGGGGCTCCACATAGGGCAGCGCCTTGTCATTGAGATAGGTCACCGCAAGATCCGCGCCTGCCGCATGACAGTTGCGCGCCGCCGCCCAAGCCAGACTGTGTTCGTTGGCGATGCCGACAACGAGGCCCTTCTTGCCGGTCATATCCAGCAGTCGGCCTGGCTCACGTTCAGGAATTATTTCAGTCATTCTGCGGCCTCCGCAAAATCCGAAGTCGGCTGCGGCGCGCAACAGTCATGTTCGGGTTGTGGAGCGGCGGCTGCACTAGTCTCCGACGTTGGGGTTGGGGCGTGCTGCGATTTGCTTTGGCGAAACATCAGCGCTGCTACCGCCAGCGATGCCACCCGCGCCGACGCCGGATCGGCGCGCGATGTCAGAACGACCGGGGTCGACAGGCCTACCACGACGCCAGCTGCGACCGCACCGCCGAGATATTCCAGCGCTTTGGCGAGGATGTTGCCTGACACAAGATCGGGCACCAACAGGATGTCCGCCTGACCGGCCACATCCGACAAGATACCCTTTTCATGCGCTGCACTGGCGGAGATCGCATTGTCAAAGGCCAGCGGCCCGTCGACCTTCGCACCGGTGATCTGACCGCGCCGGGCCATCAGTGTCAGACAGGCGGCGTCGAGCGTCGAACCGATACTACCTGTCACTGTCTCGACCGCTGACAGCGCGGCAACGCGAGGCTCAGCAACGCCGAGTATGCGAAACAGATCGACGGCATTCTGGCAAATCTCACCTTTCGCCGCGAGATCGGGCGCGATGTTGATGGCCGCATCGGTGATGCCGATCAGTCTGTCATGTCCCGGGATGTCGACCAGAAAGACGTGACTGCAGCGTCGACCGGCCACGCGCAGGCCGGTGGTGCTGTCCAGAATGGCGCGCATGAGCACATCGGTGTGGACATTGCCCTTCATGACAAGATCGGCCTCGCCGCTGCGCACCATCCGGACCGCAATGGCTGAAGCTTCAGCGTCGGACGCCGCATGAATGATCCAGTCAGGCTGCAGGACCCAATCCAGTGCCTCGCAAAGCCGCAGTGTCGCGGCCCGGTCGCCGATCAGCTGAGGAACGGCGAGACCGGCGAGCGCGGCATCCCGCAGGGTTTCCAGGACCACGGATTGTGCGGCATCGACCACGGCGACACGCACCGGTTCCTGGCCACTGGCCAAGTCGATCAGATGTTGCAGTTTTTCAGGATGTGCGATCATCGGTCAGCCCTCCGTGCCAGTACGTTGCGCCACGGGATGGGTAGCCAGTTCTGCGGCGACATGTCGGGCGATCATCGTTTCTTCGTCCGTCGCGCGCGCCTCGACTGTGACGCGCGCTCCAGGCTTCGAGATCACGATATGGCCTGCTTTGTTGGCGGCGCTGTCGAGGACGATCCCGAGATAGCCGAGACCGGCGCAAATTCGACCGCGTATTTCGGCAGAATTCTCACCGATGCCGCCTGTGAATACCACGCGGCTAAGTCCGCCGAGGGCACCGGTCAGACGGGCGAGGTGCAGCCGTGCCTGATAACAGAAATACTCCACAGCTTCCGCAGCATGCTCCTCGTGGCTCTCCAGCAAGTCACGCATGTTGCGACTGGTGCCCGATACGCCCAGTAACCCGCTCTGGTTATACAAAAGGTCCGCAACTTCATCCGGTTTCATCCCCTTGTCTTGCAAAAGATGCAGCAGGATGCCGGGATCGATGTCGCCGCTGCGTGTGCCCATAGGCAGACCCGCGATCGTGGAAAACCCCATGCTGGTCTCCACAGGCTGGCCATTGCGCAGTGCCACCACAGACGCGCCGTTGCCGAGATGGGCGATGATGATCCGCTCGGCATCTGTATCAACGCCATCCTTGCGCAGGGTATTCAAAATAAATTCGTAGGAAAGGCCGTGAAAACCGTACCGGCGGACGCCATCCTCCGCATAGGTGCGGGGCAGGGCTGTCATACGGGCCAAACGGGGAAGGTCGTGGTGAAATGAGGTATCGAAACAGGCCACTTGCAATAGCTCGGGCCGGGCCTCATGTACCGCCTCGATGCCTGCAAGATTGGCTGGCATGTGCAACGGTGCCAGCGCAGTAAGCCGACGCAGGCGTGCGATCAAGGCGGGGGTCACGCGTTTGGGGCAGTCGCAGTCTGGCCCGCCGTGCACAAACCGGTGGCCTACAGCAACCAGATCCAGTGACCCTGGCAAATTTGAAATGGCTTGCAGCAGTCGCGTCAGCGCCGCCCTATGGGTATCGAGTGAGCCCGGTTCATCGACTATGATGGTGTTGCGCGCGTCGCTCAGTTGGAAATGTGCGCTCGGCAGCCCGATCCGGTCAATCGAACCTGACCACAGGCGTTTTGGGTGACCGGAGGCAGTGAACAACGCGAATTTAAGCGAAGACGAACCCGCGTTGAGAGTCAGGATGACCTGCTCAGCCATTTGAGCTTTCCTTTGCTTCACCGTTCTTCTTCAGGTCGGGTGTTTCATGCTTTTTCCCTGAACCATGATCCTTCTTGTGCCCGCCCTTGTTTCCATGGCCGTGGCCAAACAGGTGCATGGCGAGCATTCCAACTCCCACGAGCACCAGTATCCAGTTTTCAATAACCCATTGCATTTCTTGCCTCCTTTTCCATCAAACCGGCACCTGGGGGGCAGTCTCAACGTCCGGCGAGTCGCCACCGTAAAGTGCCCTGAAGGTGCGCTCATCTTTGGCGTCACGGGCGATGCGTGCGCGCTCTATGGCTTTTCCGACAGCTTCAACTGCCGCCCGCTCGCGCATCATCATTGGATCGTCTGACTCCAGTGGCACGCGAGTCTGGGCGATACTCTCCGCCGTCTGCCGGACGAGGCGCATCCAGGGATGGAACCGCTCTGAAAACATCAGGCGGCTGGTGCGCATCGGATGCATCCATTTCAGCATCTCGGCGCTGGCCGGGGTCGTCATCAGCCGCACCCAGGGGCTGAGGAAGGTGGCATAGAACGCCTCGTTGATCTCCGACACGCGCTCGACTTTCTCGAAGGCCTCTTCAGGCACGGGGGCGTCAAGATCGCTGACCTTGCGCGGCTCGAACCGCACCTTGTAATCTGGCGCGTGGCAATCGGGATCGCCCGACGGGTTGTCGATTTTCATCTCGTAAAGACCGGGCTTGAGCTTTTCGATCTTGCCAAGGCTTTCCAGAATGGCGCGATGTTCGAGCCGTGCGACCTTCGCTGATACGAAAATACCGAGGTGTCCGACATGTGCATTGGTCATATAGACGATGCGCTGCCCGGCCGCCTTGAGATCTGCAGTGTCCTTGTAGACCGCAGGGATCCAACCCAGAGCCTGCGCGGGCGGCGTGATGTTATCACCATAAGAGGCGAAGACGATCATCGGGCTTTTGATCTTGCGCAGATCGGCCACGCAGTGATCGCCGATCGGCATCTCACCGCTTTCCAGCTTGTTGCCGATGAACAGGTTCTGGGTGATCGACAGGATCTCCGGGCGGCTGAGGGTGTAAAACCCGTTCCACCACCGCTCGAACTCCAGAAAACGGTCGCGTTCGGTGTCAACGTTGGTGAGCAGATTGGCGTATTTTTCCCAGATCGCCTTTTCAGGTTTCAGGTTCTCGAAATTCTGTGCCAGCCAGGCACCGTCAAACCGCCCGTCGCCCAGATCTGCGGTCAGATGAGCCAGCCATGCGCCGCCCAACAAGCCGCCGGACACCCGCATCGGATTGACGCCTTCCTCTCCCGCCCAATAGGACAGGGGCGAGCCGTTCAGCACCACCGGTCCGGCCTGTCCTTCGCAATGCGCCGCCAGAAGCGTCACCGCCCAACCTGCCTGACAATTGCCATAGAGAACCGGGGCCGCGCCATCATGGCGCGACCCGACCTCTTCGACAAAGCGACGCAACGCGAACAGCACGTCCTCGAGCGTCTGATCTGGGGCCGGTTCGGGAAAGAAGATGACGAAATAGACCGGGTGCCCCTCGGCCATCGCCATTCCGACTTCGCTGTCGCGCTTGAACCCGCCGATGCCGGGCCCGTGGCCCGCACGGGGGTCCACCACGATGACAGGTGGTTTGGCGACATCAACACAATCGTCCCAACAATTACCGTCAATTTCAGTAATCCTGAGCAATGCATAGTTGGCCGGGCGCTCGAACTGCCGCGCGTCCAGCAGCGTTTCGTATTTGAAATCCAGCAGCGCCGGCATGCCCGCACGTTCATGCGCGATCATGGTGTCGGCCCGTTCGCGCAGCGTATCCAGAAACAGCACCGAGCGTTCCCACAGATCGCGGCCGTAAGTGATCGGATCGGACGACGGAACCGGTTTGGCAACCGGCTGGGCGGGACCTTCCGCGTTTGCGGCAACGAGACGTTCAATTGAGGTTACAGTGTTCATGCCGAGGCACTCCTTGCGAAAAAGTTCCATGCGGGGACAAAGATTATGGCGACGTACCAGCCGTAGGCAAAGCTTTCGACGAGGCCGAGAAGCGCGCTTGGCCAGCTGATCCAGCTTACGCCGGGCAGCAAAGGCAGCCACGCCTGATACATCGTGGCCCCGGGAAACAGCAGGCCGAACAGAACGCAGAGCGCGAAGCTCACCGCCAGCAAGACGCCAAGCGCCATGCCAACAGGATAGATGCGAAGTGGTTTTGTGTCTGACATAGTGATTACTCCTGAAATCACGACGTCGCGCAAGCACGACAGGCCCCGCGTTTCCACGGGTTTGATATAAAGACGTTGTCAGTGCGCATGCGTTACATGATCAGCGAAAAATGGTTGCCGGAACTGTAGCGACCGTCAAAATTAGGCTGCTCTGGAACAAGGTGTGCAATTACTGAACGTGCCTTGCACGCGCCAAAACGGTGAGTCCCGCAATAGCCGAGAGGCTGGACCCGGCCAGAATTGACAGCCGCGCGCTGGCGGCCAAGGCTGGCGCTTCGAATGCAAGTGCTGTGACAAACAGGCCCATCGTGAAGCCGACGCCCGCCAGCAGGGCCGCTCCGTAGATGTGCCGGTAGGTCACTCCTGGCGGCAACTCACCAAGGTTCAGTTTCACGGCAATCCAAGTCGCGCCAAGCACTCCGATTTGCTTACCCAGAAACAAGCCTAGAAAGACCCCAAGAGAAACGCCGTTGATCAAACCTCCCAGCATCTCAGCCTCGATCGTGACGCCGGCATTGAAGAACCCGAATACCGGCACGATCAGCAGACTTGCCCAGGGGTACAAAAATCTTTGGGTGATGATCAGCGGGGAATGGCCATGGCTGTTTTTTGCTCCGTTTGGGACCACCGCCGCAATCAGGATGCCCGCAAGGGCGGCCTCAATGCCGGATTGGAACAGCATCATCCAAAGAAGCCCGCCCAGTAGGGACAGTGCCAGAGGGCGGGCGTACCCAAGTCGGTTCAGGCCGATCATCGCTCCGAAGGTGATCGTGGCCAGACCAAGTGGCAGAACCTGAATCTCTTCGCCATAAAAAACCGCGATGATTGCAACCGCCCCGAGATCATCAAAAATCGCCAAGGCCATCAGGAACACCTTGAGAGAAACGGGAATGCGAGGCCCGAGCAAAGACAGCAATGCCAGGGCAAGGGCGATGTCGGTGGCCATCGGGATCGCCCATCCCCGCAAAGCCTCGCCATCCGAGGCCGTAAAGGCGACATAGATCAGCGCCGGGACCCCCATGCCGCCCAACGCGGCAAATGCGGGCAGCGACGCTCGGCGCAGGCTCGACAGATGCCCCTCGAGAAGCTCATGTTTGATCTCGACGCCGACAAGGACGAAGAAAATCGTCATCAGGCCTTGGTTGATCCAGACAATCAGCGGTTCTTCGATTTGGTAGGGCAGAAAGCCAAACCGGATCGGCGCATGGTGAATCGCCGCATATAAATCCGACAACGGAGAATTGGCCGCGACCAATGCGAGAATAATGGCACTCAGGATCAGCAGACCCGAAATCCTGTCGAGGGTCGTTCGCTTAGCAGTCAATTCGGGTGCCGCCGGTCAATGTCGGTGTCGTGAGAATTCTTGCGCGAAACAATCGAACCACGACGCAACTTTGGCCGCAGGTTGGAATTGTCGGCTGTTTCTTTCGGTCACGATCGGCCTTCTGCTTCTGTGATGTAGTCGCGAGTCAATGGGACCGTGGCCTTTCGCTTTGCCAGCTGAAACTGAAAAACGACTAATCCGGTATGGCGGAATGCGGCTTCGCAAACTGCAAGGTAAAATTCCCACATGCGCCAAAATCTGTCATCGTGGTGTTCGGCAAGCCGTGCGCGACTGGCCAAGAACCGATGCCGCCATTCGCGCAGTGTTTCGGCGTAGTGCAGGCGCAGGACCTCGACATCCGTCACGATCAGTCCGCTCTTTTCGATTGCCGGAAGAACTTCAGACATGGAGGGAACGTAGCCGCCCGGAAAGATGTACTTCTTGATCCATGCGCCCGGAGCACCCGGAGGGCCGCTATTGCCAATCGTATGCACCAGTGCCACGCCATCTTCAGTCAAGCGGCGCGCAACGGTATCGAAATATTTCTTGTAATGCGGCGGTCCCACGTGTTCGAACATTCCGACAGATACGATCCGGTCAAATCGCGCGGTTTCACGCCGGTAATCGCGCAGATGAAAATCCACTTGGTCTTCCAGACCTGCGTCCGCAGTCTCCTGTCGCGCATATTCCAATTGTTCCCTGGACAGCGTAAGTCCCGTGACTGACACGTCATGCGCGCGTGCCAGAAACCGCGCCATGCCACCCCAGCCCGAACCGATATCGAGAACCCGTTGACCCGGCTGCAACAGCAGCTTTGCTGCAATATGCCGTTTCTTTCTGATTTGCGCCTCTTCGAGAGTATCGTCCGGTACCGCGAAATAGGCACAGGAATACTGCCGATCTGCATCCAGAAATGACGCGTATAGCTCATCCGTCAGATCGTAGTGATGCGCCACATTGCGCGCGGCTCGTCTTGTCGGATTGAACAAGGTAAATGGCCGGATAGTTCGTCGGAAAATGAGCCAGATCCGGCGCAACGGCGATCCATTCGCGTCGCCAAGATTGCGCAGGACCAAATCCAGAAAGTCGTAGATGTCTCCGCGATCAATACGAAGACCGCCATCCATATAAGCCTCTCCGACTGCCAGATCTGGGTTCAATGCAATCCAGCGCACGGTGCTTCGTCTGGTGATCGTGGCGGCAATCTCTGGGTCGCCTTTGCCAAACCGACGCGTGGTGCCGTCAGGAAAGCTCAGCGTCAGCGTGCCCTCCCTGATCGACCGGTTCAGAAAGCCGCTCACCAGTCGCGTCCAGAAATTTAACCGGCCCCGCGTTGACGTTGCCGAAGCCGCCGGATCAACCCTTGTCGCGGTGAGCCGTTCGATGTCATTGCTCTCATTCAAGGATGGGCTTCCTTTTCTCAACGGTTTGATATCAAGACGTTGACCATTGAGGACCCTTACAATTACGCTACAGAAGGCCTGCGGCGGGTAGTCGGCGGAACGTCTTGCGCACGCAAATGGTGAGAACGGCGGTGCAAAATTCGACCACGGTAGCGCCGTCGTATTGGCGGTGCGGGCGGCGTAAAAGTCGTCCACTTTTTCCCTTCTTGCGGCAGCAGGGAGGGCGAGGAGATTTACACCGTGG
>Ga0256829_1001089_pt1 | contig 23507 bp, 19 predicted proteins | sample 131447metaG_FD_185979 | JGI IMG/M metagenome (GOLD analysis project Ga0256829, IMG submission 185979) | Hydrothermal vent microbial communities from Lau Basin, Pacific Ocean - 131-447 | ecosystem: Environmental > Aquatic > Marine > Hydrothermal vents | place: Pacific Ocean: Lau Basin | collected...
AACCACCGCAAAAGCCCAAACTTGGGCGCAGGAAAACAGCGGAAAATATGAAGAAACCGTTAGTGCTGCGGTAAAAGAAGCTGACATCGTTATGATGTGTGTAGGTGACGACAATGATGTCAGAGCTGTCGGGCTTGAAGCACTTGAAAATATGAAAGCGGGTAGTGTACTTGTTGATCACACCACCGCATCAGCGGAAGTAGCACGCTGGCTCTATGCACAAGGCAAAAAGAAAAATATTGCAGTATTAGATGCTCCTGTTTCAGGCGGGCAAGCAGGAGCAGAAAACGGCCAACTAACAGTGATGGTGGGCGGTGACCAGGATGTTTTTGAGGGTGTTAAGCCTGTCATTGATAGCTTTGCACGCCACAGTCAATTGCTAGGAGAGAGTGGCAGCGGTCAATTAGCCAAGATGATGAATCAAATCTGTATTGCTGGGATCGTCCAAGGACTAGCAGAGGCACTTCATTTTGGTCAAAATGCAGGGCTCGATTGTAATGCCGTAGTTGATGTTATCAGTAAAGGTGCCGCTCAATCGTGGCAGATGGAAAACCGCGCTACTACTATGCTTAAAAACGAATACGAATTTGGCTTTGCAGTAGATTGGATGCGTAAGGATTTGGGTATTGCATTAGATGAAGCAAGACGCAATGGTTCAACACTTTCATTAACAGCATTAGTTGACCAATACTACGCCGATGTGCAAAAGCTTGGTGGCAACCGATGGGATACTTCTAGCTTGTTAACCCGCCTAACAAACTAAAACAATAATGGGGTCAGAGTACTTTTATTGGAGTAATGTAATTCGCCAATTAAATTACTCTGACCCCATTACTTCAGTGGCTTCTACTGGCAATAGCGCAAATGAATTAGCCTCGGCGTATTCATGCAATTGTGATAAACGATTAGCATTACTCGGGCTTAGTTTTAGTCCGCTAATGTCATTTAGTAATTTACGAATCCCAAAGCGTTTGTAGAAAGGAGTTTGAGATTCAATCATACACTGTAGTAGGTTTAGTCCAAAAGCTGCGGTGGTGGGAGACAGTACAAAGGCTTCGTAGAAGTGCTTCATCGCTGAAGGATAATTGCCTTTAATGAATAACTGCGTACCTATTTCATTGAGCTCAATTGACTGTTGCTCGTTATAGCCAATTTGTTCGCCACCAGTAAAAATAATATCGTCATTTACCACTTGCTCAGAAATAGTTTGTAAGTTGGCGTTCTTTTCTTTTGCCAATGCCATGAGGTGATTGGCTTTGTCATCCTCACCAAGGCCGTGATGAATTTTTGCGGCTATGACTAGAATGCTGGGCTCAGTACGGAGATGGTTCTCCATATACCCTGCCTCAAGAAACTGAGACGCTTTTTGCAGATCGTTATCAAGCACTGACGAAAACGCTAGTAGGTAATCTCGTTTCTGAAGGGTTTGCGGATCGCTTTGATTTCTGCCCGCAATACCAACAAGTTTTCTAGCCTGCGATAAACTCTCTTTGCGATTAGTCATGGGGGCATCTTCCGCCAGCATCAAATAAAACTCTGCCAGTTCAAAGGTAAAATCGTTAAATCTGTCTTTAGCACTTCGATGCATAGCCCGTTTTTTCTGCAATAAATCGATGGCTTCAACAACTTTATCTTGCTTCTGATAAGCGAGAGACTTCAAACGAGTTGCTGGAAGGCTTAGTTCGCTAAACTTAACTTTGTTTAAAAAGTCTTCAACTTGATTAAAGGATTGCTGCTCAAACGACAGTGAAGCAAGCCATTCGAAAGCGCGGTCACGAGCCAGGCTCGACGTTACCATCTGACTCAGCTCATGTTGTACTTGTGGCCAAAGCCCTGCAATATACTGGCACTTAATTTTTCCCCATTGTGCCCACAAAACTTTGTCTGATCGCGCAAGCACACTCTCGTATATTTTCATGGCAGCGTGGGTTTGTCCCGCTTCAACCAATATACGCGCCTTAAGACGGGTAACATCTGCGTTTAAACGGGGAGGAATGCCTTGTTTCGTCAAACTCATCAATAACGTAGATGCACCTTTATAATCTTGATGATCTAAGCTTTTGAGAACAGGGTCGACAAACTTGCGATAACTTAAATAGTGCTTAACTTGCCGGGTTAACGACGCAATAGTGTAGGGCTTAATCAATAATACATCAGGTTGAATATCGATGATCTGACCAATAGTTTGTGGTGAGCGGTCAGATGTAAGAAAAATAATACCCGTGCTTGGGCGAATAAAGTCGGCTTCCCGAAGCATATGGATCCACTCAACGCCATTCCGGTCTTGGCCTAAGTGGAAATCCATCAGTAGCAGTTCAAAGTGTTGTTTACGCAATGCACCCTTAAGCTCAGCTCCAGACGCATAACTGAATACTTCAAGGTTTTCAATTGGCAACAAATGCCCGCGTAACGTTGTACGTGCGGTAGCATTGTCTTCAACTATTGCGATGCGATATTCCACACGGCTCCAAAAAAGTCACTGCAACTACTTAGTTATAGCTTAACAGCGGATATCATAAAGTGCACGTAGACTAATGGCTTAACAATACACATGTGAACTCCTATAAGGTATGTAAAATGTATGTAACGTTAGAGTTACAATAATTATCAAATAATAATCACTTTCCGTTTACGTTAAGGTAACAATTTGATTACTATTGTCTCATTAGCATCAGCAAATAGAGACGATAATGCGCAACGTACCCATGTTAGTTAACGGCGAAATCAAAGCCTCAGAAACTACTCAGTTTATTCCAGTCACTAACCCTGCAAATAATGAAGTGATTGCTCAAGCGCCTTGTATCACAGACAGTGAAATGGAAGCGGCTATCGCTTCAGCGCAGGCTGCATTCGATACGTGGAAAGATGTACCCGTGTCAGAACGGGCTAGAGTCATGATGCGCTATCAGGCATTGCTTAAAGAACATCACGACGAAATCGCTACTATTCTTGCCTCGGAAACGGGTAAAACCTTTGACGATGCAAAAGGCGACGTATGGCGTGGTATCGAGGTGGTTGAACAGGCAATGAATGCACCTGCATTAATGATGGGTGAGACTGTTGAGAATGTTGCCCGAGGTATTGATACCTACAGCATGACTCAGCCGTTGGGGGTTTGTGCGGGTATTACACCGTTTAACTTTCCGGCCATGATCCCGCTGTGGATGTTCCCGTTAGCCATTGCCTGTGGTAACACTTTTGTGCTTAAACCCTCAGAGCAAGATCCGCTTACACCCATGAAACTGGCTGAGCTTTTCCTTGAAGCAGGCGCGCCAGCAGGTGTGTTAAATGTGGTGCATGGTGGTAAAGATCAAGTCACGCCACTGCTTACCGACCCTAGAATTAAAGCGGTATCCTTTGTTGGTTCTGTACCTGTAGGCCAACACATCTACAAAACAGCTACTGCCAATATGAAGCGCGCACAATGTTTTGCAGGTGCTAAGAATCACTCGGTGATTATGCCTGATGCTAACAAAGAGCATGTGCTGAATAATCTAGTAGGTGCGTCTGTAGGCGCGGCGGGTCAGCGTTGTATGGCAATTTCAGTGGCAGTATTCGTTGGTGACTCACGATCGTGGATCCCTGAGTTAGCCTCTCGCATCGCCGAGGTAACACCTGGTGTTTGGGATGATAAAAATGCTGGTTTTGGCCCGCTTATCAGTCCGCAGGCGAAAGCTCGTGTACTTAGCCTTATTCAGCAAGGTAAAGACGAAGGGGCAGAGTGTTTACTTGATGGCTCTGAATTTACAGTGCCGGGTTATGAATCTGGCAACTGGGTTGGCCCCACCGTTTTTAGTGGCGTAACTCCTCAAATGGCCATTTACCAAGAAGAGATCTTCGGACCCGTGTTGTGTTGTATGCAGGTAGAAACACTAGAAGAAGCTCTGGCGTTGGTTAACGCCAATCCGTACGGTAATGGCACGTCTATCTTTACCAATAGCGGTGCAGCTGCTCGTAAATACCAACGTAATGTGGAAGTGGGGCAAGTAGGTATTAACGTGCCTATTCCTGTTCCTATGCCGTTCTTCTCGTTTACCGGATGGAAGAATTCGTTCTACGGGGATCTTCACGCCTACGGTAAACAGGCGATCCGCTTCTACACCGAAACTAAAACCATTACGTCCCGTTGGTTAGAAGACGATATTCCGTCAGGTCCAAATCTTACGATTTCCATCGACTAATAAAAACAAGAATAATGAATGACGGCGCTTATAAAATGACTATAGGCGCCTAACGACAGAGGTAGATTTATGAACTTTGAATTATCAGAGGATCAGTTGGCCTTTGCTGAAACCGCAAAGCAATTTTCCGATCAGGTGTTCGCACCAAATGCGGCTAAATGGGACAGGGAGCATCATTTCCCGGTAGATGAACTTCGTCAGGCTGGTGAATTAGGTTTTTGCGGGCTCTACACGCCTGAAACCGAGGGTGGTTTGGGGCTTTCACGACTAGACGCATCGATTATCTTTGAACAGCTTGCCATGGGCTGCACCACCACAACTGCCATGCTAACTATCCATAATATGGCGACGTGGATGATAGCTACCTGGGGCACCGAAGAAACAAAAGCCCACTGGTGCCCTGATTTGGTGGCAGGTACTAAATTGGCGTCGTACTGCTTGACCGAGCCTGGCGCTGGGTCTGATGCCGCATCACTTAAAACGTCGGCAAAAGCCACAGATAATGGCTTCGTGCTTAACGGCTCTAAGGTGTTTATCTCGGGCGCGGGCAGTACTGACGTGTTGGTAGTAATGGCACGCACGGGGGGCGATGGGGCAAGTGGTGTTTCTGCGTTCGCGGTTCCAGCTAATGCGGATGGCATCATTTATGGCAAACCAGAAGAAAAAATGGGCTGGAATGCGCAGCCAACTCGCATGATTACCTTTGATAACGTAAAACTAGAGTCACATTGGTTGCTAGGTGAGCTAGGTCAGGGCTTCAAAATGGCCATGCAAGGCCTAGATGGCGGTCGAATCAATATCGCAACATGTTCTATTGGTACGGCACAGCAAGCATTAAATACGGCGCAAAATTACCTAAATGAACGCAGCCAATTCGGTAAGCCTATAGCGTCTTTTCAAGCGCTGCAATTTAAGCTAGCAGATATGGCGACAGAGCTGGTGGCGGCACGGCAGATGGTTAGAATGGCGGCAAGTAAGCTTGATAATAATCACGCAGATAAAACTACCTACTGTGCCATGGCCAAGCGCTTTGCGACTGATGTCGGATTTAAGGTGTGTAACGATGCGCTACAGTTACACGGTGGCTACGGTTACATTAAAGAGTACCCCTTAGAGCGGCACATGCGAGATGTGCGTGTTCATCAGATCCTAGAGGGGACCAACGAAATTATGCGAGTCATTATTGGTCGCAGATTAGTGAGTGACGAAAGAGAAGTACTTTAGTCACTGCTGTACAGGGAGAAACAATGTCGAATAGTAATAACGTGGTACTGGTTGAAGAGTACCTCACCGCGAGTGGACACAAAATTGGTTCACTGGTGTTAAATAAACCCAAAGCGCTAAACGCTCTCGATTTGGATATGGCCAGCATCATGCTTGAGGCATTGCATGGGTGGTCTAATAACGACGAGATAGTGTGTGTGGTTATTTCTAGCCAAGGCGACAAAGCCTTTTGCGCAGGTGGTGACATTGTTTCAATGTACAACGCAATGAAGGCGTCTAACGGTACTATCCCGCCGTTTTTAGAAGCGTTTTTCACCACTGAATACACGTTAGACTACACCATTCACAATTTCTCCAAGCCGATAATTGTGTGGGGAAGTGGAATTGTGATGGGCGGCGGCATGGGCCTATTATGCGGTGCGAGCCACCGTATTGTTACTGAAACGTCCCGTCTTGCCATGCCTGAAATTACCATAGGTTTGTATCCAGATGTGGGCGGAAGCTATTTTCTTCCAAGGTTACCGGGCAAGTCTGGGTTATTTCTTGGGTTAACTGGCGGAAATATGAATGGTGCCGACGCCATGTATGTGGGTTTAGCAGATGCATTAGTCGACAGCAGCCAATTTGATGATTTACTCGCAAAACTTAAAGCTCATGTTTGGTCTGAGGTTAATACTAGCGAACAAGTCACTGCCGTCATTAGTGAGCTCTCATCACCAGTGAACCCGCCGCCATCAAACGTTAAAGTGCATCAAGACTACATCGATGGCCTTTGTGTTGGTGAAACTTGCGCTGAAGTGGTTTCAGCAATTTTGGCCGCTGATATGCAAGGTGATAAATGGTTGAGCAGAGCACAGAAAACGTTAAGTGTAGGTTCTCCGATAACTGCGCATTTGGTGTTTGAACAATGTCAGCGTGGCGCTAATTTATCCTTAGCCGATTGCTTCAAAATGGAAGCTATTATGTCATGCCGCTGTGGTGAAAGTGGAGAATTCCAAGAGGGCGTAAGAGCGCTGTTAATCGATAAAGACAACAGTCCAAAATGGCAGTATTCGTCGGTGGCAGACGTGCCCGCAGAGGTAATCACCAACTATTTTTCGTCACCGTGGAGCGATGAAACTCACCCTTTGAAGGATTTAGGAGCATAACATGACAACAGTTGCATTCATCGGTTTGGGTAACATGGGCGGGCCTATGGCCTCAAACCTTATCAAAAAAGGTTATCATGTCGTTGTATTTGACCTCGTGCAGGCAGCGCTGGACGAAAAGGTAAAAGAGGGCGCAAAGGCTGCACTTTCCGCAGTAGACGCAGTAGCAGATGCCGATGTTGTGGTGTCTATGTTGCCGGCTGCACATCACGTGGAAGGTCTTTACAGTGGTGAAGCGGGTATAATTAGTGCAGCTAAACCAAACACTTTGTTTATTGATTCATCTACCATTGACGCTGGTACAGCAAAAAGAGTCGGTGCCGCCGTTGAAGCATCGGGAAACACCTTTATTGATGCGCCCGTATCCGGAGGCGTTGCGGGGGCTGCTGCCGGAACGTTAACCTTTATCATGGGGGGCACCAATGACGCTGTTGAACAGGCAAAGCCTATACTTTCCTGTATGGGGCAAAACCTGTTTCACGCTGGTGATGTGGGCGCTGGGCAAATCGCAAAAATATGCAATAACATGCTGTTGGCAGTGTTAATGTCTGGTACGTCTGAAGCGCTTAGTTTAGCAATAGATAACGGTATCGACCCCAAAATTATGTCAGACATTATGTTGCAGAGTTCTGGCTGCAACTGGACGTTACAAAAATACAATCCATGCCCAGATGTGATGGAAAATGTGCCATCGCAAAACGATTACAACGGTGGGTTTATGGTCAAATTAATGAATAAAGACCTAAACTTAGCCATGGAAGCTGCTAAAGCCACAGGCTCTGCAACACCACTCGCGGCAGCGGCCCAATCGTTATATCGCCTGCATGAACAAGGTGGATACGCTGAAAAAGACTTTTCGAGTATTTTCAAAATGTTCGCTAAGTAATTAGCGCCCCATTGAAGCAAGAGTGAGTATCTGAGCACTGGTTAAGAAAAAACATTATCAAAGTAAATTGCATAAAAGAAAAGGGCAGGAATTTTTGTATACACTAGCTATTATCTGTTAAAAAAATGATAAAAATCGTTAAGTGTATGAAAATATCGCCAGTACTGCTTTACACCATCATTGTGTCTTTGGGTGGTTTTATCTTTGGATTCGATGCATCTGTTATCTCTGGGACCGCTAACTACCTCACCCGTGAGTTTCAACTCAGCGACATTCAACTCGGTTTTGTGTTTAGCGCCCCCACATTGGGCGCTATCATCGCCACCTTATCGGCAGGTGTACTCTCTGATGTATACGGTCGTCGCTATCTTCTCAGAATCATTGCTTGCCTTTATTTAATTTCAGCCATTGCTTCTGCATTCTCTCCCACTTATGAGCTATTAGTGATAGCGCGATTTGTCGGTGGGCTCGCCTTTTGTTCACTCATGGTGGCCCCTATGTACATTGCCGAGATCAGCCCGCCGGAAAAACGCGGAAAAATGGTGTCGGTGAATCAGTTGAATATTGTTGTTGGATTTTCAGCGGCATATTTTGCAAATTATTATTTGTTGCAAGCAAGCCAAACCACTGCGGATTGGGTAGTAGCGCTAGGCATAGACACCAATACATGGCGTTGGATGCTAGGTTTAGAGATTGTTCCTGCGTTGCTTTGGTTTGGGCTACTGTTCACTATTCCTCGTAGCCCTCGTTGGCTGGCACTAAAACACAAAGACGACGAAGCGCAAGCTGTGCTAAAAACCTTACACGGTAGTGGCTCAGAACGCAGTTTTCAACGGGATATTATTGAAATACGAGAGTCTATTAAGGGTCAAAATACTTCGATTCTACACAGTCTAAAATTCTTGTTTAGCAATAAGATGCGTTTTGCATTGGTGATTGGTTTGATTGTCAGTATCGCTCAACAGGTCACTGGTATTAATACGGTATTTTTTTACGCACCCAGTATTTTTGAACAAAGTGGTGTTGGCACTAATGCTGCGTTCGCACAGGCCATACTGGTTGGTTTAATCAACGTATTATTTACCGTAGTGGCTATGTATTTCATCGACAAATGGGGGCGTAAACCTTTACTTGTTGTTGGGTTGTCAGGTGTGGCGATTTCAATGGCGTGTATTTCTTATGGCTTTAATCAAGCAACCTACAAGTTGGAAAATTCAGACATTATCGAAATTGTAGAGCAACATCCCGAACTAAGTGATATCGCAACCATTCAAGACATTGAGTACGACTCGGATGTGGCCTTTAAGAATGCGGTGATTGGCGCAGTAGGTAAATCTGAGTTTAATGACGCGCAAGGCCTTATATTGAGCTTGGCGGGTAATTTGAACGCGGCGATTATTCTGGCGGGAATTCTCGGGTTTGTTGCGTCGTTCGCTGTATCGTTAGGGCCAGTGATGTGGGTAATGTTCTCCGAAATATTTCCCAATCATATTCGCGGTGTTGCCATCTCGTTTGTGGGGGTAATCAACAGCATGGTGAGCTTTACGGTCACGTTAGTATTCCCATGGGAGTTGGCTAATTGGGGGGCGGCTACGGTGTTTTTTATCTACGGTGCCTTTGCAGCAATCGGGTTAATACTCGTGACTAAGTTATTCCCAGAAACCAAAGGTAAATCCCTCGAAGCGCTTGAGGCAGAATTAACGGCTAAATCCCAAGGCTCTCAAAGGGCGAGCAGTGCCACTGTGTAAGTAACGCGGGGGAGTGAAAGGTTACTCCCCACTATTTGCATGATTAGCGTTAAAACAAAATTTCGAAAGCCATGGGTGCACTAAAACAGAGTAAAACAATTGAGAGCTTCTGATTAAATTCATCGCTGTGACCGGTGATAGATATGCCAAACATAGGATGAAGTAGGGTAAGTGTGTTGATTACACTAAGTGCACAAGCGCACAATGACAGGGCGATAAAAGTACTTAACACAAAATGTTGAATCAGGGTAAGGGAAGGAGCATAGAGCGATAGTAAAAAGGTGACTACGACACTAATAGTTTGATGCACTATGTAAAGCGGAAATACCAATACGTTAAACCGCTCTATTTCTACATTCCTGTGGTTAAACCATTTGTACACTATCGCTAAGATGGCAATTGGCATAATAGTTCGGTTAAAGATATAGAGCATTTCAGCGAATACTCTTAAAAATTCAGGTGTATTTTCATCCTTCCACACGAAGGCATAGGCCAACTGTAAACTGATTTGACTAATTAATACCAAAACCGCCAATGGTTTAGCATAGTGTTTTACTTGATGCCAAAAGCTATGAAATCTACCAAAAAGTAATCCGGTGAAAAACCATACACACCCATAGTATTCTCGAATATGATTTCCGGTTTGCGTATAGTGGATTGCCAATACCAGTAGAAAAATTAAACCGAGAAGGTAAAGGGTTTTTCCGCTCAGAGTGTTGAGTAGAGCTGCAATACGAGAGGTAGTTACTATGGGGAACAATACAATTGCCAACAGAGTAAATTGCCATAAAGAGCGCAAATACCATAGGTGATTTACATCTATGCTAGGCCATATACCAGCAGTAAAGTGTGTAAATAGAGTGCCCTGCTCAAAAAACAATGCATAGACAAAATCTGGGTAATTAAGTGGCATTTCACCCGCTTGAGTCATTTCAACATAAAGCTGCGGAGGTACAATAAACAAAACCCCCACGAGTAGTGGGAACAATAATTGAGATGAGCGCTTCACTAATGCCTGTACAGTGGTCATCTTTGCGAGCATAAAGCTTAAAGCGATGCCTGATATCAACCACAATAGCCCCATTCGCCAAGGTGAAGTAAGAATCATAATATGTTGAAGCCAAACCCAGTTGGTTTCAATTTTGTAGTGAAATTCCCACTCAGGAACATAAACGATAAAATGGTGATAAAAAACCAACACGAGTATGGCAAATACCCGTAGAGAGTCTATCGCTGGAATACGGCTCTGGACGTAAATCTGTGGTGTAGTCATATGCAACTTTCCTTTAGAATGGAGCTAGACTTATATCTCAAAAAAATGCTCTCTTTTTTTTTAAAGGTCTGTTTTGAATGGAAAAAGTGACAAGCGGTGGGAATTAGGGATAAGTAAAAAACAATGACACTGAACAAACAATGGATTCAAGAAAACAAAACCAAGTTAGCCTTAGCGATAATTTTCTTGTATGTCTCTATTAATGGGTGCATTAACGCCACCACAGTATTGATGGAGGATGCACGAGACGGGATAGTCAACGTGCTACCGTGGGAACCGTTTGTATGGGAACTGTCCAGTAGCTATTCCACTTTTCTGTTAATTCCAGTAATTGCATATTTTACAAAGCGCAGTCGATGGCGATGGGAAAGCCCGTTACCTACGTTATTAAAATACCTTGCTGCTGCCGTAACTTTTTGTGTTTTTCACGTGTTGCTTATGGTGGTGTTCAGAGAGGTCATATACAGTTTTACTGCGCTTGAATATAACTTCGCAACAAACGCCAAAACTTTAGCTTTTGAGCTTTTATACGAGCTAAGAAAAGACATTTGGAGCTTTGTCTTTTATGTGGTTGCCATAGAAGTGTATCGATATTCCATTACTCAATGGTTCGGCGAAGCTAAACCCATATTTGAACGACCCAATGAACTCAAGCTAGAAGATGTAGATCCATTGCCTGATATATTACTGGTTAAAAAAATGGGTAAAGAGTTTTTATTAAAAACCAAAGACATAGAGTGGGCAGAATCAGCCGGTAACTATTTAAACCTTCGCGCTAATAATGAAATCTATCCAATGCGAACTACATTGTCTGAATTTGCTAGTCAGGCAGCTTCTCACGGGTTTATTAGAATTCATCGGTCTCACATCATAAATATTAGTTGTATCAATCATATACAAAAGCTGCCATCGGGAGATGCCGATATAGAGATGCGAGACGGAGCTGTGTTAAAACTCTCTCGACGGTATAAAAATGACTTTGAATCCTTTGTAAGCTCAAGATTTTAAAGTAGCAGATAGTTTTGGTTTTGAAGCCACAAACATATTTTATAGCCAATACTTCGAACTGTTGAACACTATCCTTTATATTCCTGTTAGATACGGCGACAATTTGTGTCAGACATGAGAGTAAATCTGGTAAAATTTCCCTTTGTAAAAACAACAAGAAGAGTTTTGTATGTGGCGTTGTCCGCTTTGTAAGAGCCCTGTAAACATAACTAATCAACCTGTGACGTGTGAAAACAATCACAGTTTTGACAAAGCTAAGTCCGGTTATGTGAACTTGCATCCAGTGCAATTTAAAAAGTCGAAGCACCCGGGTGATGACAAAGCCATGGTGTTAGCTCGTAGGGCGTTTCACGAGGCCGGCAGTTATCTGCCTTTGATGAAGGCTATGGTAAGCAGCCTAGACGATGCACTACCAAAAGATCACAAAGCCATTCAACTTTATGATGCGGGTTGTGGCGAAGGAGCGTACCTCGCCCATTGTTACGATTCTTTAACTGCACTAGGGCGTAAGGTAGAAGCCAGCGGAAGTGATATTTCAAAAGTAGCGGTTGACCTTGCTGCAAAAAAATATAAGTCGCTGAATTTCGCTGTGGCGAGCAGTTTTGATCTGCCAATCGAAAACGAATCATTGAATGCTATCATCCAAGTATTCGCGCCGGGTAAAAACGAGGAATACGCAAGGGTTCTAGGAGAAGAGGGAATACTACTTACCGTCGACCCTGCACCAATGCATTTGTTTGAGCTCAAATCGCTCGTGTACGACTCGCCGCGCAAACATACGCTTCCATCGTCAGAGCGAGAGGGGTTTTCACTTCTCACCACCAAGAACATCCAATTAACGATAAGTTTTGACGCACCAGAGCAGGCACTAGCGTTAATAAAAATGACGCCTTTTTATTGGAAGCTTCCCAAAGATAGTATCGATCAAATGTGCCAATCACTCACTCAAGTTACCGCAGATTTTCATTTACAAGTATGGAAGAAAACACCGTGAACTTGCCATCAACAAAGACCAAAGCGCTTTTTTTGGACAGAGACGGCGTAATAAATGTAGATAAAGGCTATGTCTACCAGTTTGAACAATTTGAATTTGTAAGTGGTATTTTTGAACTGTTACTGCGTTTTCAAAAAGCGGATTATTTGCCCGTTATTGTAACGAACCAGTCGGGCATTGCGCGGGGAATGTATTCAATCAGTGAGTTTGAGCATTTGATGAATCAGGTGCAGGATGTGTTCACCAGCAAGGGTATTACCCATGTTCCCGTTTATTATTGTCCTCATCACCCAGACCAAGTAGAGGGAGAGTTTACCTTAGACTGCAATTGTAGAAAGCCTAAAGCAGGTATGTTTTATGATGCAGTAGCGGCGCTAAATATCGACGTCGAAAATAGTGTCATGGTGGGTGATAGTTGGAGAGATATTACTGCCGCACAGTTGGCAGGCGTTTCAAAAAACTACTTTATGCGCGGTAAGTCAATTCCTGAAAATGCCGATATAACAAACGTTGACATCGTAGAAGGGCTGAACGAGATCCAGCCCTAATGTTGAGACGAGAACATCGACAGATGTTTAATCGCTTGGCTTAATAAGTCTACGTTGAGTTGTTCGTTACTTCGCTCAAGGGTGCTTGCATTAGTTAGCGTGTAGCTGCCATTACTGAGCACTTCGGTACGTATACCGTTGTGCATTACAACAACCCGCTCACCTGATGTACTCACTAACCAATTACGCACAGGGGAAACAAGGTTCTGACCTGTAGAATAGTAACTCGGGTTTGCGTTACAACCCAGTACACCAAGCACTGTGGGCGCTAAATCTTCAACACTTGCTACACGAGCAGCAAGGTCTAAATTCGTGAAGAGCGAGCCTGCTTTTTCAGCGTTTCCAAAGCCTGTGGCAATAAGAATGTGGTGTGCATTAATATCGGCAGTGCTGAGATAGGTTTCTATTTGACTCGCTGTTAAAAAGGCAACAGACAGCCCATTAGCTTGGTTAAACGCATCCGACGCATAGAACTTTGGAATCACACCTAAGTACTGAGTGTCTGCATACACAGATACAGGCATGCCAAATCCAGTAGGTAACGCAAGAAGTACTGGGCGCGAGCTATCTAGACTCGCTTGATAAATCTCTGGCACGCCAAACAGCACCGAGTTAACCAAACCGTCTACCGAAGTGGCAGTGGTGTAGAATTGGTCGAATTCAGTTAAGTTGGCAGTGGCACTTGGGCTTATCTTTGCTTCATCAATTTGAATAATAAGTGAAAAATCCCGCGTTGTGTCGATGGAACAATACACGGGTTGAGATGGGTACTTGATTTTATGAATGGTAGAATCAAACTGTAAGGCTTTTCGCTCTTGATAGGCGGTAAGGTCAAGCAAACCGTAGCGAGACATAGTGGTTTTGGCCGTTGCCGGGTATGACAGCGGGAACATATTATCTTGTTTTATAATGGGTTGATAAAGGTTCGCGTCTGCCCATACATGAACCAGATGACTCGCAGCAAAGCAAGTTACAAACAAGGATGCGACAGGCATACCCACTTTAAATTGCGAAAATTTCTCTACCCGTTTCCAAATAGCATTGGCTAAGACTAACTGAAATCCAAACCACACTAGAAATAACAGAAGTAGGTATAGCCATTGTTGCCAGGAAAAATCGCCAATTTGATTTTGAGCTTCATTTTTCAACAAATCAGCCGCTTGAAAGCTAATGTGAAAACCCGTTCGGTTGTAAAGCAAGGCGTCGAAGGCGAGTAACGCTAGGCCGGTTGCAGCAACGGCGGAAGCTATTCCTTTGATGAAGCGGGTATTACTTACCAAATAACACAAGGGAAGTATAAAAATGACAAAACCAAAAAAGGTCAAAAAGCCAATATGCCCAAACCAGTTACCTAACAAGTAAACCGTTCCCAACGCGGTGCTAGGCATGGGGGAAGAGAATATAAATATTGAGGCGATTACAATGGCAATAATGATATTCGCCAGTGCGAACCAATGCCCCCAGCTTACCAGCTTAGCAACTCGTTGACGTCGCGGTGATTCTGCCAAGATCATATTGGATCCTAGTTAGTTTTTTACACTTTTAACCAAAACACTAGCAAACTGTGTCGCCATGGCTTCGCGGTCTTTTTCTGCGACTTGCGTATTCAAAATATGCGTAATCACATTGCCGAGTACCATAAGAGAAAGATCACGATCAGCTTCTTGTTTTTCAAGGGTTAGAATCACTTCGTTCATTAGCGCTTCGAAATCAGTATTACTGTATCGACTATTCTGGGGCATTGTTACGCCTCTTTTTTATGAATTCTTTTACAAAAAGAATGGTTTTAATAATAAAATGATTATAATCGTTGTTTGAGTGATAACAATCATTCATTCTAAAATCCCGCATTTTTAGGCCCCAAGCCTTCGTTTTTTGTACAGGAAACTAGTTATTCTATGAGCGCACTTATCCATCACTTTGTTGTTCACCGTTTAATTTTAAACAAAGAGGATAAAATTCAAGCGGTACCGCGAGACAATTGTTTAGCAGTTAGCCCTGAAATTGAGCTTCTGGCCCACCAAATAAATCATAGTTTTAACAGTAAGCCAGGAAAGGGCGTAGGACACTTTGTAGCGGGTGATGACGCCGATAGTGCTTTTTCTGATGCGTTACGTGGGTTTTTAGACAAGAAAAAAGCGGGTTGTGAATTATTAGAAAACGACTTCCACGCATTTTCTGTGTTTTCTGCTGATCGACTGGTAAAAACCTTGGCGGATACGGGGACAGTTGAAACAGGTTTCCTGATTTTTTGCCAATATGAATACTTGGCGACCCAATATTTAATGATTGCGTTACTTAATACCCGTTCTCATGTGGAAGTGACTCAATCGCTAGAGCTTTCCTCCAGAGAGCATTTAGATTTAGCGCGCATGCAATTAGCGGTGCGTATCGACTTGACTCAATGGGAAGTTCAGCCTGAACAAGCGCGTTACGTAAGCTTTATTAAAGGGCGCATGGGACGCAAAGTCTCTGACTTTTTCATGCAGTTCGTTGGCTGTGAAGAGCTGGTGGACATTAAACAACAGAACAAACAACTTATTTCCAGTGTAGATGCTTATCTTGCAAGTGAATCTTTAGACCCTCAAGAGCAACATCAACATCGTGAAGAGGTAAAAACCTACTTTAAAGAGAAAATCGATGCTGGTGAGAGTTTGTCAGTTGCTGAGTTGGCTACGAGGCTCCCTGCATCAGAGGACGACAGCGCGAACTTTTCCACCTTTACTTCCCAGCTTGAAACACCGCTAGAGAATGAAATACAACCTGATCCAGCAGCACTACGCCAGTTGGCTAAGTTTACTGGCCAAGGCGGTGGCATATCATTAAGCTTTGATAGAAAGCTGTTAGGCGATCGGGTTTTTTACGATCCGGCCACAGATACCCTAACACTTAAGGGACTACCGCCTAACCTTAAAGATCAGTTAAACCGACGAGGCGATTAAACACTGGGGATTGCACGCAAAACCCGTATAATACACGGAATATTTGGTGTGGCCTTGGAGCTACCTACAAGATTGAATAAAAGTAATTAAGGTTGTTATGCAATTATTTGTTAACGATTTGACGGTGATGGACTTTTCTTACCTGTGCCCGCAGCGTGGCATGGTAGGGGAAAGCTGGATTGTTGATGTCGTTTTAGACGGAGAGCTCAACGAAGAGAGTATGGTGCAAGACTTCGGTAAGGTGAAGAAAGACCTAAAGCGTCTTATCGATGAGTATGTTGATCACAAGTTGCTGATCCCTGCTGACTATGAAAAATGTGATGTGTTCAACGATGACGACAGTGGGCAGGTCGAGATACGTTTTGAGTATACCGATAACAAACACATCATGTTGCATTGCCCACCAGAAGCTTACGCTATTTTGTATGCTCAGCGCATTACCATGGATTCAGTGAGTGTTTATCTTAAAGAGGTACTTGCTACTCATTTACCAGACAACGTAGATAACATCACCCTGCATTTGCGTACAGAAGTTATTCCTACGCCTTTTTATCATTATACCCATGGGTTAAAGAAGCACGACGGAAACTGTCAGCGCATAGCGCATGGCCATCGTTCTAAGGTAGATATTTATCTGGATGGCGCACTGAACCACAATGAGCAAGCCTATTGGGCTAAGCGATGGGAAGATATTTACATCTCGACTAAAGAAGACGAAATTCCCTATCAAGACCGCAAAATTGTGGGAGAAGTAGACGCACCCAGCGATTACTACTGTTATGGATACGAATCTTCACAAGGTTATTTTGAAATACTCATACCCAAAGCAGACTGTGAAGTCATTGAAACCGATTCTACGGTTGAGTGCTTGGCTCAGTTCATGTTGTCTGAACAAAAGAAACGTACACCAAATGCAAAAGTGAAAGTCGTTGCGTACGAAGGTGTAGGCAAGGGCGCTTTGGTTTCTGGCTAACCGGTGATCAGTACAACAAGGAAGCTATTATGACGTGGCGGAAGTATACAAGGTTGGTTTGGCTATCACTGCTGTTAGCTTCCTTCAGCTATTCCACATTCGGAGACGATGAACCCTTGATCCTCAATGGGCAACTTACCCAAGGTAGCTTAGTCAGAGGGCAAATTCCATCGGGTGCGAAAGTGTATTTAAACGATAGCCAAGTAAACACAAATGAACAGGGAAAGTTTGTAGTGGGCTTTGAAAGGGACGCTGACTTACATCACAAGTTTACCGTTGTTACACAAGACGGAAATACTTTTGTTCGTGAGTTTACTCTTTCTGAAAGAACATACGATATTCAGCGCATTGACGGCTTAGCACAAAACATGGTGTCGCCACCCCACGCAGTTCTAGAGCGCATAAGGCGGGACAGTGCCAACGTGAGCAAAGCCCGTTCCATGGTAACTAACATCGACGCCGTGTTTACCCGATTTGTTTGGCCCGCAGAAGGGCCTATTACTGGTGTTTATGGTAGCCAACGTGTTCTGAATGGAGTACCTAAAAGGCCTCATTTTGGTGTAGATGTTGGTGGCCCTATCGGTACCCCCGTGACTGCACCAGCCCCAGGAATCATCACACTTGCCGACGACCTATATTATTCAGGAAACACGGTAATACTAGACCACGGCATGGGTGTGTTTTCTACCTTTCTTCACCTAGACACAATGGCGGTTAATGAAGGAGACACAGTTAACCTAGGCGACCCAATTGGCACCATTGGTGAAACTGGTCGAGCAACTGGCCCGCATTTAGATTGGCGTATAAATTTGGGCACCATGCGATTAGATCCAGAAACCATAGTCACGGGCTCACCCAATTAGACCAAACTAGCGATGAGCCCTCGTTAATGGCTTAACTTACACCCAGCCACTCGTTGAATTTCTCTGTATTATCGATTGTGAAGTAGCAGACATCTTTATTAGCTTCTATAAGTGGAAGTTGCACCGAAAGGAGTTTTCCGTCGCGAATCACAGTCACACTCACGTTGTCGCCGTTGCTCGTATCCAATAAGCGCTGTAGTAATGTAGTAGACGCTACCGTATCCTCAACGGCCACAATAATGTCATCTACATAAATACCGGCTGTTGAAGCCGCTAAACCATTAAATACTTGCACTACTTTAACGCCAATGGAATTTTCTTTTACCGTTGCGCCCAATTGATGTTTGATAGTAGGTGCAGGGGAGTTTCCGCCCTTATCTGTAAGACTATTGCGGGCCCTATAGTGAAGGCTAATACCGATGTTAGACAGCCATTGTGAAATCGGAACATCTTCAGTGCCGTACACTACTGCGTTAAGGTATTCGGAAACATCTATACCAAATTCATTTGTACATAGTGTTTGAATGACATCGTCTGGGGTGCCTTTAATGTCTTTTCCATAGTCACGCCACAACACTTGCATAACAGTGTCTAAGCTGACTTGGTTTTGTGATTTTTGCCGTAATAAAAGGTCAAGACCAAAAGCGACGATCCCCCCCTTGGCGTAGTAACTCACAATGTTGTTTGTGGCACTGGCGTCTTGTTTATAAAACTTAGTCCATGCATCGTAACTGCTTTCGGCAATTGACTGTTTAAAGCGGCCTGCGTTTTGCGCGATTCGCGTGAAGTTTTGAGCGATAATATCCAAGTACTTTTGAGGAGCAATGGAACCAGCTCTTGCCAAGGTTACATCGTCATAAAAACTGGTAAAGCCTTCGTATATCCACAATTGATTGGTGTAAGTTTCTTGAGACAAGTCTGGATTAACCATAACTTCCGGCTTTATACGTTTAACATGCCACGTATGGAAAAGCTCATGGCTACACAAACTCAGGAACGTAACATAGCCGTCTGACTTTTCGCTGCGTTCGCCAACAAGAGGTAGGTCGTATCTTGGATAAAGTAACGCTGTAGAGCTCATATGTTCTAAGCCGCCGTAGCCGCTTTCACTGAGTAACGTCATAAATACATAACGGGTTACGGGATAAGGTTTTCCAAAGAGTGAAAGGTGATGCTCGCAAATAGGCACTAAGTCTTTAGCTATACGTTTAATATCAACTGGAGTTGTTCCCGAGAATAGCAGTACGAATTCGACACCATCTACCCAAAAGCTCTGAGATATGGATTCGCCAATAAACAAGGGGTGATCAATAAGATCATCATAACTCGTAGCGCTGAACGTCCACTGTTCATCAGTGGCCTTGTTTGCTGCAAGGCTGGTTTCAATTATGGCAGGCAATTTAGCGGGCTTGTCTACCGTAAGCTCACAAGGCGTTTCTTCGGCATCTAATACTTTCAAAAATGCACTTGTACCGTTTATAAAGGCATATTCATGATTGATAAATGCTGAACGTATGGAAAGGTCGTTGGCGTAAACCGTATAGGAAATCTTTAGTGCTTCACCTTTCGTTTCTACTACCCACGTCTGCTTGTTTGATTTATACCAAACAACATCTTTCTCATTGTGTTCAAATTGAGCGCTAAAGGTAACAATACTTTTCGCAAAATCCCGAATCATGTAACTACCCGGTATCCAAGCGGGTAAAGACAGTCGAAGAGACGCACTGTCATGGGCAGGAACATACATATCAACGGTAAATTCGTGAAACTCTGGTTTCGGAATGGCCAGTTGATATTGAATTTTGCTGTCTTTTGGAAACATATTTACGGGTACTCGATAAGCTAATCAACGGCTGATAATTAACGAAGGCTTTGTCAGCACAGGAAAAATTGGTTACATTTACTATTGTGCGTAACGAATAATTCCTTAATCCGTTACGTGCCTTAATATAACAAGGTAGCCATAGAATTGCTCGCGCATTCATTCAGCGTTCTTTTATCTTGTCCTTATGTAAGTATTAACGGAAGTCTTCATGGCAGATAAAAGTTTGAGCGACCAACTCAGCAAGGACGATATAGAAAACCTGCGTTCACTCAAGCCTGGTACGGTAGTTGACCTTCAAGTGACTACACCCACGGCACCCAAAAGGGTGCGCGTTGCTTATGTAGGCATGGAGATTCCAAATTGTTTAATTTTTCAAGTACCAACCACTGCTAAGTGGATGACAGTAAGGGATTTGCTGGTCGTTGATAATGACCTTGTAGTTCGTTACGTATTAGAGGGAACGGTAGGGCAGGTTATTGCATTTAGAACCTCAGTTCTCAAATTACTCTCCAAGCCATCTGGCTTGTTAATCACTAGTTTTCCAGACAGAGTTGAATCTATTGGCCTGCGTTCGTCTAAGCGGGCCCAACCGGGTATTGCAGTTTCAGTTAGTTCTGACGTGGTATCTTCTGGAACAAAAACAACAGGTATTGTTGTAGATATCTCTAATAAAGGGTGCCGTCTAGCCATGCCAGTCAATCCAGATTGGCCGATATTAGAGGAAGGCAGCAAACTTTCCCTTAATTTTAGGGTGGGTGAGCAGGAAAATACCTTAATTGCCAGCGTGAAAAATCAACATCCTGAAGAAGATTTTGTTTACTACGGTTTACAATTCGACAATGACGAAAAAGCGGTGAGTGCAGTGCTAGCAAAGCACACACTCATTACCTAGCTGTTAGAGTCACCCTCGTCACAGTTGTCGACGAAACGTCAGATTTTACGACCAACGGTAAAAGCACGTAAGGTGCTGCGATAAGTGGTAAGGCTAATACGACCAAGGCGTTACAAAGGCCTCATTCTCCACGTATAATCACCCTATAATTTGCTACACCGGTGTTTATGTGACTAGATTAGAACGAGTTTTTGAAAGTAATGAACGTCTTTTTTGGACATTACAGAGCGCGGGCTGGTTTGGTTTTGCGCTAGTTTACTACATAGGCTCTTTCCTTCACGACATGCGACCTATTTGGGTCTTTGTTATTTTGCTTAATGCCTACGCAGGTTGGATCCTAACCATTCCTTTGCGGTATGTGTTTAGGTGGGCGAGAAAGCAGTCAGCTCTTAGTATGATTATTACTATATTGGCGGCTTGTTATGTGGTTGCTCTTATTTGGGCCGTGGTTAAAAACATCAACTACTGGGAAATTTATAAACACGGTTATCGGCCAGATGCTTGGTATATGTATTTTACCAACACCATAAACTCATTGATTGTAATTGGCTGCTGGACCGGTGTTTATTTTGGTATTAAGAACTTCCAAATGCTTCAAAAAGAGAAGCAAAACGCTTTAAAAGCATCCACTATGGCCCATCAGGCTCACATTAAGATGCTGCGCTATCAGCTTAACCCTCACTTCCTTTTTAATACACTTAACGCTATATCCACACTGGTATTGTTGAAAGAAAATGATACAGCAGAAGCTATGGTGTCTCGATTGAGCGACTTTTTGCGCTATTCTTTAGATAACGATCCAATTAAACGCGTGCCTTTGGAACAAGAAATCAAGGCCTTAAGACTATATCTTGAAATAGAGAAAGTGCGCTTTGACGACAGGTTGGATGTAAATTGGGATATCGACGATAACTGCTTGAACGCCCACGTGCCTAGCATGCTATTACAACCTATTATTGAAAATGCTATTAAGCACGCGATTTCAAAAATGGAAAGTGGTGGGCAAATTGCAGTATCAGCCCGTAGGTTCGGTAACGATTTACTCATGGACGTTGCCGACAATGGTCCAGGCGCAGACATTCAAAATGGCCAACTCGCTCGTGAAAAAGGGGTAGGCCTAGCAAATATTAAAGAGAGGTTGCAGTCGTTGTATCAACGCAATTTTGCGTTTTCAATTGATCACAACCAGCCTTCTGGAATTCGCGTACGTATCCGGATTCCATATGATATTAAGGATAATTAGAATATGTCGGAATTTCGCATTAGAACACTGGTTGTCGATGATGAACCACTTGCCCGTAGGGGATTACGAGCAAGATTAGAACGTCATGAAGACATCGAGGTTTTAGCTGAGTGCCAAAACGGCTTAGATGCGGTAAGCAGTATTTCACAACACAGACCTGATTTGGTGTTTTTGGATATTCAAATGCCCGGCTTGAACGGGTTTCAAGTGATCCACAAACTGCGAGAACTGAATCAGCCCATTCCTATTATTGTTTTTGTTACCGCGTATGATAGCTATGCAATAAAAGCCTTTGACATACATGCGTTAGACTATTTGCTAAAGCCAGCAGATGACGAACGTCTTAAGCTAGCACTAGATAAAGTACGAGATCATTTTAGTACCCAATACCACGACGAACAGTCTCAAAAATTAGTGAGTCTAGTTGCTGAACTTACGGGTGACGACTGCGAAGAAATACTCAGAAAGTTAGCAAGTGGTGAGCCAGTAGAAACCAACCCTTATCCAGAAGTTTTGGCGATTAAAGATGGTTCAGAAGTGACCAGAGTTAGTGTGCAAGACATTCAATGGATAGATGCGGCAGGTGACTATATGTGCGTACATGCGCTTGATGGCATGCACATAATGCGCAAAACCATGAAAGAACTTGAACAAGAATTAAACCCCCAGTGGTTTGTTCGTGTTCATCGCTCAGCCATTGCTAATATTCGCTTTGTGAAAAAGTTAGTAAGTCATATTAGCGGTGAGTATCATCTTATTTTACAAAACGATACAGAGCTTAAGGTTAGCCGCAGTCATCGTGACAAAGTCAAAGCGGCAATGAAGATGTAATAACGGCGAACAAGCGTTACGCGTAACGCTTGTTCATCATGCTTTCCATGCAATCAAGTGTTGATTTTAAAAGCGGTTTTCCCGGCGTATGGGTAACCGACAAAGGCACCTCTACCGGATTGCCATTTACCATGCCTATCATGACATTAGTCGTGGGTAACCCCACTAAATTTACCGCATAATGGGCCAAGGTGTTGGCCAAAATTCTGTCTTGGCTTACCGGTGAACCGCCCCGTTGAACATGCCCCAAAATAACAGGCCTAACTTCAGCGTTCGCTTTTTGTGTGAGTATATCAACAAGCTTGCTGATACCTCCTGGCCACACGTTTTCCGCTACAACAATAATAAAGCTTACCGTTCCTTTAAGTTTTCTTCGTTGTTCAATTTGGTGACAAATATGTTGAATGGTCTCTGACTCATCGGTGAATAGCTCTGGAAGAATCACATAGTCTGCTGCTGAAGCCAGTGCTGCACTTAGCGCAAGAAATCCAGCATGACGACCCATAACTTCCACTAAAAATATACGTTCAAAGGCATCTGCGGTGTCGCGAACTTTATCAATAGACGATACTGCGGTATCAATTGCCGTATAGTAACCAATAGTGGCATCAGTGCCTGAAATATCATTATCAATAGTGCCTGGTAATCCGAGTATTTGACCATTCCAATAATGAGATAGATGAGTTGCACCTCTAAAAGAACCGTCACCACCAATCACAATTAGCGTATCAATCTCAAGTTCATCGAGGTGCTTTGCGGCTAAAATTGCGCTTTCTGTCTCTTTAAACTCGAGACATCGTGCACTGTGAAGTATAGTTCCGCCTTGTTGATTAAGATTATGTGTATTGCTTGAATACAAGGGAACATACGCTTGTTGCAGTAGCCCGTTATATCCGTGTTTATAGCCGAATAGTGTGTAACCCAGTTT
>Ga0256829_1001090_pt1 | contig 23494 bp, 17 predicted proteins | sample 131447metaG_FD_185979 | JGI IMG/M metagenome (GOLD analysis project Ga0256829, IMG submission 185979) | Hydrothermal vent microbial communities from Lau Basin, Pacific Ocean - 131-447 | ecosystem: Environmental > Aquatic > Marine > Hydrothermal vents | place: Pacific Ocean: Lau Basin | collected...
CGAATTTTGTGAAAAGTATTTTGAAATTGCGCGTGATTGCTTGGCACAAGGCTATGGTTTTTTGGTCGTGGATTGGCGTGGTCAGGGGAAGTCTTCGCGCTATTTGGACAATCTGCATAAGCGTCACTCTCAAGGGTTTGAGGTTGACGCGCAAGATTTGAACGCAGTTTTGGAAGATAGTCCTTTCTCACCGCGGGAGAGTGCCTTTTTTATGATGGCGAACTCGATGGGCGGGAATATTGGTTTGCGCTATCTTGAGGCGCATATTGGTGTGTTTAAGGGCGCGGCCTTTTGCGCGCCGTTGATTGGATTGCATGCGTTTTCGCATGTGCCAGGTTTTATGGCGAAAACATTAACATATGGCTTAGAACATTTGTGGCCTGAGGCCTATGCGCCGATGGGCGGTGATTGGGATCCGTTTAGTCGTGATTTCCAAAGTGATGTTTTGTTTTCTTCGGATGCGGAGCGTGCGGCCGTTCATAATTACTGGATGAAAATAGACAAGGCCTTACAGGTTGGTCATATTACGCATCAATGGCTGTATGATGCGCATAGATCATGTGTCTATCTGCAAAATGATCTGTCACGTGAACGCATAGATATGCCGTGTTTGTTTTTTATGGCGGGGCATGAGCAATTTGTTGATAATGAGAAAATCGCTCATTTTACGGGTCAACTTTCGCAGGCGGATTTGGTGTCATTTCCGGATGCATGCCATGAAATATGGATGGAATGTGATGCATATCGCGATGAATATTTGAATAAATTTTATTCTCTTGTTAAGAAAATTAGTCTAGACTGATAAGTGTATATTTCTACGTTATAAGGGTTTCATGTTAAAAAAATCTCAAACTTCTTACCGCTTAAGCGACCGCATTTTTGCTGCTTTGGATATGGCTATTCAGCAAGAAGATGTTGCTATTGCGGAACTTCTTTTGCCTGCGTTAGAACGATCAATGACCCGTAATGCGGGCGGCGGTGAATTTGTTGAACGCCGTAATTACCCTGATGAATTGGTAGAAGTGATCGACCGACTAGAAAAGCTAAAAAAGGCAGATGTTCTCGCTGCTCGAGCGTCGTTATAACAATATTATGATGCCATGCTGATCCACTCATCTTCGGTGAGTGTTTTTATCTCTAAGTCTTTTGCTTTCTTCAATTTTGACCCTGCGTCATCCCCTGCGATGACGTAATCTGTTTTCTTTGACACTGATCCTGATACTTTTGCGCCTAGGGCTTCGGCCTTGGCTTTGGCTTCGGCGCGTGTCATTTGGTGCAATGTTCCTGTGAAGACTAGGGTTTTCCCGTTAAAGATATGATCGCTTGCGCCGCTGGGCGCTTCGTATGGCGTAATGGTGAGAGCGGCTTTTAAATCTATGATAACGTCTTGATTGTGGGGTTCGTGGAAAAAGGCGATGAGATCTTTTGCAACGGCGGGGCCGATATCTTCGATCGCCAGCAGGTCTTCATAGGCTTCGCTGCTGGTTTCGTGGGCGGCTTGCATACATGTTTGTAAGTGGTCGAGCGTTCCATACGTTGCGGCAAGGCGTTTTGCTGTGGCCTCACCGACTTGGCGGATGCCAAGCGCATAAATAAAACGGTTCAGCGCAATCGTGCGGCGTTTATCAATGGCGCTTAATAGGTTTTTAACGGACAAATCGCCCCAGCCTTCACGTTCTTGCAGGGGTGGGTGGATGTCACCTTCGTTCATCAGATGCAGGCGGAAGATATCAGCGGGGGATTTGATGATGCCCTCGTCATGGAATTGTTCGATAATTTTACTGCCAAGGCCTTCGATGTCAAAGGCAAGGCGCGAGACAAAGTGCTTTAGGCGCTCAACAGATTGTGCAGGGCATACTAAGCCGCCAGTGCAGCGGCGTACGGCCTCGTCTTCTTCGCGGATGGCTGCGGATCCGCATGCGGGGCATGTATTGGGAAAAATGTATTCGGGCATGTCGCCAGTGCGCTTGTCTTTCAGGGCGCTGACAATTTGCGGGATGACATCGCCTGCGCGCTGGATGGTGACCATATCGCCAACGCGCACATCTTTGCGGCGGATTTCATCTTCGTTGTGCAATGTTGCATTGGAAACGACAACGCCGCCAACGGTAATGGGCTCTAACCGTGCAACGGGGGTAAGCGCCCCTGTACGGCCAACTTGAATATCAATGGCGTTTAGGCGTGTGATGGCTTGCTCGGCAGGGAATTTGTGCGCAGTCGCCCAACGCGGCGCGCGACTGACAAAGCCAAGGCGTTCCTGCCAATCAAGGCGGTTGACCTTATAGACGATCCCGTCGATGTCGTATCCTAAATCGGGCCGCTTTTCGAGCAAACGTTCATAATTCGCCATAAGCGCGGCGCTATCCTCAACGGCGCGGATATCGGCTTGCATGGTAAAGCCCCAAGCAGACAAGGCGTCGATGATGGATTGCTGCGTTTGCAGGTTTTGTGCATCATTTTGCGCGTCATACTGACCAAGCGCATAGGCATAAAACCCAAGGGGGCGCTGCGCGGTGATGGAGCTGTCTAGCTGTCGCACCGATCCTGCGGCGGCATTGCGCGGGTTGGCAAAAGGCTGCTTGCCCTGTTGTTCTTGACGGTCATTCAGCGCGCGAAAGTTATCGTGCGTCATATAAATTTCGCCGCGAACTTCTAGAACAGGGGGCGGATTGCCTTTTAGGGTATGGGGAATGTCGGCAATAGTTTTTACATTGGCGGTAATATCCTCGCCCGTGGTGCCATCGCCGCGCGTGGCCGCGCGCACAAGATGTCCGCCCTCATAGCGCAGCGAACATGATAAGCCGTCGATTTTAGGCTCGGCAATCAGGGTGATTTTTTCATCATCAGGCAGGCCTAAAAAACGGCGAATACGCCCGAGAAAATCGCTAGCTTCTTCTTCGGAAAAGACATTGGATAAAGACAGCATAGGCATGGCATGTGTGACTTTATCAAAGCCGGATGCCGGCGCTGAACCCACGGTTTGCGTAGGGCTTTGCGCGGTTATCAGGTCTGGGTGTTCTTGTTCTAAGGCCTCTAATTCGCGGCGCAACGAATCGTATTGGGCGTCCGATAAAACCGGCGCATCATCTTGATAGTATGCCTTATCAGCCGCGCGCATTTGTTTGCTAAGCTGCGCGTGCTTTTGACGGGCCTCTTCTTTGTCCATGTCGAACAGGGTCATGCGGCGTTCTCCAGTAATTTTTGTGCGGCGGCGCGTGCTTCGGGGGTGATGGTTTCACCGGCCAGCATGCGGGCTATTTCTTCGGCGCGGTCCGTTTCGGTGCGCAGCGAATCGATATGCGTGCGCGTGGCGCCATTTTCGTCGCTTTTTTGCACGATGTAATGATGGGCGGCGCGCGCGGCAACTTGCGGTGCGTGCGTCACAACAAGGACTTGGCGCTGCTTGGCGAGCAGGGCGAGGCGCTGCCCCACGGCATCTGCGGTTGATCCGCCAATGCCTGCGTCAACTTCGTCAAAGATGAGGGTTTGCGCTGTGCCTGTTGCGGCCATGACGACTTTCAGCGCCAGCATAAAGCGTGACATTTCACCGCCTGATGCAATTTTGCTGAGCGCCCCGGGCGCTTGACCAGGGTTTGTTGCGACTAAGAATTGCACGGCGTCGATGCCGTTTTCGCCCCACTGGTTTTCAGGCAAATCGCTGACATCCGTTTTGAATTTGGCTTTGCCCAGTTTTAGGGGATTAAGTTCTTTCGCGACTTTAGTGTCCAGATCGGCGGCGGCGGTTTTGCGCGCAGCGCTGACCTCTTTTGCGATGTTGAGATATTCTTGGCGGGCCTGTTTTTCGCGTGCCGCCTGATCGGTTAAGAGATCCTCGGCATATTCAATGGCGTTGAGCTTTTCGGCAAGTTCTTCCCGTTTGGCGGCCAAATCATCAACGTCGCAGTTATGTTTGCGGGCTTCGCGGCGTAGGGCGTAGAGGCGCTCGTCAATGGTTTCAAGGTTATGATCACTTTCGGCGAGGTCGGCGCTGAGGGATTGGATTTGGTTGCAGGCCTCTTGGATTTCACATGCTGCGCGGTCTAGGGCGGCAAGGATTTCATCGCCCTGATCGCCAATTTTATCTGTGATGCGGTCAATAGCACCCGCAGCGGCGGCAACAGGGTCTTGATCTTGGCTAAGCGCATGGTAGGCCGCGTTTAAGCCTTCTAGGACGCGTTCGCGGTGCATCAGTTGATCGCGCAGGGTGCTGAGCGTTTCCTCTTCGCCGTCTTCAGGTGCTAGCGCGTCGAGGGTTTCGATCGCGGCGCGCAGGTAATCTTCATCACGGCGTGATTGTTCGATTTGCTCTTTCATGTCGCGTAATTTTTTTTGCGCGTCTTTAAGTGCTTTCCACGGTGCGGCGAGGGGGGCTTTCAGGTTCGCATATTCATCCAGCAGCGCCGCATGGTTAGCCGGGTCCATCAAGCCGTGCGTATCGAATTGCCCGTGGATTTCGACCAACATCGCGCCAATATTTTGCAGCATTTTGATGCTGATGGGTTGGTCATTGATATGCGCGCGGCTGCGTCCATCGCTGGTGAGGCTGCGGCGCAGGATAATGGGCTCGCCCGCGGTGATGTCCAAATCAAGGTCTTGATCGGCGATATACTGATATAGGGCGTGGGCTGGCGGGATATCAAATTCGGCAATGATGCTGGCTTTTTCTTCGCCATGGCGCAAAAGGCCACTATCACTGCGCGCGCCAAGGGCAAGGCCTAGTGAATCCAGTAAGATCGATTTGCCCGCGCCTGTTTCACCCGTCAGGGTTCCAAGGCCTTCGGCGAAGTCGATGGTGAGTTTGTCGATGAGGACAATATTGTTGATGGTAAGGCGGCTGAGGCTCATGGGCGGAGCGTCTCCTTACTCCGGCTTGAAGATCGAATCGATTGTGCGGTCAATTGCGCTTCGGTTGTCGAGCATCTTCGCGCGCATCTTATCGTCCATCAGTTTATATGTGCGTTCGTACCATGGACTGCCGGGATAGTTGTGGCCAAGTACAACGGCGATGCGCTGTGCTTCGCCTTTGAGGCCAAGTGTCATATAGCATTCTATAAGGCGGTGCAGTGCCTCGGGCACGTGCGTGGTGGTTTGGTATTCTTTGATTACGTTTTGGAAACGATTAATCGCGGCGTTGATGTGATTGCGGTTTAGGTAATAACGGCCAATTTCCATTTCTTTGCCTGCAAGGTGGTCAAGAACAAGGTCGCGTTTGAGTTCAGCCTCGCGGCGGTATTCGCTTTTGGGGAAACGCTGCACTAGGGTGTTGAGCGCATCAAGCGCCTGCATCGTCATGTGCTGGTCACGGCGAATGTCTGTAATTTGGTCATAGTATGACAGTGCCTTGAGGTAATAGGCATAGTCAATTTGCTGGTTGCCTGGGTGGAGCTGAATAAAGCGGTCAAGCGCGATCACGGCGTCGTCATAACGCTCGTCATAATAAGATGATAGCGCCGACATGAGCTGCGCTTTGGTGGCAAGTTCAGAATAAGGGTGCTGGCGCTCGACTTCTTCGAATTGTTGTGTGGCTGTTTTAAACAGGTCGTCATTGAGGGCTTTGAGCGCGCCTTCATAAAGCTCTTCCGCGGTTTTTTCCGCAGGCGGTTTCGCGTCTTTATCTTTGCTGGCGCAGGCGTTTAAAGCCAACATCGAAAGAACCATACATAGCAGTGATAGCAAGCGCATTATCTGTACCTTTAAAATGATAGAATCGTAACAGCGTTGATTATATCAAGCTGCGTGGTGGTTTCTACTGCAAAGGGCAGGAAAAATAGATAAATCCAGAGATTGATCGTATTGAATGCAGTGGGATGAAGATCGCCTAGGCGTATTCCCAAGCGCTTTCATCTGCGAACAGGGCGTGCAAGATTGCGTTGTTCATTTCGTGACCTGCTTTGAGGCCTTTATATTCGCCCTGAATTGGTGCGCCAGCAAGGTAAAGGTCGCCAATCGCATCCAAAAGTTTGTGGCGAATAAATTCGTTTTCAAAGCGCAGGCCATCTTCGTTTAAGACTTTGTCTTGGTCGAGGACAATTGCGTTATCCAGTGATCCGCCGCGTGCAAGGCCAATGGTGCGTAGATATTCAACTTCGTGCAGGAAACCAAATGTGCGTGCATCGGCAATTTCGTGGGCGAAGTTACCGTTGAGCAGTTGAACGGAGTAATCTTGGTCGCCAATTTCTGGGTGGTTGAATTCGATGCGGCCAGTATATGTTGGCACGTCTGAAGGTGTTAATGTGACGCGTTTGCCATCTTTTTCGACGCTGACCTCTTTCAAGATGCGAATGGCGCGTGATGGTGCGTTCAGTTCTTGTGTGCCAACCTCTGTTATGGCTTTGGTGAACGGTGCTGCGCTCCCGTCCATGATAGGAACTTCGCCGCCATCAATTTCCATGACCAGGTTATCGATGCCGCACGCGCACAAAGCTGACATAAGATGTTCGATTGTGCCGACGCTGGCGCCATGTTCATTTGCAACGACAGTGCAAAGTTTTGTGTCGACAACATTGTTCCAAAGGGCAGGAATTGTTGCCTTGTCCGCGTCCATGTCAGTGCGAATAAATGTAAGGCCGCTATTTGCAGGGGCGGGTTTCAATGTCAATGTGATTTGATTGCCGCTGTGCAGGCCGACACCTTGGATGGACGTTTCTTGTTTGATTGTTTTTTGCATCATTGTGCCTTTACCCTTTCTATCTATTCTGAAGATAAGTTTTTTGCGGGTAAAGGACAAATAACACTTTGTTGCGTAATGTTACAAAAGGGGCTGCGTCTCTCGCTATTTGTGGTGAGTCTTTTGTGTTGAGGTACTTGCTTATGGCTGTGCGTAGGTGTTAGTTTCCCAATTATATATATGAATAAACCACTGATGAAAGTGGAAGGTGAAGATGACAAAGACACATCTGGATACGCTGGAAAACGAGGCGATCCATATTTTTAGAGAAGCGGCCGAGCAAGCGGATAATCCGGTGATGTTGTATTCGATCGGTAAGGATAGTTCAGTTTTGCTGCACTTGGCGCTTAAGGCTTTTTATCCCGCGGTGCCGCCATTTCCTTTGCTGCATGTTGATACGCGCTGGAAATTTAAAGAGATGATTGCCTTTCGTGATCGTCGTGCAAAAGAAACGGGGATGGAGCTAGTTGTGCATATTAACCCCGAAGGTATTGAACAAAATATAGGCCCGATCACACATGGATCATCCGTGCATACTGATGTGATGAAAACGCAGAGCCTTAAACAGGCATTGGATAAATATGGATATGATCTGGCTTTTGGCGGTGCGCGCCGTGATGAGGAAAAGTCACGTGCGAAAGAACGCGTGTTTTCTTTTCGTGATAAAAACCATGGATGGGATCCGAAAAATCAGCGCCCAGAGCCTTGGAATATATATAATGCCCGTAAGAATAAAGGTGAAAGCGTGCGGGTTTTTCCGCTCTCGAATTGGACTGAGCTGGATATTTGGGAATATATTAAGCGCGAAAATATTGATCTAGTTCCGCTGTATTTTGCGAAAGAGCGCCCTGTCATCGAGCGTGATGGGATGCTCTTGATGGTTGATGATGAGCGCCTTGAAGTTCAGCCTGACGAGCCTGTTGAAAATCGTATGATCCGCTTTAGGACGTTAGGGTGCTATCCTTTGACGGGCGCGATAGAATCGGATGCGGCCAATTTAGATGATATCGTTGCGGAGATGAAAAATGTGACCACATCCGAGCGTAGTGGCCGCGCGATTGATCAGGATAGTAATGCATCAATGGAAAAGAAAAAGCGCGAGGGGTATTTTTAGGTATGAGCGACGTTCTTAAATTTATCACGTGTGGATCGGTTGATGATGGTAAATCAACGCTGATTGGGCGGATGTTGCATGATAGTCATATGATCTTTGATGATCAGGTGAAAGAGCTTGAAGCCAGCAGTAAAAAATTTGGCACTACGGGCGAGGCGATTGACTTTGCCTTGTTGGTGGATGGCCTAGCGGCCGAGCGTGAGCAAGGCATTACGATTGATGTGGCCTACCGGTATTTTAAAACGGATAAGCGCCGCTTTATCGTGGCGGATACGCCTGGGCATATTCAATATACGCGTAATATGGCGACTGCGGCATCTACGGCCGAGCTTGCCGTGATATTGGTCGATGCGCGTCAAGGCATTTTACCGCAGACAAAACGCCACAGTTACGTTGTGTCGATGCTTGGCGTGCGTAATGTGATTGTTGCGATTAATAAAATGGATCTGGTTGATTACGATCAGGGCGTCTTTGATCAAATTAGCGCCGAATATAAAGCATTCGCCAAGGATTTGGGGTTTGCATCCATTGATTTGATCCCCGTGTCGGCCTTAAAGGGTGACAATATTTGTGATCAATCGCCAGACATGCCTTGGTATACGGGGCACAGTTTGTTTGGCGCACTGGAAACAGCGGAAATTTCAAAAGCGGCGCTTGTTGATAAGGCGTTTCGTATGCCTGTTCAAATGGTAACGCGCCCGAATTTGGATTTTCGCGGGTTTGCGGGCACGATTGCGGCGGGCAGTGTGTCGGTTGGGCAAAAGCTTGTTGCGTTGCCATCTGGTAAAACGTCACATGTTAAATCGATTGTGACGTATGAGGCCGAGCATGATGCGGCTGAAACCGGGCAAGCGGTTACGATTACATTGCAAGATGAAATTGATATCTCGCGCGGGGATTTGCTATCTTGCGCCGAGGAGCCATGCGGCATTGCGGATGTTTTTCGCTGTAAGATTTTATGGATGGCCGATGATGCAATGGTGGCTGGTCGTCAGTATATCTTTAAGTCTAGCGTGTCCGAGCAAGTGTGCACTATTGAAAAGCCAAAGCACCTGATTGATATCGAAACCTTGCAGCATGTTGCAGGGGAGCGCCTTGAGCTGAATGATATTGGCGTGTGCGAATTATATTTGAATAAGCGCTGCGCATACGAAGCGTATGGTGATAATCGCGCGCTTGGGTCGTTTATTCTGATCGATCGCCATGCTAATCAAACCGTTGGTATGGGCATGATTGAGCATGAAATGCGCCGTTCGACCAATGTGCATCACCAAGATTTAACAATTACGCGTGAAAAACGTGCCGATATGAAGGGGCAAAAGCCAAGCGTTGTTTGGATGACGGGCTTGTCTGGCGCTGGTAAATCGACAATTGCCAATGCGCTGGAGAAAAAATTATTTGCCGCCGATTATCATACGATTGTTTTGGATGGTGATAATATTCGCCGCGGGATTAATATTGATTTGGGCTTTACCGATCAAGATCGCGCCGAAAATATTCGCCGCATTGCCGAGATCGCGAAATTGATGATGGATGCGGGTTTGATTGTTGTTGTGTCCTTTATTTCACCGTTTGAAGCCGAGCGTAATATGGCCAAAGAAATCATTGGCGCAGAAAACTTTGTCGAAGTGCATATTGATACGCCGTTAGAGATTGCCGAAAAACGCGACGTGAAGGGGCTTTATAAAAAGGCGCGCGCAGGTAAAATTCCAAACTTTACTGGTATTGGCAGTCCTTATGAAATTCCTGAAAACCCAGATGTGCGCGTTAAAACGCAAGACCGCGCGCCAGAAGAATGTGCGGATGATGTGCTATCTGTTCTGGTTGAGCGTCACATCTTACCGCGAGGGATTTAGGCGGCGCTCCGCTATTGTTTGCAGATAGAGCTTAAAAAAAGAGCCTCTCGATTGAGGGGCTCTTTTTCTATTAAAGCGTTATTCTTATGAAGTCTTAGTTTGCTTGGCGGCGCAAGAATGCAGGGATGTCCAAGTCATCTTCGTTGCGCGGTGCTGGCGGGGCAGCAGGCGCGTCGATGTTCAGTTGACCTTGCGCGGGTGCGCCGACGGCTGTTTTTGTAGGCGCAGGGCTTGATGACCCTAGTGAAGGTGATGACATTGTTCTGCGCGGCATGTGCTGTTGCTCGCTGTGCGCTGCGTCTTCGTGGCTGGCGCCAGTGAGGCGTTCTTGCACAGAACCGGCCAAGCGTTCAAAGAATGATTGTGTTTTGCTCATCGCGCCTGCAGCGGCTTGACCAGCGGCACTTTTACGCGGCGGGTTGAGGACTAAACCAGGCGCTTTTTGCGGCGCTGCCATTGATGATGGTGTAGGGCTGCTTGGCGCTGCGGCTGCGGCAGGTGCTTCAGCCATAGGTTTTTGCATTGGCGGTGCCATAGGTGTTTGTGCGTTTGGCATTGTCAGTGGTGCGTGCTCTTTGCCTTCAACCATGACAGGCTGCGGCGGGATGAACGCATCTTTATAACGTGTTCCGCGCACAGGTTTTGATGGTGCGGCGCTTGTTGTTGGCGCTGCTTCAGGTGCGGGCATCGATGCTTTTGTGCCTTCGAACAGGTCTGAAGAGGCTTCTTCAGGTGCGGCTGGCGCAGGCGTTTCGCTTGGCTGCGGCGCAGTTGTTGCTGCAGGCTTTACTGGGGCTGTGATGCCGCGCAGGTTATCAATGCCTGTTTTATATGTGCGTGCGGGTGCGCTTGATCCCATGTCTTCAGGGGCTTTGTCTTCGCTTGGCGCGTCGCCATCTTGCATTGGCGTTGCGCGTTCAAGCATTGTCTTGCCTGATCCACCGCCCATGCGGCTGTCGGCTTCGCGTTCGATGCCTGTTGCAACGATAGATACGCGCATTGTGCCTTCCATCTTTTCGTCGAATGTCGCACCAAAGATGATGTTTGCGTTCGGGTCAACTTCATCACGGATGCGGTTGCAGGCTTCGTCTGCTTCGAACAATGTCATGTCCATGCCGCCTGTCACGTTGATGATAACGCCGCGTGCGCCTTTCATTGTTACATCGTCCAGAAGTGGGTTGTTGATGGCGGCTTCGGCAGCTTCGATGGCGCGTTTTTCGCCAGTTGCTTCGCCTGTACCCATCATCGCCTTGCCCATTTCAAGCATCGCAGTGCGAATGTCGGCAAAGTCCAAGTTCACAAGGCCAGGGCGAACCATGAGGTCCGTTACGCCGCGTACGCCTGATTGCAAGACGCTGTCCGCCATTTTAAAGCCATCAGCAAATGTTGTTTTTTCGTTGGCTACGCGGAAAAGATTTTGGTTAGGAATGACGATCAGTGTGTCGACGTAGTTTTGCATTTCCTTTAGGCCTGCCTCGGCCATTTTCATGCGGTGAGAGCCTTCAAAATGGAAAGGTTTTGTGACAACGCCAACAGTTAGGATGCCACGCTCGCGGCAGGCTTTGGCGATAACAGGTGCTGCGCCCGTGCCTGTACCGCCGCCCATACCTGCGGTAACGAAGGCCATATTTGCGCCGTCAAGATATTCTAAAACTTCTTCCAGTGACTCTTCTGCAGCGGCTTGACCAACCTCTGGCTTAGATCCTGCGCCCAGGCCGCCAGTGACGTTTGTGCCCAATTGAATTTTGTTTTCGCAAAGTGAATGCTCAAGCGCTTGCGCGTCTGTGTTGCAGACAAGGAATTCGCACCCTTCAAGGTTAGAGGCGATCATATTGTTTACAGCGTTTCCACCTGCACCGCCAACACCGATAACAGTAATTTTGGGCGAGAGTGAATTCACAGTTTCAGATTGCTGCATTTTGACATTGATCATGCGATGGCCTCTTACGGTCTAAGATTTTAAAATTTGAATTTTCGGCGGTCAGAGCGCGACCCCCTTGGAATTAACTGAAAACAAGTCTAAGGGAATTCGGGGGGGTGTGAAAAGAGGAAAAAAGATAAAAAACTATAAACTCACAAGCTTTTCACATGTGTATATGTGCATAAAATGCAGGGTGTTTGGCAGGGGCATTTTTCCGAAAGCCGCTCTAAGCGATTCTTTTGACTCGGTTTTCGTTTTTGTCGTATGGGGCGTTGTTCACAGATTTAGGCACAGTTTTTCCCAAGATTTATGCACGAAAGCCTGTGGATAACTTTTACCAATTATCTTTGAGCCATAGTTTTATCGACTGGAAGATGTTCTCGGCAGATATTGATTTTGTCAGGTTGCCTGAAATTTCGTGTGTGTGTGCGGCCGCGTAGGTCAGCATCCCTGCGGTGCAGGCGAAGGCCGGGTCGTCGACTGCATCAGGAAGACCGGGGCAGCGAATAGGGCGGCCAATACGCACTTGTTTATCTAAAACATGATTTGCAAGATCGCGAATGCCGGACATTTGGCTGGTTCCACCTGTGAGGACAACGCGGCGCCCTAAGGTTTGGCCAAGGCCGCTATCGTTTAGGCGGGCGCGCACCAATTCGAAGACTTCTTCGAGACGGGGCTGGATAATCCCGATGAGTAGTGATCTTGGCACGTGGTTTGGATCGCGGCGATCTGTTTCGCCAAGGCGCGGCACGTCGATCAGTTCGGTTTCATCAAGGTCTGATGCAATCGCATTGCCGTAGAGGATCTTGAGGCGCTCGGCATCGTGCAAAGATGTTGTCAGGCCAGTTGCGATGTCGTTTGTGACGTGCTGGCCGCCGACGGGGATTGCGTCGCTATAGATCATGTGGCCAGCGTGGAACACTGCAAATGATGTGACGCCTGCGCCAATATCAATGATTGTGCAGCCTAAATCCATTTCGTCTTCGACAAGCGAGGCAAGGCCTGCGGCGTATGGTGGGCTGCAAAAGGCAGAGATATCAAGATGTGATTGGCCTGTGCAGTGGCTGAGATTTTTGAGGGTGCCTTGATCGGCGCTGATCACGTGGATGTCGGCGCTGAGGATTTCGCCGTTCATGCCTACGGGATCGGTAATGCCGCCATGGCCGTCGATGCGGTATCCAACAGGGATGGTGTGGATTAGATCGCGGCGTGCGCCAAGAATTTGGTCGCCTTGTGCGCTGGGTGATGTGTTTTGTTCGAAATCGAGGATGTCATCTTGTGCGCGGGTCAGGGCAGAGTGCAAGTCGCGGTCGGTGATGTCATGACCGTTGACCTGAATATCAATGGTGCGCCCGTAAGATCGTGTTTGCGTTGCAGGCATGTTGACGACGACTTCGCGCAGGGGATAGCCCTTTGTGTGTTCTTTGGCCATGTGTTCGGCGGCGTGGACGGCCTTGCGGATGACTGTTTCGGCGCTATCGATGTCGATGATCATGCCGTTTTTGACGCCTTCGGATTTTTGATGGCCTACGCCAAGGATTTCAAAGTTGCCTTCGTCATCGGTTGTACGCGCCAGAAAGCAGGCCGTTTTAAACGAACCAATATCAAGGGCGGCGATAAGGCTGCCTTTTGGGGCGTATTGAGGCTTCACGATTAGGCGGCTCCTTCGGAATTGCGTGTCTGTTTCTTGTTATCACTGACTCCGTTCTTATAGTCAATAACGCTTCCGGGTTTTGTGCGGATGATTATTTTATCTTCAAAACGCAGATCGAGGCTTTCTATATCGGCGTTGTCGAGGATTTTATCATTGGTTTGCGCATCGATCACGCGGCGCAGTGCGTGTGGCACTTTGTCGTCTTCGGGCAATTTGATTGTCACGCCGTCTTTGGTCGTGATGTCCCATCTGCGCTGGCCTTGGCGGGTGGCGCTGGTAATGATGGGGGATAAATCGGGTTCGCTCAAAAGGGTTTGGATCAGGTCGGTGGCGACTTCGTCTGCGCCTTTTCCTTTTAGGGTGATGAGGGCGCTGAAGGGCGCGAGGCCATCAACGCGCAGCGGTTTGCCTGCGTCATCAAGTAATGTTGTTTCGCCGTTATAGTTCCATAAGGCAATGGGCGTGCGTTCGTATAATTTAATATAGAGCGTATCGGGCAAGCGGCGCTGAATATGTGCGGCGCGGATCCATTTTGTTTCTTCTAGTAATGTTTTGGCTTCTTGCGGGTTAATGCCAAATAAGGGATCGCCGGTTTGGATGTTGAGTAACGCCATCATCAGTGCGGGGTCGGTGTTCACGCGTCCTTCGACAAGGAGGTTTTCGATTTTAAAGCCAGCATTTGCCGTTGCGGCGATGATTTGTGATTTGCTCCAGTTTGCGGTGCGCGCTGCGGCGCCGGTCAGGACAAACCATGCGCCAAGCCAAGTGATCAGGATAAGGCCGCCGATGACGAGGCCAAAACGTTTTAACCATGGCAGTGCAACAGCCAAAAAGCCTTTACGGCGTTTGGGCGCGACATAGCTGGGTGATTTGCGTTTGGCTTTGCGCTTAGGCGGCATGGGTGATTATCCTTCGGATAGGGAGCGTTTCAAGAGGCGTGCATCTTTGGGTACAGGGTCTTTCGGCAGGCGCTTTTTCTTATGCTCGGCCATAGCCTCGTCAATCAGGTCAGAGAGAAGCTCGGTAAACAAGAGCGGGTTATCGGGCGCGGCTTCCCACAGGAAGTAACCAATTGACCCAGGGAATGGGTTGACCTCGTTCAGCCAGATATCGCCAGTTTTGCTATTGCCGATAAAGTCGATGCGCGGTGCGCCCGTGCAAGGAAGCTTTTCAAACAGTTCTGCCGCCCATTTTTTGATTTTTGCTTCAACGTCTGCGGGCATGTCGGGGTTGAGGTCACGTGTTAGCGAAAGCATCCCTTGCGAGATTTGCCCTGGATTTTTTTGCCCGCCCATTTTGTCGCCGCCTTTGCCTGCGCCGCCTGATAGGTATTTTTGTTTGAAGTCTAAAAGCTCGTCCGTGCTTTTGGGGCGTTCAATGGCTGATAGTTGGATGTCGCCGTTAAAGCGGCTGACTGCAACGTTATATTCAACAAGGTTTTCAACAAACGGTTCCAGGATTGCGGAATCGTCCATGGCGAAAATTGCGGGCAGGCATGCGCTGGCCTCGGCGGGGGTGTTGACTTTTGCTACGCCGATAGAGCTTCCAAGGTGGGTTGGTTTTAAAATGCAGGGGAATGATATGCCTGCCTCTTTTGCGGCGGTCTCGATAATGTCGGGCGCGACGATTGTGCCTTGGTTGGGGCGCTTGATCTCGGCGCAGGGCAGGGCGTCAATGTCTGTGTCTGCAAGGATGTATTTTGTGGCGGCTTTGTCCATTAGGGTCGCTGCCATCATGGTGCGCATACCGGCATAAGGGATGGATGCAAATTCAAAGAGGCCTTGAATGTTACCATCTTCGCCGTACAGGCCGTGAAAGGCGGGTAGAGCAACATCAAATGTGATTGTTTTTGGTTTTGCAAATAGGCCGGATGGCATCGTCAGAAGACGTCCGGCGCGCTGCATCCCGTCTGTGCGATTGGTGTCCAGTGTGACAGGGGTGAGCGCCTTGATCGCCTGCACATCGAAGAGATAGTTTTTGCGATCGGTCAATGCATCGCCGATATACCAGCGCCCATTGGGGGCAATATAAACCAATAAGGTTTCAAAACGCGCCGAATCGATTGCACTTGCGATTTGCAGGGCCGTGACAACGCTGACATCGTGTTCGGGAGATGGGCCGCCGTAGAAAATGGCAATGGTTTGTTTTGTTTGTGGTGCGGGCATTGTTTTTCTCTTTTTACTCGTCGCGTGTTAATCGTCACTTGGCTTTGCCTGTATCTTTTTTTATAGTCATTTCACGATCTGATTTAAAGACATAGACTGATAGAAAGCTTGATCCTTGCACAGTTTCAAAAGTGAGCGTTGTGAAATTTTTTATACGCAAAGTGGTAAGCCTTTAGGTGAAGCGCCCATTGTTGTGTGGGGGCACGGATGGGGGCAGGATCACCGTAGCTTTGACGGTTTGGTGGCGGCTTTGTCAGGTGTGGCAACGCATATTGCGGTGGATTTCCCCGGTTTTGGCCGTTCGCCTGTGCCGTTTGATACGATTGAGCAAAGCTGGGGCAGTGCCGATTACGCGCATGCATTATCGGAATTTATCCGCAGCGTTGCGGGCAGCGCGCCTGTCATTTGGGTTGGTCATTCGTTTGGCGCGCGCGTTGGGACGCAGCTTGGTGCGCTGTATCCTGATATGATGTCAGGGATGGTTTTTGTGGCGGGCGCTGGGCTGAAGCGTAAGCGCAGTGCGTGGCAAAAAATGATTCTAAAAACAAAGATTTATACCTATAAACTTGGAAAGTGGCTTAAGCGCTGGCCGTTTTTGTCTGATTTAATTGAATCGATTCAAGGGGCTAGTAAAATAGGTAGTTCGGATTATCAAAATGCAGGCGCGATGCGCGGCGTGCTGGTAAGCGTTGTGAATGAGCATCTTTCGGATGAGGCTGCGCGCATTCAATGCCCTGTTTTATTGGTCTATGGCGAGAATGATACAGAAACGCCGCCTGATGTGGGGCAGCAATTTAATCAGTTGATAAAAGACTCGGAACTGGTTTCCCTTTCTGGGCAAGACCATTATAGTGTCCTGAATGAAACTGGGCGCCATCAAGTGGCGCAGCGCATTAAATATTTTGTGCGAAATCTGGATGGATAGATAAATGAATATGGTTGAAACCGCCAGTATTACACTGATTTACCTCGTGTTTATTACCTTGGCTGCAAAGCGTATTATGACGTATTTGCATGTTCTTCAGCAGGAAGATTACGATAGCAAGCGCCTGAATAAATGGATTTTTGAACATAAGGCCTTTGATAAAAAGCTCTCGCTGGCGCTGGCGGTTTTGTCGGTTGTTTGGATGTATGTGCCCTCGTTCTTTATGGCGTTTTTGGCCTTTATCTGTATTACGATTACGATTTATCTTGAGAAAGATCCACGCAAAAGCCAAAAGAAAAAATTGGTTGAAACGGATCGCGCAAAGCGCGTTTTCTTCCCGACACTGGGTGTTATGGCGGTTTTGTCGGCGTGGTGTTTTGTCTTTGAATTTCCTTATAATACGGTTGCTTGGCCTTGGATTATTGCAATTCAACTGATTCCATTTGTTTTGATTTGGGTGAATGCGGCGCTGGCGCCTTTTGAATCTGTTATTCAAAAAGTGTATTGGAATGAAGCGCGTCAAAAGATGCATGATCTATCGCCGATTGTGATTGGCGTGACGGGGTCATTCGGCAAGACATCTGTTAAACATATTTTAGGGCATATTCTCAATACGCAAGGACCAACATTGGTGACGCCGGGCAGTGTTAACACGCCGATGGGCATTACGCGCATTGTCCGTGAGCAGTTAACGCCAGATCACAAGTACTTCGTTGTGGAAATGGGGGCGTATGGGGTTGGATCGATTGCCTCGCTTTGCGAGCTTACGCCGCCTGATTTTGGCATTGTAACCACAATTGGCCATGCGCATTATGAACGTTTCAAATCACTGGAAACAGTGGCGCGCGCCAAGTTTGAGCTGGCCGAAGCGGTCATGCAAAAAGAAACAGGTAAAGTTATTATTCACGAGCGCACGCTTCGCTTTTCTTATGTACGCGGCATGAAGCTTGATCAGCCTGATCGCTTTGTCGTTTGTGGTGACCCCCCGGCGATTGACCGTCATAAGCAAAAAGATATTAACTATCTTGAGCAAGGCGATGTGCACATCATTGAGGTTACGCAGCAGCCAAAAGGCTTGGATATTAAATTCAGCGTTGATGGAAAAACGTATAACTTGAACCCGCCAATCTATGGTCTTCATCACGGTCATAACGTGGTAATGGCGGCGGTGACAGCGTTAGAATTAGGCGTTGATATTGGCGCTATTCAGCTTGCACTGCAGACTGTGCCGCAAATTTCACACCGCCTAGAGGTTAAGCCTAATAAAGAGGCTGGCTATGTGTTGATTGATGATTCATATAATTCAAATCCGCTTGGGTTCAGATCTGCGCTGGACTTGATGGTCTTGATGCAAAGCAGCGGACGTAAAATTTTGATTACGCCTGGCATGATCGAGCTTGGCATCGCGCATGATGAAGCGCATGCGCAAATTGGTGAATATGCGGGGCAGATTTGTGATATCGCTGTTGTGATTAAGCCAGAGCGTATTGGCAGTTTTGTGAATGCCTATAAAGCATCAGGTAAGACGTTGATTGAAGTGCAGTCCTTTAAAGAGGCGTCAGAATGGCTTGAGAAAAACCGTCAAGATGGCGATCTGGTTTTGATCGAGAATGATTTGCCCGATATGTATGAGTGCATTCCATCAATGTAATGTGCCTCATTGACCTGTCTGTTTATCTGTAAAAACGTTTCATTTTGAGAATAAATCTTAAATTGAAACGTTTTATTTTGAGAATCTCTTTATCCCTTATGTTGTTAAGTTATTGATAAATAAAAAATAAAAATTTGGCACGCCCGTTGCTATGTAATATGTAAAAAATAAGAAGCGAAAAAATATTGCACGATCATTTAGGGAAGGGACGTATCATGCAACAGATTAAAAACTCATACGGTCGGTGCCAGATTATTGATCTTCATATGATGGAAACACGCACACAAAAGAATGTGCATTTTTCATCGGTTGAGATTTTTATGTTCTTTATTCCTTTGTTGATTTTGGTGGCGGCGCTTTGTGTGCCGGCGCTATCGGATATGACATTCTTCGCGCAGTGCCAGAATATTCCTGGCGGCGATGTATGTTCAATTTCATTTGATAAAGCATAAAGAAAGTAGGCGCTGCGCGGTGCAGTGCTGGCTAGCGGTAGCCAAAAGTAAGTTTTAAGCGTTAAGGAGTGTGCACATGCAAGTCGTTCGTCAAAATGTAGAAAGAGGCCTGGCATTGGTTTTGAAAAAGCATTGGTATGACAAAACTTGTTACCGTTGTGCGCATATTAAAACCAGTTGTTTGCCATGTGATGATGATACGAAAGATGGGCTGATTGCCTCATTAGTAGAATTAGCACGTGAAAAATTTGATGATCCTTTAGGCATGATCTTTAAGTGTCACGATGGTGATTTGTTTATTGTGGCGCGGTTTTTAACGTTCAAGCAAGTTGAGCAATTTGTGCAGGCCTTTGCGACAAACAGAAAAGATATTGATGATAAAACCCGCGTTTTCTTGAATGAAAAGGCGGCGTTTTTGTATGAGATCGCCGTGGAGTGGCCAAAGTTAAAAGCAATTTGTGATTACAAAATCCAATCTTATTTAGACCTTAAAAGCGAAGTCCGTAAGGAAGAAGCCGTTAAAGAGGCCTTTCGTAATCAACAGCGTGTTTTGCGCATGGATGTTGAAACAAGCTTAATTGAAACATTAGCAGAGCGCCGCGAAGACCGTACGCATGTTGAGGTTCTTGTCGTTGAAGATGATATGTTTACGCAGAAATTGGTTAAAAATGCGATTGCAGGCAAATATAACTTGTCGATGGCGCAAGACGGTTTTGGCGCAGTGATGATGTATGCCAAAAAAGCGCCAGATATTCTGTTTTTAGATATTGGTCTGCCAGATGTATCTGGTCACGCGGTGTTAAAGAAGATCTTTGAAATTGATCCGGATGCTTATGTTGTGATGCTAAGCGGTAATGGTGACCGAGAAAACGTGATGAAAGCCATTGATCGCGGCGCGCGCGGTTTCGTTGGTAAGCCTTTTACCAAGGATAAGTTGCTTCAATATATTACTAAATCGTCATTTGTTCAGAAGAAACGCAAAAAACAGGAGGATATTCATGCGCATATTATCAATTGATGCCGAACAAAAGTTACTCAGTTTGGTTACGGCTATTGGTCGAAACCCGATGAGCTGGCAGGGGTGGATGTGTTTGTATATTGATGTTTTGGCGTCTGATGAGCGCAACAACGCGCCGGCCTGTATGCTTTGGGTTCAGTCAATTTTGGGTACATATCTTAAGGATGTCGAAGGCCGGGTTTATGTTTGTGATGATCGTTATATTCACATTATTTGTCAGGATGTTGATTGGTCTGTGATGGCGGAAGCGGCCGAGCAAATTTCCTCATTGATTAAAGGTGAGGATGGCATCGACGTTGATTATTATATCTACGACCTAGGCCGTGAAGGCGTTATTTATGCGGATCGCGTGGTTTACCGTGATAACGGTTCTTCGTGGGGATCTTCCGAGCAAGTCGTCGCCTTTCAAAAGACGCGCGAGGCTATTCGTATGAAGCCTTTTGCGAATATTGAACTGGTGAGTGATGAAGAACTTGCTTGCTGTAAGCCGCGGGTTTTATTGGTTGATGATGATCAGGTTACGCGCTGGATGGTTGGCAATAGTTTGAAAAATGAATGTGAGATGACCTCAGCTCAAACTGCTAGTCAGGCTTTCTCGATTTATACGTCGTTTGAACCTGATCTTGTGTTTTTGGATATCGATCTGCCAGATAAAAGCGGTTTGAGCGTATTGTCATGGATTTTGAAAAATGATCCTGGTGCTAATGTTGTGATGTTCAGCAGTAACGACAGTCTTGATAATATTGCGGATACATTAGAGCAAGGAGCGCATGGATTTGTTGCCAAGCCATTTTTAAAACGTGATCTGCTTTATTACGTGCAGGGGTGTAATGTGAATACGAATGTATTGAGCGCATAAAGTTGCTCAGCATAAATTAACTAAGTTTGTGTTATTATTGATAAATTAATCGTCCTTTAGGAAAGGAGCATACGATGACAAATGTTGTTCAAGACCGTGTTAAGCAGTTGGAAGCTGCGCTGGCTGCCGAGATTGAATTGCGCGCCGATGTTATGGGGATGCTCGAGGAAAAGGAATATCAGCTTAATGCCCTGCAAGAGCAATTGCGCGACAGTGTGCATTTGATCGAGGCCAAAGAAAAGGCTGAGCGCGAAGTTGAAGAGCGCAAACGGATCGAGCGACAGCTTCAGGATTATCTGGATAAATTGGAATTGGTTCGTCTGGAATCAATGGAAGCCCAAAAACGCGCCGAAAAAGCCAGTCTGGCGAAAAGTGAATTTCTTGCGAATATGAGCCACGAGCTGCGTACGCCGATGAATGCGATTATCGGCATGTGTGAATTTTTATTGGATTCTCGTTTGGATGACGAACAACGCGAGAATGCAGAAATTCTTCATCAGTCTAGTTCAAACCTTCTCAGTATTTTGAACGATATTTTGGATATTTCTAAAATCGAAGCGGGCGAGCTTGAACTGGAGGATGTGGTCTTTGATGTTGATGTGGCTATCCGTCAGATTGTTCAGCTTTTTGTGCCGATGGCCAGTGAACGCGGCGTATCCTTGAAATTAAATAAGAAGAGCCGTGTGCCTGCAAACTTGATTGCTGATCTAGGCAAGTTTCAGCAAATTTTGCGTAATTTGATTAGTAACGCATTGAAGTTTACAAGCAAAGGTAGTGTTGAAATTGTGATTGAGCCCATTGTTGACGATGGGATTAACTTTTTGCGCTTTTCTGTCAAGGATACAGGTATTGGCATTTCACCAGATAAGCTGGGCGCGATTTTTGATAAGTTTACGCAGGCCGATACGTCGGTCACGCGTGAGTTTGGTGGTACGGGGTTAGGCTTGGCGATTACCCAGCAACTTGTCGCGCTGATGGATGGTTTGATCGGCGTCGATAGCGAAATGGGTGAGGGATCAACATTTTGGTTTAACCTGCCTTTGCGCATTCCGCCAAAGGGTGCAGTGCCGATCAATATTTGCGATAAAAATAGTGAAATGGCGCATGTAGAGCTGCCAACTGATATTACGATTTTGGCCGTAGATGACCACCCTGTTAATCAGCTTTTCGTTCGTAAGATTTTAAAGCGTTTAGGGTTCTTTGATGTTGATTTGGCGGAAAATGGGTTGCAGGCCTTAAATGCAATTGCAGAAAAAGATTATGACCTTGTTCTGATGGATTGCCAAATGCCCGAGCTTGATGGTTACGAAGCGACGCGTACTTTGCGTAAGCGCGAAGCTGAAACAGGGCGTCATACACCTGTTATTGCCTTGACTGCAAATGCCATGGTTGGTGACCGCGAGAAATGCTTGCGCGCAGGGATGGATGATTATTTGGCCAAGCCGATTCAGGCGGATGGTTTGATTTCGTTGATTAAGCAATATGCTGGTAATTTTGATCAAGTTGATGATGTGGTGACGCCTCAAGAAGAAACTGTGGAGGCGACCTCTGCAGGTATGGCGGACGTTGATATCTTGCATGATGCGGGGAGTGCTGGCATCGCAGAGGATGATTTTATTGCTGTTGATTTGACGGCAGAACTTTCGCAAAACTCTATTTCTTCGCCGCGTGTAATTCTTAATCATGGAGGCGAGAGCGAGGCTGCAGTAGTTGATCGTGAGGTCGCACCAGTTGATTTAGATCATCTCTTGATGTTTACCGAAGGCAATATGGACGAAGAACGCGAATTGCTTGATCTGTTTTTTGATCAGGCGGAGCTTAGTGTTTTAGAACTACGTGCAAGTTTGGAAGATGAAGCGCAGGAGCGCTGGAAGAAAGCGGCGCACCGTATGAAAGGCGCGGCGGCAAACTTGGGCGCGAATGCTTTGTCTGGTTTGTGTGCTTCGGCCGAGAAGCAATATGAAAGCGATCTTGACGATAAAGATGAGATGCTCGGCCTGATTGAAGTGGCGCTTGAAGAAGTATCTGACTTTATGAGTGCGCGTCATCTGTAAATGATGCTCATACAGGGCGCATTTGTTATCGTGCATTTATTATCCTGTTTGTTTTAACACTTTACCTTTTTTTAACTTTTCGTCTGTAGGGTGCTGTTATGAGATGTTGAAATAAGGTAACAGACAGATGAGTTTACAAGTTGATCAAATTATTGAGCGTTTAAAAAACAGTGGTATCGACAACGCCGAACAAAGGTTTGCAGATTTTATGAGTGGCGATCGAGGCTCTTTGCGTGATCGCCCTTTGGTTGAAGCGGTAAAGGATGTACTGCGTGAGAATGGAGCGCAATCAGATATTATACGTTTCGAGCGCGAGGCGCGTGGTGATGAGGTCGTTTTATCTGAAAAATTGCGTCAATTTGTTGATACCGAAATTGAAAAGGTTGGCGCAACAGTTTTAAGCCAAGATGTTGCGGGTCAAAGTGCAGAAGAGCGATTTGATGGTTTAGTGGCTTCCTTGGAAGGTCAAGGGTTTAGTGAAGCTGACTTAGATGCGCTTATTTCGCGTGATACAGATGCCCTGCGGAATGAGGCGCTTGTTTCGGCCGTTTCAGAGGGGCTGACTAGTGTTCGTGATAAACAGGTTATCGATAGCATGCAAAGACAGCTTGGTGATGACCCTGATGCATATGGACGTGAATTGAGTGAATTTCTAAGTGCGACTTTCCGTGATGAGGATGCGCCAGAACAATTACCTCAAATTGAAAAAAGTGGGCAGGATGATTCTTTGAAGATCGCGATGATTGCAGGGCTAGAAAATGCTGGCTACTCGCAAGAAGATTTTCTAAGGCTTGCATCGCGTGATCCAGATGCTATGCGTGATGTTGACCTTGTTAGCATCGCAACCGATGTTTTGCGTGAGAATGGATTTGACTTAAATGTGCGACAGTGGGAAAGACGAGCAGATTCAGATGATCAGCAAATGGGGCGTTCTGTTGGTAATTTTTTAAAAATACTATACCGCGAGGATATTAAGAACGGAACGTTATTGGACCGTGCTGATGAGCCAAATGAGTTCGAGCAAGGTGCGTCTGCGAGTGCGTCTGCGACTGCGGGGGGGGCTTCTAATGTGTCTTCGAGTGCGTCTGCGACTGCGGGGGATACTTCTGCTGAGGCGACAGGTCTTTCTGATGTATTCTTGAAGGTTCATTATAAAAG
>Ga0256829_1001091_pt1 | contig 23477 bp, 29 predicted proteins | sample 131447metaG_FD_185979 | JGI IMG/M metagenome (GOLD analysis project Ga0256829, IMG submission 185979) | Hydrothermal vent microbial communities from Lau Basin, Pacific Ocean - 131-447 | ecosystem: Environmental > Aquatic > Marine > Hydrothermal vents | place: Pacific Ocean: Lau Basin | collected...
AGATACGACAAAACTTTTATCTACCCATTTTATGATATTTTCATTCTATTTAAAAGCAAAAAGTAATAAAACATTTGCGATAGAGAAAAAGTTTTACTCCATTGCATTAAAATATAATATACTTACGCAAAGTGAGATTAACAGCTATACTGCACCATTTTTACTCTCTTTAGAAAAGGCTTATATTGGGCAGATAAAAACACTTGCAGGAGCTAGTAAACAAGAGGCAAAAGAGGTAATTAAAAGTACTTGGGATTTGGTTAATGAGCCCCTGTTTTTTATAAACAAAACGCCAATTAGCCCTTTTAAAATAGTATTATCTCTTATGGTATTTATCTTAGGTTTTATTATTGGCTCTTTGTATAAAAGAAAAATTAATAAAATTGCCACAAGAAAAAGCTCGTTTACTGCATCTACTCGTACAATGGTTGCAAATTTGGGTTACTATTTTATAGTTATAATTGCATTTTTTGTTGCACTTAAAACTTTGGGTGTTACACTCTCCTCTATAGCTATTGTTGCGGGTGCATTGTCTGTTGGTATAGGTTTTGGTTTACAAAATGTTGTTGCAAACTTTGTATCGGGGCTAATTTTAATGTTTGAGCGAAGTATAAAAATTGGCGATTATATCGAAGTGGCTGACCACAGAGGACATGTTACAGATATTAGAATGCGTTCAACCACAATTAAAACAAATGATAATATAGACATAATTATTCCCAACCAAAGTTTCGTACAAAATAATTTGATAAATTGGACTATGAATGATAAAATACGACGCTTTAATATACCATTTGGCGTAGCATATGGAACAGATGCTCATAAAGTTATGCAAGTAGTAAAAGATGCCGTAATGCAGAGCGATTACAACAAATATATAATAGATACCCCAACATACGAAACAAGAGTAATTATGACAGAAATGGCAGACAGCAGTGTAAATTTCGAACTACTAATTTGGCTAGCAGGTGCTGATAAAATCGAAAAACCTAAACGATTAACTTCACATTTTTTAATAATAATTTATGACACCCTAAATGCAAATAATATAGAGATACCATTCCCTCAACAAGATATTCATATTCGCTCTGTCGATAAAAATATTCCAATAAAAATAGATGTAGAAGCGAAATAATATAAGTTTAGGGCACCTCCATTGCCATTAAGTTAAGAGTTTTAACTCCATTAAATGCATAAAGCTTAAAGCTTACCACCATGTCATACGGGAATCCACAGCTTAAATTGTCGAAAAAGCACTTTTCAACTTTTAGGCAGTTAAAATCGTGGACTCCCACTCTCAAAGGAATGACGAAGTGGCTAGCTTTAAGCTTTTGGCTTTTAGCTTAATGCCAAGAAATGGAAATGAAATCCTTAACTTAATGATATTGGAGGTGCCCTTAATTTTAATCTCGTTGATTTCCAAAAAACTCTAAAAATAGTAAAAAGAGGTTGATAAAATCTAAGTATAGAGATAGTGCACCAACTATTGCTACCCGACTTAGTGTTACTTCATTTTCAGCACCCATCTCTTCGCCTAACTGTTTAATTTTTTGAGTATCATAAGCAGTAAGGGCAACAAAAATAATAACTGCAATAACATCAATCCACCACTCAAACATAGGACTTTTTAAGAAAAAATTAACAACCATTGCAATAATAATACCTATAAGTGCTGCAAAGAGGAGATTACCCCACGAACTTAAATCGGTATCAGTAAAATATCCATAAAGGCTCATAACCCCAAAAGTCAAAGCTGCAATAAAAAATGCTGTCGCAATCGATGTAGCTGTAAAGATTAAAAAGATACTTCCAAGCGTTAAACCATCAACAAAAGAGAAAAGAATAAATAGCGTTCTCGCTGTTGAAACATCCATTTTGTTAATACCTGCTGATATAGCAAATACTAAAGCAAGCTCAATAAAGAATAGAACCCATATCATATAAGGGTTACCAAAAATAATATGTGTTAAAACTTGACTATGTGCAACCATAAAGGCTGTTAATCCCGAAACCAACAATCCTACCATCATCCAATTATAAACAGAACGCAATAGAATATTTGTCTCTGTTTTTGAAAGATTTGAAACATAAACACCTTGTTGCATAATAAACTCCTTTTTTTGCCTAATTATAGTGAAATTAGAAAAAGATAAATGTTCGCTAGGTAGCAATAGTTAGCGATTCTTTTTTATAGATTGAAGAAATAAATAAATTGTAATTACGATAGAAAGAAAAACTAAAAGATTTTTTTGAATAAATATAATAATATCTATTGCTGTATTTCCAAAGTAAAATCCAAGAGCCGTAAAAAGTAATGCCCACAAAATTATACCGATAATATCGAAAAGTAAAAATTTTAAATATGGATATTTTGAAAGACCAACAATAAGAAGTGCAGGAATGTGAGTTCCGTAGATAAATCTTTCGAATACAATAACAACTGCACCGTATTTACGAAAGTATTGCTGAATTAAAATGCGTTTTTCTTTATATTTTATTAACCACACCTTTACTTTAGGTGCAAACAATCTTCCTAAAAGAAAAAGTACATTATCTCCAATAAAAGCACCGATAGATGCCACTATTACTATATTTGTAAAGCTAAAAATCTTTCCTTCAGAGGCAAGAAAGCCAGAAAGCATTAAGCCAATTTCACCCTCTAAAATACTCCATATAAACAGAGCAAAATAGCCATAAGTTAAAAGTAATTTTATAGGATAAGAAAAAAGTTTAAGCAACATTAATAATCCTTATATACTAAAATTATAACATAACTATGGCTATAATATTATATATTGTATAATAAATGAAGGAGATAATATTGATAAATGAATTAGCACCCCTTGTCAGTCATTATGGCTTATGGGTTATATTTTTTGGAATGATGTTAGAGGGTACTACAGTAATTATAGCAACAGGAGTTATTTGCTATATGGGGTTGTTATCTCTTAACCAAGCAATTCCTGTTGCTATTGCTGGTGCGATTATTGGCGATTGGCTTTGGTATTTTATTGGGCGAAATTTTGCAGAAGCTCTTATAAACAAATTCCCCTCTGTTTTGCCCAAAATCGAGAGCCTTAAAGGTAAAGTAGTATCTAAAGGAACAATATTAGCATTTAGTGAACGCTTTATTTATGGTGGGGCTTTTATTTTTCCTATTGCACTTGGATTTTATAAATACCCTTTTAAAAAATTTGCACTATTTGAAGTTATCGGTACAAGCCTTTGGGCTATTGTTGGTATAATTCTTGGGCATATATTAGGTAAAAGTGCAGAGTATCTTTTTGGTGAAATTACAGAGATAGAGCATCTTTTACTTGTTATTGCAATTATTGCTATTGCAATTTGGTATTTGAGAAGAAAATATTTAAATAACTGAAGTTACGCACTAAATATAGGGCTACATTGTAATATAGGTACTTAAAATGGTACCTATTAACGCTTATGCTTTTTAGTTTTTTGTTTATTTAAAAATAAGAATGGTAAGAAAAACAGAACTTCTAATACAAGAGCAACTCCAACTGCTTTAAGTGTACCATGATGGTCATTAACCCACAACAGACCACCTGTGTTCATTCCAAAAAAGCCAGTTATTAGTGTTAATGGTAAGAAAATACCAGAAAGCAGTGTTAAGTAATAGACATTTCTATTCATTTTTTCATCTACTTTTGCACGATAAAAGTCATATAAACTATTAAGTTTATCTATTGCCATTTGTGCTAAATCTTGAATACGCTTTACATGCTCATATACATCTGCATATGCCAACTCTTCAAACGAGGAACTATTACGGCGTTTATGATGTGATATAAATAACTCAAATGATAGTTCTGCCTGAAAAAGAAGACGATAAATAAGAGATAAATCTTTTTTATAAACCAACCATTTTTGCATAAAAGTGTTGTCTAAATTAGTATCGTAAAGAGACTCTTCTAATTGGTCAACTTCGTAATGATACTGTTTCATTTCTTTAATCAAATTATCTATTTTAGTATCTAAAAATTGGTTCATTTCAGCTAATGAGCCTAACTCTTTAATATCATGAAGTTCACGATTATAAAGATATACTTTATCATCTTGAACTATAAATGAATATGAAGTAATATGTACAATATTATCTTTAACTTCAGGTAAACGAAGAATTAAAATTACAAATGAATCTTTTACAATAAAATCCGAAGGATGTTCAGGATTTTTAATATCTTCAATAATTAATGGGTCTAGTAAATGGAGCATATAAATTGCCTCGTATGTTAATTTTTTGTGAATTATATCTAAAGGGTAGCTTTAAAAAACTATACTTTACACTTCTCTATAAGTTTTTCTAAATCTTTTACTATTAAATGTCCTTTTTGGTTTATTACTATCCCTTCCTTTTTTAACTTTTTCATTTGCAAGCTAACAACTGCACGAACAGAACCTATAAGCTCTGCTATAGCTTCGTGTGATAAATTATTAATTAATTCTACGGGACAATGTTCGCACTCTTTGTCTTTGTATATATTTGTGTGTTTTAAAATTAATTTGGATAATCTAGTTAATGTATCATTAAATACTAATGATTCTCCAAAACTTTCTAGTTCACGCATTCTCTTGCCTAAATATGGTAAGAATGCCTCATTAAATTTCGGATAATTTTTTATAAAATCTCTGGCTTTATCCAGCGGTAATTTAAGTAGTTCCATATCATCCAAAGGTATAGGTTCTACTAAATGCTCTTTCCCATCAAGAAGAGAGAATACATCATATATATCACCACTAGATAATAAAAAAAGAGTTAAACTTCTACCGCTTTTTATATCTATTTGAGATAGTTTTAATCTGCCACTTATAATTATAAAGAGATATTTAGTCGCTTTTAATGGGTCTATTATTTCATATTTTTGCCATTTACACTCTTTAGATTGCTCTATTATTTTTTCTAAAGTTGTTTTATCTAAATTTTTAAAAAGTGTACTATTAGATAAGGTTTCTAAAGCTTTTTCGTAAAACGATATTCTATTTTCCATAATAATCCTTTCAACTGTGCAAATTATATCTAAAAATTTCCGTTAATATTTTTTTAACACTAAAGTACTAAAATTTTTACTAATGTTACCTAGGTAACAGAAAAAGTTTTTTTATAAGACTATAATTCTACTTGAATTTAAGAAATATTAAGGAGACAGCGATGAAAAGAGTTATTATTTCAGCGGTTACATGTGCACTACTGTTTGGAGCTACTGCATTGCAGGCTAAAACAGATAAAAGAATACTTGTTAAAAACGAAATGGCTACAGAAGCTAAAAATCATAAAGTTGCACCTAAAGAGATTATCTTGGGTATGCAAAATACATTTAAAGCACTACAAGATTTGCACATGAACAAAAAAGATGATGCAAAAAAAGATTTAAAGACAGCATTGGCAAGCTTTGATAAAGCCTTAAAAGCTAATCCAAAACTTGATTTAATACCGGTAGATGAAAGATTACAAGCATTTGAGTTTTTAGGAACATCTAAAGATATTCAAAAGACTTTAGATTTAGGACAAAAGCTTTTAAAAGAGCACGATACACAAGCAGCAATCGATTTAATTTCGCCACTTAAAGATGAGTTAGATATTACAACTATGGCTATTCCTATGAAAGTCTATCCGGTTGCGGTTAAAAAAGCTTTAGATGCCCTAAACAAAGGCGATACAACTGGAGCATATAATGCAGTTGCAAATGCTATGAATAGTTTAGTTATATTTAAAACTGTTGTTCCTACCCCACTTTTGGTAGCACAAGACTTAGTTATTGATGCATCTAAATTAAACAAGAGTAAAAAAGAAGAAGAAACTAAATTGTTAGAAGCAGCTAAAGAGGCATTAAAAAGAGCAGAACTTTTAGGATACACGAAAAAATTCGACCCAGCGTATAAAAGTTTAAATGCAAGTATTGATGCAATAGAGAAAGAGATTAAAGGTAAAAATGTTGTAGAAAAACTATATGATAAATTAAAAAATGACTTTAAAACATTAATTAAACATACTCATGAATCCAAAGTTAAAGTTGAAAATAGAGTAAAAGCAGAGAAGAAAGTAAACAATTTTCAGAAGAAAGAAGATAAAAAAGCTATTAAAGATACTAAAGAGTTTAAAAAAGATGCTGTACAAGCAGAGAAAAAGTAGCTATAATATTAAATATATTACAAGCTAATACTATAAAGGATTAATTATGTGGAAATGGAATGAAGATTTAAACCTAGAGATGAATATAAATAAAAATCTAATTGATAGTTTTAAAAAGTATTCAAAAATTGGTGGTATTTTATTTATTATATTAGGTATTATAGGAATTGTGTTTCCTATAGTTATGTCGCTAACTACTTTAGCTTTTGTATCATACTTAATGATTGCGGCTGGTTTATTCTCTGGCTGGCTAACTTGGCAGAGCAACAAAGAGGATTGGGCTGGTTGGTTAAAGAGTTTTATACTCGTATTAACAGGGGTATTTATGATAATTTACCCAACAATAGGTATAGCAACTTTAGGTATGCTATTTGCTATATATTTCTTTATGGATGCATTTGCAGGTTTTGGTTTAGCATACTCTTTAAAGCCACAAAAAGTATGGTTACTTTGGCTATTTAATGCAATTACATCTCTAATTTTAGGTATTTTATTTGTGATAGATTGGCCATTTAGCTCTATGTATTTAGTTGGTTTATTAGTAGGTATTAGCCTATTTTTCGATGGTATTGCACTGCTTACAGGCGGAGTTATGGTTGATAAGATGGAGAAAAAACAATGAAATTAAAACATAAATTTGCACTATTTGTAATCTATTTTATACTGTTTCTTGCAATTACAGCAATGATAGATTACTATGCATACGATGGTATTCCACCATGGATATTTATAACCATAAGCTTTGTTGCTGCAGTTATTTCGGCACAAATCCATGCTAAAAGCAAACAAAAAACAAAAGCTGACGAATTGGCAAAAGATTTAGAAGAGATAATATAACCAAAGAATGGTATAATAATATAAAGGAATAGATATGGCAACATTTTTAGAAAAAATTATGGAATGGGCATTAGATAAAGAGGATGCCTTGGCAAAAGATTGCCATTTGGATTTAAAAGATATCGACAATCAAATAGAAGCAGTAGAGAATAAGCGTAAAAAATTAAAAGAGCAATTCGAAAAAGAAGATGCAGAGTTTGGACATGTTTTAGATAAATTACACTTTATAAGAGCAGATGCACTAAAGTGTCAAACCAATAAAAAGGCATAATTTTTGCTAACAAAAAAGAGTTTAGGGCTTAAAGAGTTAATAGCCATTGCAGTTGGTGGAATGGTTGGTGGTGGTATATTTACCATTCTTGGTATATCTGTTTCGATGGTTGGCTTTTTAGCTCCATTTGCTATTGCACTGGGTGGCATAATTGCTCTTTTTGCTGCTTACTCTTATGTAAAATTGGGTGTTTACTATAAAGACGAAGGTGCAACTTATGCCTTTTTTAAACGCACTTACCCTAGCTCGCATATGGCAGCTTCATTTATTGGATGGTACACAATTTTTGGATATATTAGCACCTTAGCACTATATGCTTATACCTTTTCATCATATGCAATTAGTGGTTCTGATTTTGCAAACAACGATTACTTTAGAAAAGCCGTTGCTATTGCCATAATATGGCTTTTTGCCGGTATAAACCTCTGGAGTGTTAAAGGTATGGGCAGAATAGAAGATTTTATGGTTTACATAAAGTTGATAATTCTGTTTGTTATCTCAGTTGCACTTATCTACTTTGGTAAAACCGATATGCATACATTTTCACAAACACTAATACATGATTTTGAAAATACAAAAGCTATACATATTTTAGTAGTTGCCTCTGTAACATTTGTCGCTTATGAGGGCTTTCAGCTAGTTATTAATGCAGTTAAAGAGATGGATAATCCAGAGAAAAATATCCCGCGAGCGATTTATAGTGCAGTTATTTTAGTTGCATCTATCTATTTTATTATCGCTTTAGGCTCTGTTTTGGCAATTCCTGCCGAAGATTTGATAAAAAACAAAGAGTACGCCCTGGCTTCTGGTGCAGCTGATATAATGGGTGTATGGGGGCGAAATTTTGTAATAATAGGTGCAATTTTGGCAACGAGTTCAGCAATTAGTGGTACAATGTTTGGAAGCTCTCGCCAAATGGCAAGAATTGCAGACGATAGCTATCTGCCTTCAATCCTGAGCCACCGAAATGGAACTATTCCAAATTATGCAATTATTGCTATGGCAACTACTGCAAGTACCCTTATTTTAGTAGGAGGTTTACGCTTAATATTAGAGTTTGGAAGTATTACATTTTTATTGGTATCTCTGCTTATGGCAGTTGCAAATTTTAAAATAAGAAAAGAAACTAAATCTTCAGATTTTTTTACAGTAGTAGCAATTCTTGGCTTAAGTATCGGCTCAATTTTAATTTTATGGTATGAATATAAAACTAAACCAGAACAGATGCTATTTATTGTAATACTATATATAATTTTAACAATAGGTGCATATACTTATGCAAAACTTGCTTCAAAACATAAAAAAATAGTATAATTTTAAAAAGGAGAAATTATGACACCACAAGAACAAGAGATAAAAGCTATGAAAAGCGAAATTATAAAAGAACTTAGAGGCGTTTTTAAAGCTAATATGAAAGTTTTCGATTGGGATATTCCAGAAAACGATGACGATGCTTCAGCTCAACTAATTTTAGATACAATGCAAGAGGCTTTAGATGAGTTAAAGGAAGAAGTTAGAGCTGGTGAGTATAACAATTATTAAGGAGAAAGTATGAGTAACACATTAAAACATATCGAAAAAATTAAAGAGAGAATAAAAGAATCAAAAGAGTTAAGTAACGAAGAGAAAAGTAATGCTGTAAAACATATTGAAGAGTGGTATGCAGAGGATAACTCTTGGGGAGCTTTTATTGGAGAGTTAGCTAAAATATCACCGAAAATAGAGGCTATTTTAGTAGAGTTAGGGTTAATATAATTTATAAAATCCCTGCTACATAATTCCCAACTTGATTGGGAATTCTAAGCTTCTAATATTTGGGGCACCTTCATTGCCATCAAGTTAAGGATTTTATAGCCATATAATATGCCATCGCCGTCATTCCCGTGAAAGATTGTGAGAAAACTTGGTATTTCTTGGAAGTGAGACTTTAGTCTCACAAAAATGATGACAATAAATGGTGGTAACAAGATGAGGCTAAAGCCTCATTTCCATTTTTTTCTAAGTTTTTTCACAGTCTCTGAAAACGGGAATCTACAATTTTAACTGTCTATAAGTTGCAATTTAACTTTTTGGACAATTTAAACCGTGGATTCCCACTCTCAAAGGAATGACGCAGTGGCTAACTTTTAACTTTGTGCTTTAAGATTTATGCATTTTATGAGCTTTAAATCCTTAAAGCACCTTTATCAAAGGCTTCTACAAATGGATATAGTATCAATTCTATTAATCACTACAATTATCATTGTTTTCTTATTCGATTTTACCAATGGCTTTCACGACTCTGCTGATATGGTTGCAACTGCTATTGCTTCTAGGGCTATGAGTGCATCGGTTGCTATTGCTATTGTAAGTATATTTACATTTTTAGGTCCATTAATTGCAGGTTTAGCTGTTGCAGATACAGTTGGTACTTTTGTAGATATGCATGGTTTACAAATTGAGCATGCACAAGTTTTAGTTATAGGTGCACTTTTAGCGGCTGTATCTTATAATCTTATTACTTGGAAATTTGGCTTACCCTCTTCTACTTCTAACTCTTTAGCTGGTGGATTAGTTGGTGCAGGATTATATATTGTTGGTTCAAACCATATAAATTGGGGTATAGAAGCTTTGCAAAATGGGCACTTAACAGGCTTGTCTAAAGTTTTAGCAGGTCTATTTTTATCTCCATTTTTTGGATTCATAGTAGGGTTTATTATTTTAAAACTTATCTTTTTTATATTCAAACGCTTTACAATTAAAATAAGAAAACTTTTTGTCATTACTCAATATTTTAGTATCGCTTGGCTTGGTTTTTCACATGGTGCAAACGATGCCCAAAAAGGTATGGCAATAATTGGTATGATGCTTTTGGCTTCGCACCATACAACACATTTTACTATACCTTTATGGGTAGTTATCTACTGCTCTACAGCTATAACTCTTGGTACAATGATGGGTGGCTGGAGCATTATTAAAACTCTAGGCTTCGAGCTTTTCGAAGTAAAACTAATACACTCTGTTGCCGACCAATTAGGTGCCGCTTTAATAAATACACTGGCAACAAGTATAGGAGCACCAACCTCAACAACACAAGTTGTAACAGCAACACTTTTAGGTGTAGGAGCCGCACAAAAACCCTCACATGTTGGCTGGAGGCGAGCTGGTCAAATTATTTTAGGCTGGCTTGTAAATGTTCCAACATCTATATTTTTAGGTACAAGTTACGCATATATATTAATACACTTCTTAGGAGTAGTGAAATGATTACATCATTTATAAAAAAGTATATTTTACCAAAAGAGATAGATTTTATCAGTGCAATGAGCGAGCATGCTTTAATTATAAAAAAGATGACAGATAATTTATATAAATGTTTTATTCAAAACAATAGTAACGCTTGTTCACTAATTTTAGAGCAACAAAAAGAGGCTGTTAAAATTCGCGATAAAAATATGAAAGATTTACTAAATGTCTTTATTACGCCTATTGATAAAGAGTCTATTTACCGCGTAACCACGCAACTAGATTGGATTGCAATTAGTATAAAACACTTTATGCTAGAGGCTCAAGCTTATGGTATATATAAATTAGATAGTGATTTCGCACAATTAATAAAACTTTTACAACTACAAATTCAACTACTCACAGCAGGTTTTAAAACAGTTAAAAAAGAGCCACGAAGCACAGCAAAAAATGCCCAAAGAGTCCGTGATGTATATGATGAATTGGTCTCTTTATATATAAACAATATGGCAAAACTTGCAAATTCAAAAAATTCAAACACAACTTTTTCTAAACGAGAGCTATTGGTACAAATTAAAGATACAAGCCAGAGAATGAGAATAACAGCCAACTATTTAGAAGATATTATTATGAAAATGAGTTAAATTTAAATAGTGAGCCCAAAAGGCTCACAGGAGGAAGTGTTATTTAATTGGTTAAAACTTTAGTATACCTCGGAGTACAAACAAAAAGGAGGAAGGATTAACTGATATATACTCCGTACACCTAAATGGTGTATTAAAATAATACTAAAGAATTGTTAATTTTATATTAATAGATTTGGGATAATGGAAAAAAATTTAAAACTTTTCCATTATTAGGCTAATTGGTGCGTGGTCGCTGCCCTCTATTTTTTCTAAAATATCACTATCTATTAATTTATCTTTTAAATCTTGAGATACAAAAAAATAATCTATTCTCCAGCCTACATTTCTTGCTCTTGCTCGTGTCCTCATAGACCACCAACTATATCGATTAGCTTCTTTATGAAACTCTCTAAATACATCGATATAACCTGTTTTTTCTACTCTATCTAACCACTCTCGCTCTATTGGCAAAAAGCCCGAAATTTTTTCGTTATCTTTAGGTCTTGCCAAATCTATAGCTTTATGTGCTGTATTAATATCACCACAAAAAATAATAGAGTAGCCCCTCTTTCGTAAAGCTTCTATATGTTCTAAAAATCTATCATAAAATTTTAATTTATACTCTAATCTCTCGTCATTTCGTTTACCATTTGGAAAATAGACATTAAAAAAGGCTATTTTAGCAAAATGCAACTCGTTTATTCGCCCCTCTTTTAAAACATCTACTTCGTAGCATGGGCTATAATAATCGGGAGTAATATCGCTATATACAGCTACACCAGATTGACCTTTTTTAACCGAAGAGCTAACAAATAACTCTTTATACTCTTTATTAAATAGATTATCTGGAATCTCCTCTTTAGTTGCTTTTATCTCTTGCAATGCTAAAATTTGAGGCTTGAAATCATCTATCCATTTTAATGCCTCTTTTTTACCTACTGCTCTAATGCCATTTACATTCCACGAAACAAATTTAATACTCATTACTATCCTTATGGTGCTATTAAGCCCTTATCATAACATTTTGGCTCAAATTTACAAACTACTTTACTATCCCAATTTAATATCTCTTTTCGTTTGTTTGGATAATCTACCTGACTCAAAAAATGAGTTATTATATTTATCCGAGCTGTTCGTTTATCATCACTGTGTATTACATACCAAGGAGCAAAATCAAAAGATGTAGCTTGAAACATTTTATCTCTATATTTACTATAACTATCCCAAAGTTCTTGTGCTTTTGCATCTACAGGGCTTAATTTCCACTGTTTTAATGGGTCGTTTTTTCTAGCCTCTAGGCGTTTTGCCTGCTCCTCTTTAGTAATATCTAAATAATATTTGATAAATATCATACCATCATCTACCAACATATCTTCAAAACTACCAACTTGTATTAAAAATTGCTTATATTCATCTTTTGTACAAAAGCCCATAACTGGCTCTACCCCTGCCCTATTGTACCAACTACGGTTAAAAAACACCATCTCTCCACCACTTGGTAAATGTGGTACATACCGCTGAAAATACCACGATTTTTTATCTTTACTACTAGGCTTACCAAGTGCAACAATACGAGCTTCTCTAGGACTTAAATGCTCTCGAAACCGCTTGATTGTACCATCTTTTCCTGCACTATCGCGTCCTTCTAAAACAATACATACTTTTATATCACTATCGATTACATAACTTTGAAATTTAACTAACTCTACTTGTAAATCATAAAGTCTTTTTTTATACTCTTTTTTCTTCATTTTAACTCCTCTATATTATATTCTACTTTAAGTTATCTAAAAAAAGAAATCTAAGTCTCCTAAAGTCAAACTTAACTGCCAATTAGATAGAATAGTAACAATAGACTTCTTTTGTAAGGTTATAAAAGAGGTATAATAAAATTTAAGGAAGCTGATGAAGTTCACTAATCCATTCAAAGAGTATCCAGTTTTAACTGTAATGATGTTAATTATAACTGCTCTTATTCTTATTAAATTTGGTATTATAGTCTATATTCTGCTTCTAATTTTTTATTTTTTGGCATCAAGACTTTTACTTGCAGCAAAGGCTCTATTTCACCCTAAGCATCCATATCATAAATTTAAAAAATTTATCAGAGGATGCTTTGCTTTAGACGACGAAATTTGGCTTAATGATGAATACGCAGGTTTACTTAGTTCTCTTACGGAGTATTGCAGACAAAATAAGAATAAAGTTACACTATTTTCTGAACAAATAGAGAGCTTCTCAAGAGCATTTAAAGATAATCCAGATATTAAAGTTTTTGATAGAATTGCTGATATGCAAAAAGCAAAAATTGTAAGAATTTTACCACCAGCAAAAGCACCTGCTAGCAAGCCAAATCCCTTTAGTGAATATTTCGATAATGATTCAGAACAAAGACCTACACAAATTGGTATTATATACGAAGCACCACTTCCGCCAAAACCACCTAAAAATAGAATGGAATTTTTTAAAGCAATTACTTTTTATAGTAAAAAATGCCAAAATATGGCATATGTATCTAAAGACCCTGAAATCAAAGTTAGAATAACTGATTACAATGATAAAAATACAAGTAAAATAGATATGCTACCTTTCGGTCAATTTAAAGAAAGCTTTGACTACATTGATATGTTTAAACTTCCATTCCATGATGCTATTGTTAAAAGTAAAAGAGCTAGAAATATTAAAAGAACAGATACGAAGAAGCAGGTGGAAAATATACTTGGAACAGTTTCTGCCTTATCACAAGCAAAAGCTGAGCAGCATAATATTCTAAAAAAAATAGAAGATGATGATTAATACAAAAGGGTAAATTAAAAAAGAAAAATTATCACTCGTAAACTTGTTAAGAAAAAATTACCCTTTCATAAACTGTCATTTTTTTAATTTGCTAAATATTACATATAGTGTAATAATATTTAAAAAGTCTTGATTTTTTTTCATAATTAAACTATACTATATTACATAAAATTATATAGGAGGATTAATTATGTTAAAAAAGGTTCTATTTTCGGCTGTGGTGGCAGCATCGGTTAGTACAAGTGCAATGGCAGCAGATTATGTTTTAAAATTTAGCCATGTTGTAAGTGAAAACACACCAAAAGGTAAAGCTGCAAAGTTTTTTGAAAAGCGATTAGAAGAGCTTAGTAAGGGTAAAATAGATGTGCAAGTTTATCCAAACTCGCAACTCTATAAAGATAAAGCGGTACTTAAGGCTATTAGACTCAACTCCGTTCAAATGGCGTGTCCATCATTTTCTAAATTTACTAAGACGGTTCCACAGTTAGCACTGTTTGACTTGCCTTTCTTGTTTAGAGATATGGAGCATGTGCATAAAGTAGAAGATGGTGCAGTTGGACAAAAATTAAAAGATATGGTTGCAGCAAAAGGTTTTGTTGTTTTAAACTATTGGGATAATGCATTTAAGCAATTAACTTCAAATAAAAAAGCTCTGTTAATGCCAGAAGATGCAAAAGGGCAGAAGTTTAGAATTATGAGTTCTAAAGTTTTAGAGGCACAATTTAAAGCTGTTGGTGCAAACCCACAAGTTATGCCATTTTCAGAGGTTTACTCAGCACTTCAGCAAGGTGTAATTGATGGCGAGGAGAATACAAACTCTAACATCTACACTAAAAAATTCTACGAAGTTCAAAAATATATGACTCTAAGCAACCACGGATATTTAGGATATCTTGTAGTTATGAGCAAAAAGTTCTACGATTCATTGCCAAAAGATTTACAAGCTGATGTTAAACAAGCAATGAAAGAGGCAACTGAAAAAGAGCGTCAATATGCTAAAGAGTTAGATAAATCACAATTAGCTAAAATAGAAGAGTATGCTAAAAAAAGTGGCAAGCTTAAAATTTATACACTAAACGATAAACAAAAAGCAGTTTGGAAAAAAGCAATGAGTTCTATCTACCCAGAGTTTTACGATAATAACAAAATAGGTAAAGATTTAATCGAAGCAGCAATGAATACTAAATAGTATATTGGTTGATGGTGAATAGTTAATAGTTGATGGTTAATGGTTGATTGTTGATTGTCGTTTAATTGACTATGTAGGGTGCGACCTATGTGTCGCACCGTTAGCTTTAATAGCACTAAAGAACTTTCCAAGAACAAAAGGATACTTCATGAAATATCTTCTATCTTTAATTGTTAATATATCGAAAATAATAGCCGCATTTGGGATAGCAGCAGGTGTTACTTTGGCTTTTGTAAATGTTGTAGCAAGGTATGCTTTTAAAAGCTCAATTAGCTGGGCAGGCGAGCTTACAATTTATCTTTTTTTATGGAGTACCTTTTTTGGAGCAGCATACTGCTTTAAAAAAGATGCTCATATCGCTGTAGATGTCTTTTTAATAAAAACACCACCAAAAGTACAAAAGTTATTAACGCTAATTACTTTAATAGTTTCGGCAATTTATGTTACTGCAATAGCATATTTTGGTTACCAATATGTACTTTTATACATTGATTTAGGAGAAATGTCTGTAGATTTAAATATTCCTCTTTGGATTCCATATCTAGTTGTGCCAATATCATTTGCATTTAGTGCAGTAATTATTATTTACAAAATTATAGAGGTACTTAAAACTCCAGCCGACAAGCTAAAATTAAAAGGCGAAGCAGATATGGTATTAGAAGATTTTAGTACAAATTCAGAAGATTTACTAAAAGAGGTACATAAAAAGACAGGAGGTATGCTATGAGAAAGCTCAAAGCTCAAAGCTCAAAGCAAAAAGCTTTTTTAAATTTAGCATCAGCTTTAGGCTTTAAACCTTTATCTTTAAGCTCACTCCAAAGGAGTGTATTATGAGTATAGCACTACTATTTGGTCTATTTTTTGGGCTATTAATTATAGGCTCACCTATCGCTATCGCTCTTGGAGCTTCAACATTTATTACCCTAGTTACAATGACTTCTACAAGCCCCTTAGAGATTTCGGGTATGATTTTTGAGAAAATCGACAGCTACTCGCTAATGGCAATTCCTATGTTTATTTTAGCTGGAAACTTGCTATCCAAGGGTAGCTCAGCTCAAAGAATTATCGACTTTGCAAAAAGTGTAGTTGGGCATCTACCAGGTGGCTTACCAATGGCAGCTATTTTTGCAAGTATTATCTTTGCAGCAGTTAGTGGTAGCTCACCTGCAACAGTAGTAGCTATTGGCTCTATTATGTTTAATGCAATAGAGCAAGCTGGCTACCCTAAACGCTATGCAATAGGCACAATAGCCACAGCAGGAAGTTTAGGCATACTTATACCTCCATCTATTGTGCTAATTGTTTACGGTGTAACTGCCGAAGTGAGTATTGGTAAACTATTTATGGCAGGTGTAATACCTGGAATCATGATAGGCATTATGATGATGGCAGTAACATATATTGGGGCTAAAAAGCTAGGCTTTAAACGAACCAAACCTCAGCCTTTTAAAGTACGCCTTACAAAAATGAAAGAGGCTAGCTGGGCACTAATGACAATAGTTATAGTAATTGGCGGAATTTATGGAGGAATTTTTACACCTACCGAAGCAGCTGCCGTTGCTGCTGTATGGGCATTTTTTGTATCTATGTTTATCTACCGCGATATTAAATGGAGCGAGCTATACTCAACATTTTTAGATGCTGCAAAAACTTCAGCTATGATTATGTTTATTATCGCAAATGCTATGATTTTTGCACACTTTTTAACGCTAGAGAATGTGCCACACGAGATTGCACAATTTTTAATCGATGCTCATGTTGGACCAATTCTATTTTTAATCTTCGTAAATATTTTACTATTTTTCGCGGGCGATTTTATGGAACCGAGTGCAATTATTATGATTATGGTTCCCCTACTCTTGCCAGTTGCTACAGCCCTTGGCATAAACCCAATACACTTTGGAATTATAGTAACAATAAATATGGAGTTAGGAATGATAACCCCACCAGTTGGGCTAAACCTATTTGTAACCAGCGGAATTACAGGCGTTAGCCTAAAAGATGTAATAGTCTATTCATGGCCATGGGCAAGTATGATTTTGCTAGGCTTATTAATAGTAACTTATATACCACAAATATCACTATGGCTACCAAGCGTAATTTATGGTGGATAAAGTAACTGCTTCCATATCGCACAAAATCAAGATTTAATGTGCGACACGGTCGCACCTACAACCTAAATCCTACAATCTAAATCCCAAATCCATCATCCTCCATCCTATATCCAAGCTCGCTAATCGTCTCTTTGTGCACTCCACTTTCCATAACAATTTGCACCGGTCCAACTACCACTACCACCTTTTGCATTCAGTGCACCGCCAGCTAATGCAACAACTTCATTGTTAGCATTTAATATATCAATAGCTATCTCTTGAGTCTTTTTACTGTATTTGCCATCTATATATGTTGATGATGTTCTATTATTATCTAACTCGCCTACAATATATGTTTTATTAATCATCAACAACCCTTTAGCATTAAAGCATTTAGCTTGAGCCAACTCTTTATCTGGCTTAAAAGATATTTTATAACTTCTAATATATTTTGTTGTATGCTCACTTGAACAACCTGTAAAAATAACTGCTCCAACTGCTAATGCAGAGATTAAAAACTTTTTCATAATAGACCTCTTTTTTATTAGCATTGTAACAGGTATGTAACATTTAACTCCATAATATGGCAATTTGTTAAGTTAGCATCAATTTTAATATAGTTATTCCCACAACAATCAAAAAGAATACTCTAATAAATTTCACCTCTTTTTTCGCAACCAAGTTAGAGCCCAAATATGCACCAATTATCTGCCCTGCTCCCATTACTAAACCTGCTACCCAAAGCACAAGTCCTGCGTATATAAACATAAGCAAAGATGCAATATTACTTGTAAAGTTAAAAAGCTTTGTCTGTGCAGTAGCACCCTTTAAATCTAAACCTAAAAGCAGTATTAGTGCCATCGTCCAAAAGCTGCCTGTTCCGGGACCAAAAAAGCCGTCGTAAAAGCCAATTAGCAAGCCAAAAAGCGTGTAAAATAGTGGCTTTTTTAACTTTGCTGTTGTGTGTATAGCACCTAAATTTGGGCTTGCAAGTGTATATAAAAATATAACTATCAGCATAAATATAATCATATCTTCTAAACTTTTAGCATCAAAAAACTGCACAGCAACAGCCCCACTTACTGCACCTATAAAGGTAAATACAACACCGAGAAGTAACTCTTTTGGCTTCATTAAACCCTTTTTTGCATAGTTGAGAGTTGCCGTAAAAGAGCCAAATGAGCTTTGCAGTTTGTTGGTAGCCAAAGCTTGATGTGGTGGAATACCAACAGCTAAAAGAGCCGGCAGGGTAATAATACCGCCACCACCAGCTATAGAGTCCACAAATCCTGCAAAAGCACCTGCTAAAAATAGTAGAAATAGTGTAAAAATATCTAATTCCATTATGAATCCTCTGTTTTTTTGAAATATTACTATATAATTGAGTATATAAATTGTATAAAAATGACAAAAGGCAAAATTTGGTAATAGATTTAAAAAATTCAAATGGTATATATGGTGAGTTAAAATATAATAAAGAGAGTTTTCAAAACTTTGCTAAACACTCACACAAAAGTTTTAATATAGTAGCCATAGTAAATGGATATATAAATATAGAGTACCATAATCAGCCACTACAAACTCTATATCCAAATCAAATAGCCATATTCAACCCAAAACAGGTACACTTAACAAGTAGCAAGCATAAAGAAAGCTTAGATTACTACAGCTTGCATTTCCAAGAGCCTTGGTGTATAGAGATTCAGCAAAATATATTTGAGACTAAAGAGTTTATAAATATTTCACCAAATAGTATAAAAGACAAAACTCTAGCCAAACAGTTTTTAAATATTTGCAAGCAGATTTTAAATAATCCAAATAGAGATATAGAGCAAGAGTTAAAAGACTTTAACAAAGAGTTATTTGCCAAATATTGCAAAAAAGAGGTAAATACAGAGCCAAACCAGACTCTACAAAAGTTAGAAGAGTACATTTTAAAGCACCTGCAAGAGCCATTAACCCTAGAAAATATAGCAAAAGAGGTTGGCTATAGCAAAGCCCATATAAACCGCCTATTTAAAGCCGAATATGGCTTGACCCTGCACGCATTTTTAATAGATAAAAAAATAGACAAAGCAAAAGAGTTAATAAGAGTAAACAAAACCGCCACCCTAACCGAAATAGCATACCAAGCCGGCTTTTACGACCAAAGCCACTTTATAAAAAACTTCAAAAAAGCATACTCTCTAAGCCCAAAGGCATATAAATAACTATAGGGAACTTCTAATACCAGACTAAATTACACCATAAAAGATGGGTATATTATTACGGACGAATATAGGTATATCCCTCTTCCTGTAGTTCAATAATCCTTGCAACACCTGCTTGCACCTTTTCAACACCTTCAGATAGTTTTGGGAAATGACCTTTTTTCTTTTTAAATTTATTCATAGTGTTCATACATGCAGAAAATTTAATGTCACTTTGTGCCAAAGAGCTAACTCTTTTACTCTGCTTATTGTTTGCCATTAATAGTGATAACCCTGGACCATATGCTACAATCTCTACGACTACATTATCCATACCATAAAGTTTTTGTAAATTAACTGCATTGTTTAGTGCAATTTTTTGTGTTAATGGGTCATTTGTACTAACTTGTATAACCACTTTATGAAGCTTAGAGTCTGCCATTGCTGTTGTACTTAAAAAAGCAAATACCAAGAAGAGGCTTAAGATAATTTTCTTCATTGAAAATCCTTTAAATTTTGATAAATGATTATATCATATTAACTTTTAATTTAAAATAAATATTATTTATATATTATAATCTATAATACTTATCTATAGTGCGTAACATCAGTTTATTTATTCGTTTTAATAGTTTGAAGAATGTAATATATTTGACAACCTAAACAATAATTAAAAATAGCTTCTAGCAGTGCACATATAATTAAAATTACTGCCATAATTACGGCAAGTTTAGTAAATCCTATTAATGATAATATTGATATAATTATCGAAAGGAAAAGACCAAACTTAGATGCAAATTTTTTTGGTGCTGCATCAGTTTTTATAGAAGAAATATTAAAAATTTTCTTTATCTGTTTAGATGTTAAAAGCATATAGCTAAATTTTGTATTTATAAATATTCTTATAAAAAAATCAACTGCTAACAGAAAAATAAATATTTTTTCTTGTGTATAGATAAATAAGATTGCTAAAAAAACAACTAAAAAAGCATTTATTCTAACAAGGTTAGCATCTACTTGTTCATTTGAAATTGGGCAACTTTTCTTCACAAAAATCCTTATTTTAATTTTTTAGACTCATTCATTGTGGCTTCTATAAAATTTTTACAGTTTGGATAACCTACAAATTTAGCTTTTATACTACTATCGCGTGGATCAACAATATAAATTATTGGTGTTGATTTTATCTTTTTAAGCATTTTTGGCTCTTTGGATTTATCTACATCAACTGTCACTGGTATATACTTTGATTTTATAACTTTATCTATATTTTTAACACTTAATATATTCTCTTCTAATTTCCTACACCATGGGCAAGATACTGCATCGACTACAACCATTACATACTTTTTCTTTCTGTTCGCTTTTGCTATAGCCTTATTAAAGTCTTCAAAATATCCCATTTTCTTAGCAAAGTTAGAGTGATTAATATTCTCTATTCTACCTTTATGGTTGTTATCTTTTTCATACTCACTAGAAAATTTATCAAGCATAGCTTGCACACTATCTACTAGCATATCCTCTACATCTTCTGTTTTTACAATTTTGTTATCACTATAAGATAGAGCAAATGTCTCTTTTTTTAAACCTGTGCGTTTTAAAAACTCTGCTATGTTTAACTCTAGTAAATACCCAGTTGCCTTGCCTAATGCAATTGGCTGAATCTTTATAAGTAGCGTATTAGGCGAAGTCTTATCTAACTTTACACCTAGTTCCTTAGTTGTATCCACCATAGCGTCAAGCATCTCTTTTTTATATGGCTTTAACTCTTTTGCCTTATTTATAATAAGTACATCCCAATTTTTAATGCCATCTAAATTAAATGCAGTTGCACCATAGAGGGAGCTTAAAATAATTGCAAAAAGTAATATTAACTTCTTCATAATAATCCTTTTTATTATATTATAACATTAAATAAAATTATAGTCAATAATAAGTTTATACATAGAAACTTGCTAACAGATATAGTCAAAAGCTACTTTAGCATCTCTTTTTTAGCCTTAGTAACACACGCATCTATTGCTTTTTGTGTATAATCTTTTATAAATTGCTGATTATTTGCTAATATATCTTTAAATTTTGGTATATCTCCTTCCCATTTTTTATCATATTCACACCCAACTTGTGCTACTTCTTTACCAGATAGTCTATTTATGATTTTAATACTGTTTTCAAGATGAAAACGTGCTTCGTCTGTAAACATAGTAGAGTGATACAACTGCCAAGCTCCCGTTTCTACATCTAATAAATAGTCTGTTGAGTATCTCTTTTTATATAAATTACTATCTTTATTAGGCTTTGTACTTAATGCATTAAGACCTTTATTAGAGCTAGAGACTACAGAGTTAGGGATATAGTTCATAGAGTATCTACTAGCGATTGAGCCTATTAATTTTTCTGCTATTTGGTTAGATGGTACTTGATAAGTTACATTTCCAAATCTATTTGCATTAGCCCCAGCAGCAATTAAACCACCAATCAAGCCACCCACCACATTGCCTACTATATTTGCATCTGTCTCTATATTAGGATGCTTAGGAGAACTCTTTTTAACTATAGTTATTGTTTTTCCTCTTAAGCTAGCACCAGAGTTTGGTACAGCAACGGTGTTACCCACACAACCTGCTAATAAAGCTGCTGTAACTGATAATGTTAATATTTTTTTCATCTAATTCCTTAGTATAATTTAAAATATTTTATCAAATTAATCTTATTTTATCTATATATATTAAGTTTAATTATTTATAATAGTATAAATTAACAAGGGGATAGTATGAAAAAGTTACTTATTATACCAGCATTAGCGATATTAGTTGGCTGTGGTGGTGGCGGAGGTGGTGAGATAGCTAACACAGATATAAAGCCTTTAATAAAAGGGAAAACTTATTATCAAGAAAATTTATGTAACAATCCACCATACAGTAGCTTTATGATAAAAGATAATAACATAACAGTAAATACCTATAACGACTCTAATTTTATTGATAATAACAGTTCTAATATATACCCAATTGTAAAATTTGACAAAAAAGATGAATTAGAGATAGTAAAAAATAGCGAAACCTTACAATGTAATCTAAACAATATAATAACAGATAAACCAGAAGTAGAAGAGTTAAATTTAGATTGCCAAAACCTTTATTCTGAAGGTTCCAACAATACAATTTATATCTGGGGATACAATACAAAAGAGAGTGCACATAAAAATAGGTACGATGGTAAGTGTAATAAGCAAATCTAGAGCTTAGCAAAAATTTGTGAAATTTGTAGGTGCGACCATGTCGCACCTACCCATAAACAATCAACAATCAACTATTAAACCAACTAATACTCAACCCTCCAAAGCAAGGCTATCTCTTCGACATCTATGGCACTCTTTCTCGGTTTTATAAATATTGTCTCGATTTCGTAATTGTCTATGCTATATTTTTCATCTAACTCGTCTATTTTTTCATCTAGTTCAGTTTTTAAATCCTCTAATTTGGCTTCTAAATCTTCTAATTTAGCTTGGGCTCGGCTCATATCACCTCGCTCTTTTAGTACTCGACTACTTCGACTTACGGCTGTTCCAATTTTACTAACCGAGCTTCTGCCAAATAGTGCACCAATTATTGACATTCCGGCTGTTATTAGCGAGTTTGTCTGGTCTGACTTCTCTTTGTCAACTTGTGCTTCGGCACGCTCTATTTGGTCTTGCACTCTGTCAAATTTAGATTTGTATCTATCTTTTAGCTTATCTAATTCGGCTTCGAATTTATCTTTTAGTGCATCTTCTACCTTTACACTAAAATCGTCGTAACTCTCGCCAACTTTAGACTCTAACCTTAAGCGTTTACAGCGATAAAGCTCTAACTTTTGGCTCGTGTAGATATAATCTTTTAATTCCCTTGTACATGCTTTTAAATCTTTATCTTCAGTTATAAAAACTGGCAAGTGTTTAAATTTTGCTCCACTTGGGGCATTTGCTGGGAAGCTGTTTAATGGCTCTTCCAACTCCTCGGCTTCATCCCAACTGCAACTATTTACTCCGTTTACATCGATATAAAGCTTTAACTCTCGGCTCTCTTCGATTGCTCTTCTTGTATCGATATACTGTACCT
>Ga0256829_1001092_pt1 | contig 23471 bp, 18 predicted proteins | sample 131447metaG_FD_185979 | JGI IMG/M metagenome (GOLD analysis project Ga0256829, IMG submission 185979) | Hydrothermal vent microbial communities from Lau Basin, Pacific Ocean - 131-447 | ecosystem: Environmental > Aquatic > Marine > Hydrothermal vents | place: Pacific Ocean: Lau Basin | collected...
GTTGCAATACTGTTCATTTTTTCGTACTGTTCAACAATAGTGAACATGAAAAATAAATGAACAAATGGATAACTTACTAGCTGAAGCTGCGAAACTATTAGCCGCGAATACCAAGCTAAATGTCACTTATACACATCACAATGCCCGACATGCTGAGGAAACGGACGGACAGCTGACGATCATTCACGGAAACCAGAAACATACTTGGTGTGTGGAAGAAAAGGAGAGGCTTACTCGCCACAGACTACACAAGCTTCAACTAGAAAAAATAATTTTCAACAACAAAAAAACACTTATTGTCACAACCTATATCAATGAAAACATTGCCGAGCTTTGTCAAGAGTTGCAAATCGATTATCTCGATATGGCAGGCAATGCGCACCTCAACATACCTCCCTTTTATATCGATATTAGAGGTAAGAAACCACCTCAAGAGCATCAAATACAACGCGCGCGAAAGCTAACAGGAAAGGCGTTTCAACCTAAAGGCATGAAACTGGTCATGATGTTGTTATTGAAGCCTGAGCTTGTTAATCAGCCAATGCGGGTACTTGCGGAGCAAGCTGAAATTGCTTTAGGCACGGTAAAACAAGTTTTAGATGACCTTAAACAACTCACATTTATTCTCGAAAAAGGGAAAAAGGGATTCGTCCTCAACGAAAAAGATCTGCTTCAAACGCGATGGCTGGACGCTTATCCACACAACATGGAAGCAAAACTGGAGCAAAAGCTATATGTTCCTCAGAATATTGAGCAGCTTCGTAACGCACCACTAGATAAGTACGGAGCACTCTGGGGCGGAGAGGTCGCCGCTGATGCCTATACTCATTACCTTACCCCAAAAACATACCAGATATATGCTGATACTGAAGCACATAAAGCCCTATTAAAAACTTTCAGGCTACGCCGACTAAGTGCTGAAGAGAAAGACGTTAATATACTGAAAATTGTAGAGCCGCCTGTGGGAGTCGAAAAAATTACGGGTGAGTTACCTGGCTATGTCGCGCCACTATTAGTATACGCGGAACTACTTAACAGCGATGATCCTCGTAATCTTGATACCGCAAAAAGGATTTACCATGACTACCTCGCTTGATGTATCCGAAAAACTGCCGAATGGGCTTGTCGAGGTATATAGTCAAATCCACGGTATTGCTGCAAAGCTAAGTGTTCCGTTGCTAATTGTAGGGGCTACTGCACGGGATATTATCTTAGTTCACGGCTATAACGCCACAATCGAGCGCGGTACGAAAGATGTGGACTTTGGTATCGAAGTGCAGAATTGGGCGCATTACGAAGTGTTACGAACTGCACTGATAGAAGCGGGATTTACGCCGCACTCAAAGAAGGCACATCAACTAGACACGACTGACAGTGACGGCTTGCCCTGGGAGATCGATCTGATTCCGTTTGGTGGGGTCAGTGACGATAACGACCAGATCACTTGGCCGCCAAAACAAGATTTTGTCATGAGCGTGCTAGGGTTCGATGAAGTCTATCAAAACGCGTGGGACGTTACCCTGTCAAAAAGTCCTGAACTTAGTGTAAAAGTAGCATCTCCGGCAGGCATCTTATTGCTAAAACTTATCGCCTGGACTGAACGAGGTCGTGAGTATCAAGGAAAAGACGCCATTGATATCTATTATGTCATAAAACACTACAGCAAAATTCCTCCTGTAACAGATGCGCTTTACGACCAAGATTACATGGATGCGCAGGATTACGACATTATGAATGCCACTGCAATGTTGTTGGCGGACGAAGTCGCGGCCATTGCGAAGGAGAAAACTATGACCTACATAAAGCAGGCTTTGCTAAACAACAACAGAGTCTTAGAGCGCCTGAAGGTTGATATAACAAAGTACACTGTCGCAGATTATGACGAAACAAACATACTCATCGAAATTATAAAAGATAGGCTAAATGAGGGGTAAAACAATCGGTTATTTCTGGATATTTCCGTCAATATCCTTACACTGAGGAACACAATAGGAATACAACGAATGCCACTTTTTAACGAAATCCCCATATATATCAACGCGTTTTAAAATTAGGCGTGACTATCCAGCATTGGAGCGACAGAGAATCTTCGGTTAATTGGTTTTTTGCTCATATTATTCTCTAAGCCTTGTGTTTACTGGGTTCAGCTCATGCAACACAAGCACCTCTCAACTTCAAAAATCGTTCATTTAACCATCATTTTGGGACCCCAAATAGGACCCCTAGCTTTAGCAAACGCAAAACCTTTGACTGCAATGCCGCAGCTACCAAGCGGGCAAAAGACTAGCCCCAGAAGCAACCATACTGGTCATTCATGATAACTTCGACAGCAGCTTCGATATTTTTAGCTGTTGGTGTAGGTTCATAGCTGTGCCATTTTAGATCTTGTCGCATCCAGAAGATTTTCCAGAGCTTTTGAGTTTTCACCCATGTCAGCTTGGCATTCTCAATTTCGTTGTATTGAGATTTATCACGCCAGTCTTGGCGGCGTTCAAAAATAAAAACAGATTGGTTATCAATACGAAAGCCAATATCAAATTCATTTCGCACATGAACTGGTGGACGACGCTTTTCGACGGCTTTGCCCACCACTTTTTCAATTCGCTTTATCTCAAATTCACTGATTGCCATAATGATATACCTATTTTTGCAATTCCAAGTACCCAGTAACCCAATAACTACAGTCAAGCAAATCAACAAGGAAAACGACTTATAAAGAGACCTTGTATCTAACACTAACAAAGTAGCTAGATCATTACTTAGTACCTACCACTTGAAACCGATCCACTTTAGATACATTATTGACCTAAGTGGGTTGGGAGTTCCTAGCCGGCGTTATGGCCTCGGTGAGTTACACCGGGGTATTTCGCTCTCAACTACTACAAAACTGCATGTATTTTTTATGCGTATATTGACAAATAAACAAATAAAACTATTATTGTCACCAATATGCCCGGCGCCTCTTCACTTATGTGTACGCGTCGGTTCTCATTTCTAAAGCCAAATATCCCACTTATCCCAGCCATCTATTAAACCAAATTGCTTAAGAGATACATTGCAATACCCTAGATCTGGAAACTCTTCTAACAGACTAGCAAGGCGCTGATGCCAATGGGAGTTAGGGCAAATGTCGCGCATCAGTTTCTGCAACACACAAAAATAGTAGAATGGCCTAGAGTTGTTAAGCGCCCCCCAATATTCGTTTTCTTCCCAAACAGGAGATCGCTCCAACACGTTGATATTCCATAATCTACTGTGATGTGCAGAAACATTACGAATGAAGTTGAGACTCCGTAACCATGATTGAAACAATTCAGGATCCGCAATTTGATATTTAGCAGCAATTGACGCTTTATCAATGAGCTTCATGCCAGAGTACTTTTTAGATAGCATGCCAAAGTCCCACACTTCAATTGCCACCCAAATAGGCAACTTGCCATACTTTTGTTGGTAGTGTTGAACAAAAGGTTCACGCCTTGCCCTGTGCAATAACCCGTTGTGCTTTTCTTGCCAATGTTCTATGTCTGTTTTGCCTGTACGTCTATTTCTCTTCTTCGAAAAGTGACCGTGAAACAGGTCAGGATTTTCGTAAGCGTGAATGTCTCTCTCACCTAACAGGTGGGCAATATCCACACGTATTGCCAGCTCAATGCGCTCTAAGGCATCCAAAGCCAGAAGGCGAAGCTTCTTATCAAAAACATATAACTTAACCGCATGCTCAAAGTGAGCGCCATCTATAAATCGGTTTTTCCTTTTTGGCTTAGCCGCTCCATCACCGGTCTCAATATATTCCAGTTCACGAAACGAATACCAATAGCCACTTAAGCGATAATAACCAACCCGATCCAAATATTGAGTTGCTGCCACATCATCATCAATGATCATTCCTCGCTCTTTGAGGATCTCTAACTGTTCTTGATAAGACTTCCATGGCTTCACGGTTTAGCCTTCCTAGTGCGAGTTTTATTCTTGGACTTGAGCTTTTCTCGCTCGGCTTTGCGTTCTTTCTGGATAGAGGCTAGCAAGGCTTCTGCTGAGTTTTCACCGCTGATAAGTTCAGGGTTTTGCTCGCGCCATTTGGCGGTGAGTTCACCACGGAAGGCTTTGGCTAGTATCGATTGGGTGAGTTTATTAACGCGTTCTTGGGCGGCGTTAACTTCGGCTTCGACTTTGTCGGCGTAAGCGAAGAGCTTTTCGACACGACGGACGATTTCGGTTTGTTCACTACTAGGTGGAATAGCAACAGCTTCGTGAGTGAATTCATTTCTGTTTAATGTCGGTACTGCAGTACTAGAAGCATATTGTGTAAGATCCATCGATTTTAATTTATAAAAAATAAACTTGGGATCTGAGAATCCATAACTTTTGGCGTATAAAGCTGTATTTAAAGGCCACGCATTAAGCGTAGTGTAAAATACTTGACCTACTGAGCCCGAGCGTCCAACGGTAATACATGGGCCATTCACTTTAAACTCATTATGGGAGCCAATTTCACCACCAGCAGACAATATTGGATAATCACCTGCTTTTCTTTTTGCAGTAGGTAAATCAAACCCACGATTAAGCAAACATAACTCAAAAAATGGCTTAATTATCCAACCACTAGGAATATCATTAACGTCGCCATTAGTTACTTCTTTTCTGAATTTTTGTTTCTCTTTAATTATTTTAGTTTCATCATCTTTTTTCTTTCTATCCAAATATTCCTTTTCTTGGATAAGTAAAGCTTTAAAGTCTTCTTCTGCATTTGCTGTACTACTCTTACGCCACTCTTCGGTCAATTTACCGCTGACGGCGGCGGCGAGGACGGATTGGCGGAAGCGTTTTAGGGTGTCGGGGACGGCGTCGAGGCGTGCTTTAATGCTGTCAACTTTAGCTAATAACTTATCCAGCTTTTCAGCAATGACTTTCTGCTCGGCGAGTGGGGGGAGAACACTATCTAGATTTGAAAACCGAGATTTATTAATAATTGGCATCGTTGTACTGGATGAGCCCAGTACAACCTGTCTATTCATCTGAGGTGAAATCATCCAATAAAATAATAACTTCGGCTCAACTCCAGTCAATGGAGAAAGAGTGTTGATCTGCTGGTTACAAGTTGCAGGAACATCCACAAACCCTGTCTTACCTATTGTTGCCCCAATACAGGTTACATACGTACTATTCTCTGGTATTTGTCTTGCAACATCTCTACCCGATTCTGTTAAGTAATCTTCCGTTTTATTTACCGGATAAATGCTTCCAAGATCACCTGGTTTGAATAAAGGATACTCTCCACCATAAAACTCTAGATTTTTCTTACTTGGTGTCGATCCAGTTTGAATTTCTGCTATATCAGCAAGCTTAACGACTGCCCATTGCTCAACCACTAAGCTTCTCCCAACTCATCAAGCAACTCATCCAACTTCACCAGCGCACTGGTCAATCCATCTTTGGCTTCTCGTGCTAAAACTTCTGGTGCTGGAAGGTCTGCAGCGTCGACACTGTCTTTGTCTTTTAACCAACTAATATCGAGAGAATCACCTTTTGTCTCAGCTATCCAGTCGCGAGTAAAACAGCGCCAGCGTGAATGGGCTAGCTTTTGCTGCGCTTCTTCGCTTCCATCTACCCCTTTATTTTCTTCTGCGCTTTTGTCTACTGCGATTTCTTCTGCACCAAAACTGTATTCACCTTCTGTGCGTGGTGACGTGCCATTGGCATCTTCGCCATATACCGCTTCAAATGGTTTAAGGTGGTTCTCACCAAAGGGGGCGCGCTTGCCAAATGAAGGCATATTAGTTCTTAGGTCATATACCCACACATTTTTGGTGCAGCCTTCTTTTTGGCTTTTATCGTTAGCAGCGCCTTTGGTAAAGAAAAGCACGTTAGTTTTTACGCCTTGCGCGTAGAAGATGCCTGTTGGCAAACGTAAAATGGTATGCAGGTTACACTTGTCCATTAAGTCACGACGGATATCGGTACCCACGCCTGCTTCAAACAACACATTATCGGGTAATACCACGGCGGCGCGGCCACCTGGTTTTAAGTTGCGGTAAATGTGTTGTAGAAACGCCAATTGTTTGTTGCTGGTGCGATAGGTTAAATCGTCACGGGTAATGGAGGCTTCACCACCTTTACTGGTTCCAAACGGCGGGTTAGCTAAAATGACATCAGCTTTAGCTAAACTTGCCCCTACCTGACCAAGTGCATTACCTAAATGCACCGCACCTTCCTCGTCGCCTTCAATATTGTGCAGTAAGCAGTTCATTAGCGCTAAACGGCGGGTATTCGGAACCAGTTCAACGCCCATATAAGCTTTGTTTTTTTGAAATTGGTTTTGCTGGTCGCTGAGATCACAAAGATCATCGGTTTGTTGTTTTATATAAGTGTCGGCTGAAATAATAAAGCCTGCGGTACCGGCGGCTGGGTCTTGAATAACCTCACCAGCTTGCGGCTTAATACAACGCACCATAGAGTCGATAAGTGCACGCGGTGTGAAGTATTGCCCTGCGCCCGATTTAGTCTCGTTGGCGTTTTTCTCTAATAAGCCTTCGTATAAGTCACCTAAGCCGTCTTTTGCTGCACTGAACCAGTCAATTTTGTCTACAGCTTCAATAAGCTGCTTTAGATGGCGTGGTTCACGTAAACGGGTTTGCGCATCGGCATAAATGGCTTGAATAAGCGGGTCTTCATGAATAGTCACTTCCATGGTTTGACCGGGGTTTTCAGGATCTGCTTCGGTGCGTTTACCGGTTGATAAGGCTAATAAAGTGGCTTTGTAGTCGTTTAACAAAACCAAACCGTCTTTACCGTTTAAATCTTGCCAACGGCAACCTTCTGGCAATGGGTGACGGTTTAAAATGCCGGCTTCGTTGTTTTCGTGCACCATTTTAATAAACAGCAGTAATACCAGCTCGGTAACATAGTCTGAATAGTTAATACCGTCGTCACGTAATACGTCACACAGGTTCCATAGTTTTTGTACGATATCGTTGTTGGTCATGGTTATTCCTGTACTTCCTGTTCTAGCCCGGTTAACGACCGTGCATAAATAATTCAAATAAGTGTTGATTGATGTAGAAGTTATTTCTACCCACTTTGGCTTTGTGTAAAAAACCGTGCTCCACCAGCAGCTCAAGATATTTGGTGGCGGTGATTCGAGATATGTCGAGATCTTCCATCACAAATTCGATTTTGGTGTATGGATGATTGAACATGTTGTTGATCAGCTCTTGGCGATAGATCTTGGGAAGCTCTTTGCGGATGCGGTGTTTGTAGTCTTGCATCATCACCTTGACCTGTTTAATCAGCTCAATGGTCTTTTTCGCGGTTTGGATCACACCATCTAAGATGTACAACAGCCAAGATTCCCAGTCGTTAGTTTCCCTGACTTGCTGTAACTGTTGATAGTATTCGGCTTTGTTCTGAATGATGTAACGGCTCAAATATAGCACAGGTAAGTCAAGCAGCTCTTGGGCGACTAAATATAGGATGTTGATGATCCGTCCAGTACGGCCATTACCATCATAGAAAGGGTGAATACTTTCGAATTGGTGATGGATGATCGCCATTTTGACTAGAGGATCGGCATCGCACAATTCGTCATTGTTGATGTACTCAACCAAATTGGCCATCAAATGTTCAATGTCTTTGGCGTTTTGCGGTGGTGTATAAACTACCTCAGTGGTTTGCATGTTTTTCAAACCCGTACCCGGCAAGCGACGCAATCCAGCCTTGTTCTTTTCCAGCTTTTCCTGCACGGCTAATATATCCGCTAAACGGATCAGCTTAGCTTTTCTTACTTGCTCAAAGCCGTGTTTTAGGGCAATTAAGTAGTCTTGAACTTCTTTGGCCGCTGGGCTAATACTGGATTCTGCGAGCACGCTGGCTTTGTAGAGTTCATCGTGTGTGGTAATAATGTTTTCCACTTCTGATGAGTCTTTCGCTTCTTGTAGGGTAAGCGTATTAATCAGGGTCGCTTCGTTAGGAATGGTTGCCGACACCCCTTTCAGCTCAGCTAAAAAACGATGAGCTTCACCGGCTTTTTTCAAGACCTTACGAGTTTCATACTCTTCGATTTTTGCCAGTGGTAATGGCGGTACGACAGCACTCATGTAGCATCCCATTTATATGTTTTACGAGATTCTATATATGACGCCATAATATGCATAGTAAATGCAAAAAATTATACATTTACAATACAAAGTGTATAGATTTTATATATTTCTATATATATAAGAAATGACAATTTATATGATTATGCCATCGACACGTTCGTTAGATGTGTCGATGAAATTGCGTTTTGTCGACATGTGATGAGGTTTATGGTTTTTTATTTACGCTCTTCTTATGCCAGCCATAATAATTGGCACTACCCGCCCAATTCTTAACTACTTTTCCTACAATGTTACTTATCAACAAATCTAACGCCGAAGTGGTCTCGCGAAATGGATTTTTAGTAACCACACCGCCTTCTACAAAAACATAGCCTTTTTCATATAAGTCATCACACCCGCCTTTGCACATTAGAGTCGCCACATTGTCAAAGTCCAACCTCTCATGTTTCGTGCATTTTGAACGGCGTTTTATGTGAGCGGCCACTAAAAATTGCGCTGGATACTCATTATTGCAAAGCGCACAAAAACCAAGTTTTTCTTTACTTAGTAAATGTAATTTTAATAAGTGCTGCTCTTTCCGGTAAGTCGTTTGAGTCTTAGCATCCAAGTCTTTAATGCCTGCAAGCTTTTCCAATATTTTAGCAATACTTAATTTTGGCATAGGCGTTTCAAATTCAATTGAAGATGGACTTCTTAAAGACGGAGCCTTTACTCCTTTTTCAGGATTCGACATCCTTACATTTAACCCCGACCTAGCTAGAGTTTCCAGCTCGTCTAATGTAGACACATAGATATAATCGGCTTCAAACCTAGTAGGACTAGCTACATAATGGCCATTTCTATTCTGATGCGGAAAAACTACTACGCCTTCATAATCTCCACTTGTCACAAATGCTTTCATGTTATGCCTGCTGCGGCCATAATGCGTCGTTTATTTCATTTAATACATCGTCTAACTGGTCATTCAACACTCTATTAAGCGTTTTAATACCACCATGTGTTGCGAAGCGCTGATTAATAAAGTTCTTATCTACAACCACTTCATGTGTAAGCTGTTTAGCGAGTCGATCTAACCATTTTCGTTGTGCAGGGGCCCAATTGTGCAGTTGATACATTTTCTGCATAGCCAGTTGCACACGCTCAGAAAATGGCATCAAGGCTTCACCAATGGCGGCTTGGCGGATATACCCCACGATAGAAGCCGCAATATCTTGATTGGTTTTATTCTTCCATGCGGTCTCTAATGTTTTTTCACCAAAGCCTGCTGCATCGAGCATTAGGCGCACTTCTTTCAGTTGTTCACGGGTTAAGTCTTTTGGTTTGTTAACCACTGTGGAAAGCGCTACTGACTCATTAATTTGGTGTTTAATGAAGCTTTCAAAGCTACTAAGATAATCTTCTGGGCGATTATATTTTCCATAACTTTGCTCACGTACCTGTAGCTCATCCTCATGTGTTGAGATAAGAGGATAACGCTCTGAACCTAGTAGTTGATTAACCGCAGTAAGTTGAGGTAACAAGCCACCGCTATATTTAATAAACTTTGCTGCTTGCTTAGGACCTAGTTCACGCAGGTGCTGCGGAAGTTTATCTGTTTCCGTTCCCCAGAGCTGAGTAAGCTCTTCAAGCTTCTCTTTGATGTCTTGTCGAGACTCCGCTTTTTTCTTTGCCTTACGCAATATACGCATGACCTTTTGGCTAAGCTGATCAAGTAAGTCATCTGCATGGGAAGTATCTGCTGCCTCACCTTTATTCTCTCCGGGTGTATCGAGGGCTTTTTCTAAACGCTTCTCATCGGTAAGCTCATCCACTAGCTGCTCTATGGTGATGTTCGGATTTTTCACTAAAGGCTTCATGGTAGAAACATCTTCAAGTGCAGCGTATATATCCACAGGATCGTAAATGCGGAAAACCGTTTTACCAATGTCATCGCAACGACGTGTTGCGCGCCCTATCATTTGCTCATACAAAATGCGCGAGCGCACTCGACGCATAAACACCAAATTGCAAATTCTTGGTACATCGATACCTGTTGTAAGTAAATCGACGGTAATGGCAATATTCGGATAGTCTTCGTTTTTAAAACGGCTAATGGCCTTTTCAACTTTGTCGGTTTGGCCAGTAATTTTTAACACCGCAGCTTGATTGTAGTCACCGTTGTATATCTCTTTGAAAGATTCGTCGAGTAAGCGTTTCACCATGTCAGCGTGCATATCGGTTGCGCAAAAGATCATGGTTTTCTCTTCACCAAATGGGTCAAGTTCTTTTACCAACTCTTCGCAGATCACACGATTAAAGTTTTCGTTAATCACGCGCTTATTAAATGCTTCTACCGCAAAGTTAACTTCATCTTCCAGTTCGGCCGATTCTACTTCACCTGTTCCTGTGTTGATGGCACTGACTTTTTCGCCCTTCTTAAACTTAATACCCGCTTTTGATAGCTTAGTTTGGTAACGAACGGGAGGTTCATGGTCAATTAACCAGTCTTCAGCAACGGCTTCACGATATGAGTAGGTGTACACGGGTTTGCCAAATATTTCAGTGGTATGTTTTGCTGGTGTCGCGGTTAAACCAATACGTACCGCATCGAAATAATCGAGCACACGACGATAACTAGACAAATATTGAGACGCATCTCGCGTTTCAAGCTCACCCTCTGTCATTTCTTGGTCAAGGGTATAACCTCGGTGAGCTTCATCAATAATGATACAATCGAACTCATCAACAGGAGGTGGTGAGTCTGACATAAACAAGCGTTTAACCATTGCCTGAACCGTTGCCACTTGTATACGTGTTTCTGCCTCTGCCCCCATATCGCCAAGCTCAGCAATATTATAAATTTTAGAAAGCGGTTTACTTTCTTCAAGCGGCGCCTCATTAAAACTATCTAAAGCCTGGGTACCCAGTGAAGTTCTGTCGACTAAAAACAAAATACGTTTAAAACGTTCAGCTTTTAAAAATCGATACATCAAGCCAATAATCGTTCGGGTTTTACCTGTACCCGTTGCCATGGCTAACAAACATTGCTGGGCACCTTGTGCGAGTACTGATTCAACGCCTTTAATTGCCTTTTCTTGATAGTCGCGCAATTTAAGGTAGCCGAAACCTTCACGCTTTAACGTTTGTTCTGCTGACTGTTTACTACGAGTTAATTTATCTTCAAGGCCTGTTGGACTGTGAAAATTAGCTAGCGACCTTGAAATGTTACTGTGGTCACGCACATCGCGGAACCAAATCCCTGATTGTTCCGCTAGCTGTTTTACAAATGGACGTCCGTTCGATGAATACACAAATGGCACATGATAGTGACTTTGCTCTCCTACTGGCCACGCAATAGTTCTGCCCTCAAGCTCCCAAGCTGGTATTAAAGGAGGCGTATTTTTAAATCCTTTGGAATAGCGTTCAGCTTGACCAATTTTACCGGCGACATTGGTGTTTTCTTTTTTTGCTTCTACCACCGCTATAGGTGTTAACCCTTTAAACAGAACATAATCGGCATAGCCTTTTTTACCTTCATACTCCGTTGGCCACTCGGCAATCGCCATGTTTTTGCCTTTTTCAGGCATGGTTTTGTTCTTTTTAAAGTTTAAGTTTTCAGTATCTGTTTCCCAACCAGCTTCAATTAAGTGCTGATCGATAACAATACGTGTGACCTCTTCATTGAGGTATAGCACCTTAGTGGCTTCTCTAAGCTGCTTGGCATAAATCTTTTGCTTTTGTTTGGTTGTTTGTTTGTCTTCGTCGCTTTGCTGCTGCTCTTGTTTTTGCGTCGTTGCTAATTTTTCGTTGAATTCAGCACGCTGCTTTTCTAACTCTTTATCTTGTGACTCGAACAATGTTTTATATTGGCGAGCCTCTTTGTCCATTTGCTCAGCTAATACGGCGTACTCTTCTTTTTCTTGCTCTAAGAGCTGAGTGAGCTGTTGATTTGACTCAAGCTGTTGGTGAGTATTTGTCAGTTCAGACTGTAGCTGTAAAATTTGTTTTTGCAGTGTTCTGTGGTGTTCACTTGGGTCTTCTGGCGGCACAAATGGACCAGGCTTAAAATTGGCAGGGCATTTATCTGAAGATTTATGAAACCAAATTGCCAGTTGGCGAGCAACACGTAACCCGTCCATGGCTTCTTTATGTTTTGTCTTAAACCGATGAGTTGCTTTATTGCCTTCAATACGAAGGTGGTGAAAAACATCTTTAATAAGCGGATCTAAATTTAAGTCACGATGGATTCTAAAGAGTAAATCTTTTTGGCTAGTCTGTTCATCAAAAAAGATCCCTGCGCCAGCCGCAATTTCCTGTGCAATGGCTTCGCCAAACTGTCGCAATTTTATCAACGTAGTATTTGGGTCTGTCGCAAAAACGGCTTCTGCGTTATGCGCCAATTGATAAAAAATAGGGTCATGACTTTCTAAAAAACTGAAATTACTCGCCACTGATATCCTTCCTTTGAACAGCTACTTATAATTTTACTGTTATCCAGAATAACGGAAGTTGTTTAATTTTCAAAACACCATCAAAAGCTGCTAGTATCAACGTCTTAAAATCTCGGAAGGAATAAAGGGATGCATTTCAAAATACGGTTTACCCTCGCAATTATTTTTAGTCTATTTGCTAGCATGGCCAATGCCAATACACCGAGTATCGGCCCTGATGCTAGTAAACTGCTTTCGCTTAAAGACCAAGCTGAACAACACGCCGACTTTGGTGCCGTAGTGCTTTCGCGAATCAACCACGTGAGTATCAACGACGAGCTACTAGAGAGCGCTATTTATTACCGGGCGATATACCTGACCGATGAAGAGGCAGTATCGGATTATTCAAAATTAATTAATTCATACAATGGATATTACAACGACAGCACGATAGATTTTGCTCGCGTTATTACCCCCGATGGCACTGTTTACAACATGCAGAAAGATGCCATATCTGAGGTAAACGCTAACTCTGATGATTATCTTGACGATATGAAACAAGTGGAGTTTGCCATCCCTCAGATAAAAGTGGGTAATATCATTGAGTATCAAATTAGCGAATCCCAAATAAAACCAATTATTGATGGTCAATATTTTTCATCTTTAGGGTTTCGCTATATTAAGTTTCTTCCGCAAAAAAATTGGCTGCGTATAGAGCCTGTTCTTTCAACAACTAACACTCTTATCGTACCGAAAGCTGTGACTTTGTATTTTGAAAACCGAAATACAGATATCAAACCACAAGTATCCGATTCAAGTACTCACAAAACGTACACCTGGACAATGGAAGATTTGGCGGGCATTGAGATGGAAAATGGCATGCCGCCCATAGACGAATTACAACCCGTTGTGCATGTATCAACGATGAACGACTGGGAACAGGTGGATAGCTGGTATTCGAAACTGTTTAATCCCTCTTTAGCGCAAGCCCAAAACGTACAAACTCTGGCCCAAACTCTGTTTAATGGTTTAGATACCGACGATAAAAAAGTACAAGCTGTGTTCGACTACATGCAAAAGAATGTGCGCTACATTGGTGCCCATGTTAACCGCGGCGGTTATCAACCGCATACCGCACAGGAAGTACTTCAAAATGCTTACGGCGATTGTAAAGACCAAACCACTCTCATTGTTGCACTATTACGCGAAGCAAACATAGAGGCCTACCCTGCATTGGTTAACACTTACTCTGGTAGTGTTCAATTTGAAAATTTACCAGCGCTGAATTTTAACCACATGATTACTTATGTTCCTACTGAAAACGGAGGCTACTGGTTAGATACCAGTGGTCTTACAGGGACCTTCCCTGGAGTATCAGCGGGTCTTGCCGGTAAGCAAACCTTCATTGTTAACGATGAAAGCGGTGAACTGATCACGATTCCTGAAGTTTCGCCTGAAGACAACATCGCGAATGTTAAGGTGACCTATCGCATAAATGAAGACAAGATTGGTGCGAGTGTTTCGCTAAGTTTCGAAGGCCAAGTTGAAACTAACTTGCGTAACTACTACAAATATTCACCCGAAAAACGCATAGTGACCGAGCAACTAACTTCGGTATTTGTTCACGACAACCGCTTTACTTCTTACGAGTTTAGTGACCCAAGTGACACTGCAACTCCTTTCACTATTGATGCAGAATTTGATGACTTGATTACCGTTGACGAGTCAATCGAGACATTTCATTATTCGATGAATTATGCCTCGATCATTCATGTGTTTACCAGTTTGTCATCTCTTGAACCTCCGAAAGACAGAACACAAAGCCTATTTCTAGATATTCCCATTACTGTGAATCTTGACGTTGTATTCCCATCACCTTGGGAAGCCGCCAAATTGAGCTATGAAGGTATAGCGAAGAACTATCAAAATCCGTTTTTTGAAATGGTTCATGACGCATCGACCAGCGATGAAATAGTGACGAGTCACGCAAAGTTCGTGTTGTATTCGCAAACCGTTGAAGTAAGTGACTACGCTAATTTTTATGAGGCAATTATTGGTTTTCAGGAAGAAAACGAGAGTATCTTTGTGTTCGAAAAGCAGGCGCTAGCTAACAAATCGCAAGGTGAACTATCCCTTGAAGAGAAGATCCTTCAGGCCAGAGATTTGCTTGATAACGCTGAGTTTGAAAGTGCACAGGAGTATCTCATTACACTAGCTGAATCAGTTCCAGATAATGGCGAAGTTCAGTTTTTGCTGGGTATTGCTCATGGTTTCAGCGGCAATGATGACAAATCGTCAGCGGCTTTCGAGCGTGCGCAAAGTCTTGGTTACGAGTTTTAAGGAAGCACTATGAACAAACAGATATTCGTGCTTATGGCCATACTTTGTACACTACTGGCCGGTTGTGAATCAACGTCTCCACCACCTGTTGTGCAACCATTGTCAGCCCAAGAACAATTACTGCAAAGTAAGGTAGACCAATTTCCTCGAGACACACTGGCACTGCAAAACCTTATTGACTATCAGTTAAACGCATTTGAAAGTGCTCCGAGTTTTCAACTCCTTAATAGGCTGTATAGAAACCTAGAAACGGGGATGAATTTGGTGCCGTCTGAGCGGTATTTCCCTTTTCATTATTATCGACTTGGGCTAAACGAAGGCTTCATGTCTCACTCGTATGATATGCAAAGATGGCAGGCATTTTACGACCAGTATGCCTTTTTTACTTCTGTGGATCTCGCGCCGCCAGTTTACATGGACTACCTATTGAATGAGCAAAGTGAGAGTAAACAGGAGCGAATTTTCCAGCAAAGTATTCGAGATAATCCCGCATTTATGAATGCATATATTGAGCTTGCTTATCTTTATTTCCAACAAGACAAGTTAGAGCTCGCCATTTACGTGCTTGAGTCGGCTCGAAAGCAGAATAACGAGAATACTGAAATTACCTCAGATTGGGTACTTTATCGTACAAGCTATTTGCAGGAAAACATGTGCGAACGACCAATCGATAGTAGTCGTTTCGCACCAATAGTTGATGAAAGTCGCCGTTTAACGAGAATGGAGCCGAACTCTGCATTTTATCAAGCGCAATTAGCCGATGCATTTAGAGAAGCGGGTAAATATCAACTTGCCAGCTTTGCCGCCGCAAAGGCCGCTTCATTAGATAACTCCTTTGAAAGTTACAAAATGGAACTGCAACTATGGAATCTTCAGATTGACAAAATATTGTCCGATTCAGCATTCGATCAGAAAAATAGAGATGCTGAAGCAACATATGTTCGGATATACGCTAACCTTGCTGCCGGAAATTTTACCGATGCAGCGCTACTCGCCGATGCCTATAACCGATTAGATGATGCATCATTCTACGGTGTTGTGTACGGAGCTTATGGTTATGCACATGGGCAAAAACCCGCGGCACAAAACGCATTATTCACCGCACTTCACCAAGACTACCAATTAGATGATTGGCATAAAGTCATGTTGCGTTTTGCTGAAGGGGAAATTGATGAGCCTACTATGTTGAGCCAAGCAAGTAATCGTTGTGAACGTTCAGAAGCATTGTTCATTGCAGCCCTTGACCACATGACATCGGGCAGTACTGAACCTCTTACTCCGTACTGGCAAGAGATTGTCGATCTAGATATCAAATCATTTTATGAGTTTGCTGTTGCCCGTTATATGTTAAAGCAAGCGCTATAACCTAGTTAAGATTAGCCATATCGCTATACTAATTAGTGGATGATTTATTCAAGGTGAGGTTACCAAACCTCACCAATTTCAGAGCTTCAAAGCACCAGTGGGTTACACCAACCCCAAGTATTCAGCATGCCAAGTTAAATGCTCATCTATGAATGAAGCAATGAAAAAGTAACTGTGGTCATAGCCTTCATGCATATTCAAAGTAAGCGAAGAGTCGGATGCATTGGCTGCATTAATGAGCGCTTCTGGTTTTAGCTGTTCAACCAGAAACTCGTCTTGCGTGCCTTGCTCTACAAGCAATGGAATTTCATGAGTTTTCTCGGCTAATAAACAAGCGCTGTCGTAGGCTCGCCAAGCACTTTGATCTTCACCCAAATATTTTGTCAGCGCTTTTTGACCCCAAGGGCAGTTCATAGGTGACGATATTGGGCTAAACGCTGAAACAGAGACATAGCGATTAGGGTTTCGCAAACCAATAACCATAGCACCGTGCCCTCCCATAGAGTGGCCCGATATTGATTTTTCGCCCGTTACTGGAAAGTTCGACTCAATAAGAGAAGGTAGCTCGTCTGCCACATAAGAATACATATTGTAATGCTTAGACCAAGGTGCCTGTGTTGCATCAAGGTAAAATCCCGCACCTAAGCCAAAGTCATAGGCTTGGGCTTCATCATCAGGAACCCCCTCACCTCTGGGGCTAGTATCAGGAGCTACAATCGCCATTCCTAACTTGGCAGCAAGTTTCATCGCACCCGCTTTTTGCATAAAGTTTTGATCAGTACAGGTAAGGCCTGACAACCAGTACAATACAGGAACTGGATTTTCTTTAGATGCAAACGGGGGCAAGAAAATGGCAAATGTCATAGTGCAATTGGTGGTAGCTGCACTGTGAGAGTATCTACAATGACGGCCACCGAACACTCGGTTTTCGCTAATCAATTCCATATAATTTCTCTAAGTTACATATTCATTGGTAAAACACAGTGTAAGTTTACGGCACAATGACCAATAGAAGTAAGTCACTGGTCGGATTTTTCATTCAGTTCGTTTACACTAGGCCCTAATAAGGCAAAGGTAACATAGATGATACGCAATTTTTTCTCGCATATAGTAGGCACTATCTCTGTACTGCTCTATTTCATCAATACGGTGCTATGGGCAACACCGATTCTGGTTTTCTCAATATTCAAACTCATTCCATTTGAGCCTTGGAGAAAGCTTATTTCATATTTACTCGACGCTTGTGCAACTGCATGGATATCTTTTAACAATCTTAATCAAAAAATATTCAGCCGAACACAGATAGACGTAACAGGGCTCGACGCGCTAACCCCCAAAGATTGGTACTTGGTTATAGCCAACCACCAATCATGGGTAGATATCCTTGTGCTACAACGAATTTTCAATCGCAAAATTCCGTTCTTAAAGTTCTTTTTGAAAAAAGAACTTATTTACGTGCCCATTCTGGGACTTGCCTGGTGGGCGTTAGACTTTCCATTTATGCGCCGGTATTCCAAATCTTATCTTGCCAAAAATCCGCACATGAAAGGCAAAGATATGGAAACCACAAAAAAGGCGTGTGAAAAGTTTCGCTTTAAACCAGTAAGTATAATGAACTTTGTTGAGGGCACTCGCTTTACCGAGGAAAAACACAATCGCCAAAACTCACCTTTCTCTCATCTTCTCAAACCTAAAGCTGGCGGTGTTGCCTTTGTGCTGTCTACTATGGGAACTCAGCTACATAAACTCATTGACGTAACCATTGTGTATCCCGCTGGAATTCCAAGTTATTGGGACTTTGTATCTGGGAAAGTGAAAAATATTCGTGTAAACATACAAGTGACGGCAATAAAGGAAATTATGGAAAATGGATACTTTAGCGATGATTATTTTGACAACCCACAAGTACGCACCCGTTTTCAAGGCTGGTTGAATAACCAGTGGCAACAAAAAAACCAATTATTAGCACTACAAAAAACAACTCAGAAGTCATTATGATACGTACCTTATTATCCCCATTTATTTTTGTTGTTCATATCACACTCCAAATCGCTAATCTTGCATTGTGGGGTGGCTTAGTCATTATATTTGGTTTGGTTAAGCTTTTGCCGACCGGTAAAACCGTACGCGCGTTCTTAAATAAGCTAATGAACGGCTTCATGTTTAGCTTTGGAAAAATTAGTGTACGCTTGATTCGCATATTCAATGCAATTGACATTGAATATGCAATACATGGTGAGTTATCAAAGGACAAATGGTATTTAATCATCGCAAACCATTTAAGCTATTTGGACATCGTACTTCTTATAGAATTTGCCGCCACTCGCATTCCAGCGCCGAAATTCTTCCTTAAAAAAGAGCTAATATGGTTGCCCTTTGTAGGGCTGGCGGCCTGGGCACTAGACATGCCATTTATGCAGCGATACAGCCGCGCCTATCTTGAAAAATATCCAGAGAAGCGAGGCAAAGACTTAGAAACGACCAAAGCCTCTTGCGAGAAGTTTAGAACGGTTCCTACTACGGTCATTAATTTTGTGGAAGGAACCCGTTTCACTGAGGAGAAGCACCTTGCCAAGCAAAGCCCTTATCAACATTTACTTCCCCCAAAAGCTGGTGGCATATCTTTTACCATGTCAGCAATGGGGCATTTGTTCACCAATGTTTTGGATATCTCGTTACTCTACCCTGAAAACAAAAAACACCCCATGATGGCAATGCTTAGTGGCACTATGACGAAAATCATTATCGATGTGAACGTTACTCCTGTGCCCGAAGTACAAACTGTTGAATCAGGGCCAAGCGCAAGAGAGCAAATTCAGCAATGGTTGAACAATTTATGGAAAAACAAAGACTCCGCCATAGCAAATCTTTTGAACTAGGCTGAGTTAGAGGCATGAGTATGAGTACGCCAGCACAGGAATATTTACTCGACGTGTTTACCAAGGTGTTACCAACACTTACGTTAGATTCGTTCAACTATCAGATAATAGCGCTAGGCACACTTTTTACTTTTGCCACCCTGCTCTATTTAATAGCGCGACTTGTACTAAGACCAAAACTGATCGCCTGGATTGCAAAAACAAACAACCGCTGGGACGATGCTTTGCATGAGCACGGCTTTTTCCGACGTCTGCTGCACATTTTGCCCGCTGTTTTTATTTATGTGTGCACTCCCTTACTCATCAGTGAATCTTCATCGTTAAGCAGCTTATTGGTAAAAGGTTCACAGCTATACATGCTCGTGAGTGGGCTACTGGCCGTTTATGCAATTTTAAGCACAGTAGAAGACGCTTATAACGCTTCAGCACACGCTAAAAGAGCCCCCATTACGGGTTTTATACAAGTACTTAAATTGGCACTGACCTTATTGGTGTTAGTTCTGTGTATCTCACTGATTGCCGACAAAAGCCCGCTCTTGGTTGTTTCTGGCTTTACCGCCATCGCAGCTGTGTTGTTATTAATTTTTAGAGATACTATTTTGGGATTTGTTGCAGGGATCCAAATTGCAGCCAACCGCATGTTTAATACTGGAGACTGGATCGAAGTACCAAAATTTCAGGTCGATGGTGAAATACAGCAAATTGGATTAACCACGGTTAAAGTGCAAAACTGGGACAACACCATTTCGACACTACCCACCTATAGCCTTACCACGGAAGTCATCAAAAACTGGCGTGGGATGCAAGAGTCAGGTGGGCGACGAATTAAGCGCGCAATCTATATTGATATTCAGTCCATTAAACTTTGTGACGAAGCGCTACTTTCTACGCTGTCGAATATTCGCCCTTTAAAAGACTATATGCAAAGTAAATACAAAGACCTTGCAGAGTATCATCAGAGTCAAAAAATTGAGGCCAATGATGTTGGTAACCGGCGCGCCCTCACGAATATAGGTACATTTAGAGCCTATTTAGAACACTACTTGCGTCAGCATCCAATGGTAAATCAATCGCTGACAGTTATGGTGCGTCAGCTACCACCTAACGAACTTGGCTTACCTCTGGAGCTGTATTGCTTTAGCAAAGAGAAAAACTGGGTCGCTTACGAGAAGATTCAAGCAGACATATTTGACCATGTAATGGCAATGCTCCCGCTGTTTGAACTAAAAGCCTACCAAAGAGACTCAAACCTCAAGGCCGTTGAGTAACAGGCACAAAAAAAGCGATACTCAAGTATATCGCTTTTTGATGTGGGTGCCGGGTTGCGCTAGCTAGGTTAAGCGAGAGCGTATCCCATCAGTAGACAAACCACTAAACCAGAAACACCAAAGAAGCCATACTCGATCTTCTCTTGCATGCCCTTAGCGCCAGTTTCGGTTGTCATGAAACCCATGATGATGCTGCTAAACCCTAAAGTAAAAGCCAATAGCGCAACAGCGAACATAAATGCGTTAGCCCAATCTGCCATAATCTCTTAACCCTATACAAAATCTGTGGTTATTATGCACCAAATATGGTGGATTGAACATGGAAATAAAAAGATTACCAAGGAATTTTAAGCTTTCTGAAAACATATTTGATCTTAGTCAAAATCGCTAAATTGTTAGTTTTTTCGCTACATAATCAATAAACATTAACCCTGAACGCTCAGAGACAACCCGTAACCTATTGTATTATAAAGATTTAATCTTTTGGCCTGGCCTTTGCAATCCAATAACAAAATGCCTAGCAAGGCACTGTGAATACAATGGATAAGGATCCCTGATGAAAAAACAATTAGCACTTGCAGTTACCGGTTTACTTTTATCAGCCAACGCAGCTTATGCGCACGACAATAGCTGTGATATCGAACTAGATGGAAATTTACAGTATTACCAAGGCGTACTTACTGTTGATATGAAAAACGGTTCGACCATGACCATTACCCCTGAGCATCAACTGTCAATCAATGGCGAAGTGATGCAGCTAGACGGCCAACAACAAATGTGGGTTTCTGATTATTACACCCATATCGATTCCGCTATTCCAATGACACTGGAACTTGCCAAAGACGGTTTAGAAATCGCTAACGTTGCAGTATCTGAAGTATTTGGTGAGCTACTTGGTGATGATGATCTAGACGACGAATTTCGCGATATGTTTACATCGCTGAGCCACGAGCTTGATACTGCGTTTTACGATAACCAGGGCAATATTCGCATTGACTCAGACAACTTTGGCGAGTCTGGCTGGTTTGGTGATACATGGGAGTCTGAGTTTGAGCAACAGCTTGAATCACTAATTACACAATCTATGGGTAAAATCCTGATTTCAGTGGGTACTCAAATGTTGTGGGAAGGTGGCGACATGACTGCTTTCGAAGAGCGTATGGAACGTTTTGGCGAGAACATTGAAGAGCACGTTGAAGCGCAAGCCGAAGCATTAGAAATTAGAGCTGATGCACTATGTGAAGTACTGGTAAAGGCCGACTTTGCTGAAGATAAAATGCAAAGTGAAATTCCGGGTTTAGACGGTCTAAACCTACTAAACCTTGACGGTCACATGAGAATGTAATTCAGAGTCATCAACAAACTCTGAACTGAAAGCCACAAATCAAAGTATGATGGTACAACTATCATACTTTTTTTGTTTTTTAAGGGGTGTAAATGGCACGTCGAGTAGTATTTTGTGGTTTCGGATGGTTAGCAGGTTATGTAGAAGCAAAGCTTACCAGCGATGAAACTACCCGTTGGCAAATTGCGGCTACCACCACCACTGCTCTCAAAGTCGATACGCTAAGTAGTAAAAACATTGATGCACGCAGGTTTAAGTTAGGTGACCACACCGCCAATCTAGAACCATTACTTGATGGCAGTGCCCTAATTCTTAACGTTCCTCCCGGTCGTAAAAATACTGACTTGGAAGCCTATACTCACCAAATGAAAGCACTGGTTGATAATGCACTTCAGGCAAATGCTCAGCATATTGTCTTTATTAGTACCACATCGGTTTACGGTGATAATCACAGTAAAACTATTGATGAAACTAGCACTACCCAACCTGAAACGGCATCTGCCATTGCCCATGTAGCTATTGAAAAACATTTGCTGGCCAATGCTAAAGATCGTTCAACTATCGTCAGATTGTCGGGGCTTATCGGCCCAGACCGGCATCCAGTAAATAGCCTGTCAGGCAGGCATCTAAAACAAGGCAACAAAAGAGTCAACCTTGTTGATAGTCGCGATGTAGCTAGCGCCATAATCAGTGTATTGAATCGCCCGCCACAAGGTGAAATATTTCACCTAAGCTCACCAGCTCATCCCAAACGCGGGGAGTACTATACAAAGATTGCTGAGGTTCGAGGGCTAACCTTACCCACTTTTGACGATACTGACGCACCACCTTGCGGCAAGATAATAAACGCGGATAAGAGTTGGGCAGCTTTGGGCGTAGTACCTAAATATGGCGAGTTGGTGTAAAAGGTCGTTGTGAAATAGCAGTGCGCAGGATGCGCACTGCCACTGCTATGACTCTAGCCGAAAAGGCTAATTTGAAAGTATTTAACTGCAACAGTGTTTACGAAGATAATCAATAAGATTGCAGGGATAAAGGTTTTCAACGAGATATCAACATAACGCTCGAACCAGCTGCCGGTGAAGTTCTCACTGCCCTCTTCCAAAGCTTTGTTGAAGTTAGCTCGCTTCCAACGATAGATAACAAATATACAAATCAACAAACCATTTAACGGCAAAATGGTGTCGTAAAATACATCGTAAATCACGTCAAACAAAGATTTGTCAGCACCCGCGTAAGTAACAAACTTGGTCAAGACTTCTACTTTACCAAACGACAACGCACTTAACGCAGCCAGTACAATCATGATGCTTCCCAACGAGGCCAACGCCCACTTTCGGCTCACACCTTTCTCATCCATTAGCGCCGCTACTGGTACTTCAAAAATTGACACCAATGAAGTTATTGCTGCAAAAAATACCAGCAAGAAAAACAAGCTTGCAACAGCAGATGCGCCGAAGTAACCAATGGAAGATTGTAGAGCCAAGAAAATTTCCGGTAGGTAAGTAAAAATCATACCAACAGAAGACTCACTCAACTCATCTGGGTTGATGTCGGGATTAAAAGAGAAAATCGCAGGAAGTATCATCAAACCAGCGGTGAAAGCCACGGCGGTGTCAGTAATCGCCACCAGCTTCGCTGAGTTAGGCACATCTGACTGCTTGTTCATGTAACTACCATAGGTAATTAAAATACCCATTCCTAGCGACAGTGAGAAAAATGCTTGAGACAAAGCACCATTGATAACTGGCGCCGTTATTTTCGAGAAG
>Ga0256829_1001093_pt1 | contig 23449 bp, 22 predicted proteins | sample 131447metaG_FD_185979 | JGI IMG/M metagenome (GOLD analysis project Ga0256829, IMG submission 185979) | Hydrothermal vent microbial communities from Lau Basin, Pacific Ocean - 131-447 | ecosystem: Environmental > Aquatic > Marine > Hydrothermal vents | place: Pacific Ocean: Lau Basin | collected...
TAATGTTACGGAAGACGATAAGCAATATGATTCTGAAATGCAACAACTTGATATAAAAGGACAAGAAGATGCCCTCGACTTTAATCATATCATGCCAAGCGCCTATTATAATAGTCCGAAAGATTCTGATGGTTGGTTACGGGCTACATTTAAGGGCAAATTATACAGAAAATATCCTTTAAGGGATCACCCTCATTCATTGCATTTGCGCATCAATAATGAAGAAGATTCGAAGGCAAGCGAGATTGTACTTGATGGATACAGATTGCATACTATTCCGTTTCCCGGATTTAAGAAATTATATGATCCTAAAGATATCATGCAATGCGGATGGCTTGGATATAAAGATAAGGACGACAGGAAAAAGATGCTTGTAATGCTTATTGAAAAATATGGGCTCTCTGAAACTGAGGGAGAATCACTATTAGATGTGCATATGTCATTCATCGACAGTATGAGCACAGTATTATATCATCCGAAACTCGGGTGCATGAAATGGAAATGAACATGATGCATAATATGAATCTAAAAATATTATATATGCCCTTGTCTATTTAATTAGAAAAGCCTTTCATGTCAAAAATATGTTGCTTGCCTGAATAATCACTATAAACTCAACATTAACAATAAGTTATGCTTATTTATGCATAACAAGACAAACAGTTGACAATGGTTGCAGGTATCGTTATCATTCGTTCAATTCGTTCTTTACAACTGTGTTTTAGTCAAAATAGACCCAAATTCAGGGTAAAAATACCCTAAATTTTTAGTCAATCTGTAAGTTATTGTTTTTACAGTAGTTTTTATATTGGTGAAAAACTTGGGGTATCGGGTATATTTTGACAAAGAATGTTGAAAATATTAGCCTTTCTGTGAAAACAGGAGGGTCCATCACCTGTATGGTGATTTAGAAATTACCAGATGACTTAACCTTGACAGAAACGGTGTCCATCACCTGTATGGTGATTTAGAAAAAATGATGCGCCCAAGGGTTTTCTCTGCTCGGGTCCATCACCTGTATGGTGATTTAGAAACGAATGACATTAAACACAAACGTCCGCTTTCAGTCCATCACCTGTATGGTGATTTAGAAAATTGCATGGCTTCACAACGCGTCTGATACAGCGTCCATCACCTGTATGGTGATTTAGAAAGTGTACAGAACGCCAAACCCTTGCCCGCTCCGGTCCATCACCTGTATGGTGATTTAGAAAAGTAAACAGGTTGCTAAAAGCATTTCCCTTGCGTCCATCACCTGTATGGTGATTTAGAAATGTTCGGTTGATGTGATACTTTCAGCATCTAAGTCCATCACCTGTATGGTGATTTAGAAATCTCATTACATTACTCATTTTCTGTTACTCCTGTCCATCACCTGTATGGTGATTTAGAAATATAAATAACAATGAATCTTCAACAGATGTTGGTCCATCACCTGTATGGTGATTTAGAAACTACAGATTTAGCTAAACGCTGGAATGTATCTGTCCATCACCTGTATGGTGATTTAGAAAAATAGCGGTCGTTGAAGGGCATTGCACAGGCTGTCCATCACCTGTATGGTGATTTAGAAAGGTCGATAGTGCAACCCTCGGAATGACATAGTGTCCATCACCTGTATGGTGATTTAGAAACTAAATCTTCCAGTTCCGGCCATGCGGACGGAGTCCATCACCTGTATGGTGATTTAGAAAGGTCGTTATGAATAGAATCTCATATCCTGGAAGTCCATCACCTGTATGGTGATTTAGAAATTACCCCGATATGATGTGCAAGGGGTTCTCGTGTCCATCACCTGTATGGTGATTTAGAAAAGCTACAAAAGACAGCGTTGAACCTGTATTACGTCCATCACCTGTATGGTGATTTAGAAAGCGACCTATTCTTTGTTGTGAATATGGTTCGCGTCCATCACCTGTATGGTGATTTAGAAATGTTTTTTGAGTAATAGCACTAAAAAACAGGAGTCCATCACCTGTATGGTGATTTAGAAAATAATCACACATTCAACAACATTCTTTTTCCTGTCCATCACCTGTATGGTGATTTAGAAAATAAAGAAAAACAATAATAATAAATATATTTTGTCCATCACCTGTATGGTGATTTAGAAATTTTGTTACTGCAAGCCAGGCTTGATAATTTGGTCCATCACCTGTATGGTGATTTAGAAAATCACTCTGAGGCTTGGCTAACAGCAAGGAAAGTCCATCACCTGTATGGTGATTTAGAAACTTGATATAAGCAAAAAAGCGACAAATATGGAGTCCATCACCTGTATGGTGATTTAGAAAGAAACAGTAGCTTTATAGAGTCGCGGCATAGTGTCCATCACCTGTATGGTGATTTAGAAATTGAGTGAAATTTCAGCAGGTTTTTTCTGTTTGTCCATCACCTGTATGGTGATTTAGAAATTTTGTTCATGTTGTTGATGATGCTTTTTTGAGTCCATCACCTGTATGGTGATTTAGAAACAACGGACATACGTTCCTATAGGTCTTTTATCGTCCATCACCTGTATGGTGATTTAGAAATTGCTACAAGCCGAATCATCCTCTTTGATTAAGTCCATCACCTGTATGGTGATTTAGAAACATAAAACTGGTAAAACTTTTGGATTGTTTACATCCATCACCTGTATGGTGATTTAGAAAAAGTCCGGCAGTAAGAAAAACCGTTGCAGAATGTCCATCACCTGTATGGTGATTTAGAAATGCAATAGATAAAGTGCAAGATGGAATATAAAGTCCATCACCTGTATGGTGATTTAGAAATTTGCTGAGCGGTTTGTTGCGACACGTTTAGTGTCCATCACCTGTATGGTGATTTAGAAAAACTGAGACGCATGCTGCACTGCTTAAAGCTGGTCCATCACCTGTATGGTGATTTAGAAACCCGCGCGGCGGTTTTGCTTCCAGAGTGTCGTGTCCATCACCTGTATGGTGATTTAGAAACACTCATAATCAAGCGTGTTACTCTCTGTGTTGTCCATCACCTGTATGGTGATTTAGAAAGATACGCAAAGTTCATGCAAGACCGAGGGCATGTCCATCACCTGTATGGTGATTTAGAAATTAGACCTTGCTACAGTTAAAGCCTGTTTTAAGTCCATCACCTGTATGGTGATTTAGAAACTGGTGTTACTGATAAACTTGCAAAAGCTGTAGTCCATCACCTGTATGGTGATTTAGAAAAGTCGCCTGCTTTGACTGCTTTATTATACGTTGTCCATCACCTGTATGGTGATTTAGAAAGCTATATTGAAAGCACAGATGGACGCTGAAAAGTCCATCACCTGTATGGTGATTTAGAAACTGTGTTGACGAAAAAACTAGAACAGCTCGGAGTCCATCACCTGTATGGTGATTTAGAAAATTTCACGGGACATAAACTTACTTGCATATGTGTCCATCACCTGTATGGTGATTTAGAAAGTGTTGTATAACGGGTATCATCACCATCAACTGTCCATCACCTGTATGGTGATTTAGAAAGAGCTGTCCGAGCTCATCAAGAAAACACCAGAGTCCATCACCTGTATGGTGATTTAGAAAAGTTGATAACTCAACTCTTGGAATAACGTAGTGTCCATCACCTGTATGGTGATTTAGAAATGGCGATAGAAATAGACATGGATACTGTTGCAGTCCATCACCTGTATGGTGATTTAGAAAATATATAGCAATTTCCCATCCAGATTTCAAAAGTCCATCACCTGTATGGTGATTTAGAAAATTTCAGTCTAAGCCTCTTTTTCTTTTTCAAGTCCATCACCTGTATGGTGATTTAGAAATTTATGTAACAATCCTTGTTACGCAATCCAATGTCCATCACCTGTATGGTGATTTAGAAATATATTTTTCTCATCAGTGAGCGCTGGCATAGGTCCATCACCTGTATGGTGATTTAGAAACGTTGGATGTACGACTATAAACCGTGCTTAGTGTCCATCACCTGTATGATGATTTAGAAAACCTTCTATCAAAGTCGGTAAATACAGAAGGTGTCCATCACCTGTATGGTGATTTAGAAAATTCTTCAATGCTGCTTTACTTGCATTACGTGGTCCATCACCTGTATGGTGATTTAGAAAAAATCCCATACCTTACAGCCTTTGGCTTTACTGTCCATCACCTGTATGGTGATTTAGAAAGTTTGCTTTAGCATATTTGTTTAACCCAGCTGGTCCATCACCTGTATGGTGATTTAGAAATTATTAGTTGTTGCTTTACCGTGATTTGTTGTGTCCATCACCTGTATGGTGATTTAGAAATGACTGGTGTTTTGAAACCTTACCCGATGCAAGTTCATCACCTGTATGGTGATTTAGAAAGGAACCTGTGCTGATTTTCGCAATCATGACGAGTCCATCACCTGTATGGTGATTTAGAAATTTATGGTCTCTTTCACCCAAGACATAGCCGAGTCCATCACCTGTATGGTGATTTAGAAAAGGAAGTTCAGAGTAAATCTGAACGCATTGGCGTCCATCACCTGTATAGTGATTTAGAAACTTGAAGATATTGAGGCTTGCATGCTCGATGGGTCCATCACCTGTATGGTGATTTAGAAAAACACCTAACCCCGCCGCAGCAGCAAAAGCGGGTCCATCACCTGTATGGTGATTTAGAAATGATGACATGAATAATGATTTACTTGAATCAAGTCCATCACCTGTATGGTGATTTAGAAATATGTTTATGCAGTTGATATTATGCCAGATAAGTCCATCACCTGTATGGTGATTTAGAAATGGCGGCTTAATGTTTAAGCTCTTTCCCGTGCGTCCATCACCTGTATGGTGATTTAGAAATTTGAAGTTGATAACAGCACCGGCTTGTAATAGTCCATCGCCTGTATGGTGATTTAGAAAGCCATCCGGGTTTGTTTCAGAAACAAGTACAAGTCCATCGCCTGTATGGTGATTTAGAAAATATCAGGGATATCATTTTCAGAGAATCCAGAGTTCATCACCTGTATGGTGATTTAGAGGTACATGGTGATTTAGGAATTGTCAATTTAATTATCTATCATCTATATGATGATTTAGTAAGAAATAGTATACCGTCCACCTTTAACAAACGGCGGCTTAGCTATTTCAGCTTTCCCGTTTTCCAACATTCTTTTGACTTGAACACCATCACGGTACGCTTTCAGATAAATATAATTTTCTGGCGCAGTTAATCTATTTTCATTTAGGATGCGCTCTTTCTTTTCTTGTTGAACAATATAATATTGAATTTCTCTGTATAAAACAAAGAGGAATATTAATACCATTGCTGAGACCATTGACATTACGACATACATATACGCATTATAGATGTAGAGACAATATTAAGAAACAGACTGGCATATACATTTACATGTCAATAGCCAAAAGAATATTTGACAAGACACTCTTTATTTGAGATAATCATAGAGTAACTTAATTTTCAATGAGGTTGATAATGAATTCAAATGATGAAAAACAGTTAAAACATACATATGGATATCTATATGCAATGCGTGATATGTTTAAAAAAGGAACAATAGGGACACTGTTTTCAGTACAGGGGAATAACACTCGTTTTTGTGACAGGAATGAACATGGCAATGTTGATGCAACACTCAAGAAACTACAGGATTTGTTGCTCTTTCAATATGGTCAAAGTGTTATTTATGATGCTGATGACAGGATGTCTTTAAGAAAAAAGTTACATTCACCTGATGTTTCAAATGCTGAAAAACTTGATTTGTTGATGCCTCTCATTATTAAGAAACTGGATACCGCCATATCATATATAGAACAACATGATTATATTCTTGCTTCAGACAAAAAAACATTTGAGATTCCTGGTTCTAAGGATACTGCGTTAATCTCTAATATGTTAAACAAAACAATTGGTCTGGGTTATTCTGAAAGAACATTAGTCAAAGAAGAAAATGTCGGGCGTGGCAATGAAGCTTTTGAGAATAACAATATATTGAATGAAACATCTATATACATTACATCACTCGATACTCTGATGAATAAAGTGCCTCACATTGGTTTTGAAGATGCTCTATCCTGGGCAATGAATATCGATGGTTATTTCACAAAAGGATATCCTCATGATTTATTGACGCATGACGCCAATTGTTGTGTAAGGGACAGGGATAAAGTTGTTGGGATCATCCTTAATAAAGATCATTGCTCAACTTATTCGGTATATTCAGATAGTGAATGGAAACCACAGAGTGAGGATACCGTTCAATTTTCATCTGGTTTTACATATATGTCAGAGCCATCAGACGGCATGGAAATGTAAGTGTTGCAAAAATAATATTTATATTGTACAATAATCAAAACAGTTTAGAAGTACAAGGTTGATACTGGAGTTTAACATGGCAGATATATATAGCAGCATTTTTAATAACGGGGCACCGCACAGGATATTTTCTGCGGTAAAAACTGTTGATGAATTGCAGGCTTCCATCGGAAAACAGTCAGATGGTATTCATGTTTTTTGTACTGAAATGCCGACAAGTGAAAGTGTAAGGTCTGCTGTTTATTTCCAGAGAGACAATGGCAAGAATATCGCAACAGTTATGGTGGGCACACCTGGAAATAGTGATGTTAATGATGTTATTCTTTTGCAGGGTGACATTCATGATGTTGCCAGCATGCTAAAAGGTGATATTGCCGCAATGATGCACATGCAATACAAGGTTAGCGACAGCAATAACAACAGTGTAGCTGAGCTTATGGATATCGTTGAAGGGGATATGGCGAGAGTTCAACGACAGTCTATTCTTTCTTATATGGAAGAAGTTAATCCTTCATTGAAAGCCGCTGATGAAATGGAGATGGGATAATCATGCCGTTTGTACTTGGAATATCGGGAAAAGCAAAACATGGGAAAGGCACTGCATCGAAAGCTATTAAGGCGTCCCTTGAGGGTATGGGCTATTCGGTAGAGAACATATCGTTTTCAGATATCATACGTTCTGAATGTGCAAGTCTTGTTGTTGAAGAACATCCTTATGTCTCATATGAAGATGCCATTCTTTGGATGACTGACCAAAAATTGAAGGATGCACATAATGATATTCTTGGCTGTACGCCAAGAAGTATCATGCAGGATTATGGCAATAAGATGCGCCAGGAACACGGCGTTAATTATTTCATAAGAAAGGCTTTTGAGAATATGCCTGATGTTGACATTGTTATTAATGATTCAGTTCGATTTGATAATGAAATAGATGCAATTCTTAATAATAGTGAATTGGGACTTGTAATTAGTGTGTTCAACCCCTATACTCGCATTGTTGAATCAAATGATTTAACAGAGAATGGCATCAGCGACGGGTATGAGAAATCCAAAATATCTTATCAAATAACAAATTTGCATGTTCCGGAAGACACTGATTGTCGTGTTGATGGCATTGATGAATCTATGAATGATGACGATGCTATTATGGAAGGTGTTGCTGTAGTTTCAGGTATGGTAAACAGTCAAATTAACAGCAGTGTTGAAATGGCTATTTAAAAAAAGTTTGACTTATGTATTGGCGAGCGTATAATAAATGCAATCGCTTTTGATATACAAAGGTTGATGGTAGTAAAAAAAAATAATATAATATATGAATGGAGAAATACAATGGCAGAATTAACAAAGGTAAGATTTGCGAAGTTGGATGAGGCGGTAACATCTTTCACGGGTGGTAATGCTGAGCCAACAGACCATATTGCAGTTAATGTTACAAGCGTAAATCGTGATGAACAGAATCCTGATGCATCAAGTATCACGGGTACTCGTGTCGATACAGGTGAAGAAGTTACGCTGGTTCAGCGACCTGGGAAAGAAGGTAATAAATGCCCTCTATCTAAAAAGATTAGAGAAGGCAAAGGCGGAGAGGTTCTTAATCTGAAAAAAGAGGGTGGCTTCCAAGTTGGAATTGATGAAGGCACAACTGTTATTGCTGAATCTGTTTTCTACGATGAAGAGGCTAAAGTTTATTCTGCATCTCAGATATCAGGGCTAAACACAAGCTTTGACGATAACGGCAAGCAAAAAATGAGTAAAATCCTTAATGACGGAAAATATATTCCTGTTTCTCTGTCTATATACAAGGGGAAGGTGTTCAATCCGAAGAATAAAGTCATGGAAGACAGCGAGACAGCCGGTCACGTCACTGTAATTCGAGGTGACGCTGTTGAGGGTGTTGTTGGAGGTTCAATCCAGGATGTTATCAATGCAGCAGCATCCGCAGTTGTTGAGCATCAGAAGCGTTTTGGTATGATGAAACGCGGTCTTGTTACTATTGTCGATCCTGATACTGGCACCACAATAACTCAAACAGCCATCCCAAATATGAGTGATGAGAACTACAAAAAGTACATCAAAGAAGGTGTTAGAGCGCCTCGTGATGCATACTACCAGCTTGGAACAGATGAAGGTAAGAAAGCACAGCTTGAATCTTTCGTTGAACATTTAACGAGTAAGATTGAGCGTATTTCTCCTGAAGATGCAAACGGAGATCGTGCTGGACGTGATAAATTCGCAACGTCTGCAGCAATGGCGCGAGCTGCTATTGTACTCAAAGAATCACATTCACTCACCAGCTATGACCTTAACAAGTATGGTTTTGAGATTACCAAAAAAGTCAGAAACGGCGAAGTGTATAATAGTTTTGCAGAAGCTGCTGCTGCTGAAAGAGCTAAGGGTGGGACTACATACTATCCTGCAATCATGTATAATGAGACTCCTGCAGGCGGAGCTAGTTCTGACTACGCTCGAATCAATACATCTCAACCTGAAATGTCCGAGATTGAAGCTACGGTAATGGCTGTTGCTACTCAGTTCCCTGACTTAAACAGGGAAGCTGTACTCAATGGTATCACCTCTGCCGTTGAGACTGCCAGAGAGGCAAGGGCATCTTGGGCTAACCAAAACAGCAATGAGCACAGCGCTCCAACCAAGACTGCTGCTCAAGCAGAGCCTGTAAGCGCTACTCCATCTGAACCTGCCAGCTCCAGCGTGTCTGACAGCAGTATTGATGAGCCAGTGTTTAACGACGAAGACCTGGCTTTTTAATAAAGTCTAAATCAGAAGCAATACAAAAGGAGGCGAGAAATCGCCTCCTTTTTTTGTTTGACTAATTATTATATTGACTGTACAATACGATAAAGAGGAGCTTAACAATGGATGATAAGGCAATAGAAATAATCAATGGTTTATCCAAAGAAGATATGTACTCCATAATTTTTGATTATGGATATAATCGTCCATTTGGTCACCCTATGCTATTTGGTCATTCTGCTGTAGAATTTGCTTCAGCATATCCTGATGATGCAGCAAGGGTATCTATGACTGTAAAGGATTTACCTAAAACCGTTGAGACTATTGATGTAGATAAACTGGCAAGCATCATATTGGCAGAGAAGGTGACCGAACATGCAATATCATCCGGGTTAATTAAAAATCCATTTGCATCATACATTATGCCTGGATGGTTAACTGTAAGTGATGAAGTGCAGGACTTTGTCAATGTAGTACAGACAAGTATTAAAAATGGATTACCTGTTGATGATGGATACAGAAGAATCGAAGAGTATGTATCTGATAGCCGAATTAGTAAGTTTGGGCTTTCAGACACAGAAAGCAGGGAAAAGATATATTCTATTCTGAGTGAATCATATGAAGATGAGATGGGGATATCCTGATGCATATTTCAGTTGAAACTTGCATATATATTTTTAAATAGGTGAAGTAAAATGGAACTTGATGCACATATTAGACATTCAATATTCAAAGATTGTGACAACCTTGATGCAGACATTGCAGTGAAGCGTCAAAATAAAATTGCAGGTGATGCGTATTATGCTTTTGTGGAATATGCCAAGGACAATAATGTCGATTCACTTATGTTTGAGCGTGGAATGACACAGATGATATCTGAATGGCTAATGACAAGACCATCCTCTGTGAATATTTTCTACACTAAAAAGAATATTGTTGAATCCGCCATAAAGGGTGGAGTGCTACAAAAAGATAGCCCGTCATTTAATGATGACGCCAAAAGATTATGTCATGAATATTTTAATAAATCTGCATTCATTGTTCATCAGATATTCAATCGGTATTGTGAGAAGAATGTAACTATTGATGATTTAGTAACACAAACGATGGATGCTTATTCTTTTGGCAGATATGGACATGAGAACTGGATTGAATCAATAAAGAATATGCAAGCAATGGGTATTACTCCAACTGCGATTAAATTTGTTTTAAACTCAAAACATATGCGTTGGAATGCTGACTCATCTGAATCTCCAGACAGATTCGCAGTTTCACTTCGCACATATATCAACAATAACCGTAATGGCATAAGGAATGATATATCAATGTTTGAACCATTCTATTCCGAACCAGCAAGTGCAACAAAAACATTGTTTGTTGATGAACTTATTGAACGATTGAAAGACAGCATCGAAGATGTTGAACCTGATGGATTAAGCCAGATTGCCAATGCGTTTATACCTGGCTTGTCTGATGTAGAGTATACTGATGTTGAACTATATAAATGTAAGGTAAACGGCGTTAGACATCAGTTTAGTGATGAAGAATTAACAAGCCAGGCGCTGTATGCAATAGATGGTCTTTCACCTGATGAACTTATCAGGCTTACATCAATGGTCTATGCTATAAGCGATATGAAATATGATGATAACTCAAATCAATTTTATTATACGCCGACGGCTATTGAAGATGCACCGTTGGAAATGGGGTAATATTTAATGATAATCCATACATATTGAGGGACGATGTTTCGTCCCTCAATATGTAGTGTCTTTACTGTCAACCTTTAAGACGTGAGACAGCCTCTTCATCATTTTGCACTACCTCAATAAAGGCAGCTTCACCCCGTGCCTTTAATGATGTACCTTCAAGATATAACCATGGACCTTTCTTTGTAACTCGTCCATCCTCAATAGCTTTATGGACAAATTCAACAATCTCACTATCCAGTTCAACAGTATCGGTAGGTTCTTCTACGCTACTATCTTTAGGCACAACCTTATCCTTTCCTGCCAGTATCCCCTTAATGTTATCTTCAAGGAAGTTCTTTAACAGTTCATTGGATTCGATTTCTTCAATGAGTGCAGCTTCACCATGTAACTTGATGTTCAAATCAGGGACAGTAAACCAGGCACCGCCCTTATCAATAAGACCAAGCTGTTCACCATATTGAACCAGTTGATGCGGGCGACTGATACCTTTGCCGTACAACACCTTTATTTCAGCAATACGAAATGGCGGAGCAACTTTATTCTTTACTACTTTAACTGTAGTTTCGTTACCGATAATCTGATCACCCTTCTTAATGGCGGTACGACGCCTTACATCAAGACGAACAGATGCATAAAACTTTAAGGCATTACCGCCAGTTGTAGTTTCAGGATTACCAAACATCACACCAATCTTCATTCTGATTTGATTGATGAAGATAACGATACATCCGGATTGAGATACAGCACCTGTGAGCTTGCGAAGCGCTTGAGACATCAGGCGAGCCTGTAGTCCCATATGTGAATCACCCATATCTCCGGACAGTTCTGCACGAGGCGTCAGGGCAGCAACCGAATCAACAACAATAATGTCAATCCCGGACGAACGGACAAGTCCATCTACAACTTCCAGTGCATCTTCACCGCAATCAGGTTGTGAAATAATCATATCATCAATGTTGACACCAAGGTTATTGGCATACACAGGGTCAAGCGCATGTTCCGCATCAACAAATGCAGCGTTTAGCCCAAGCTTTTGCGCCTCAGCAATAGCATGTAACGCCATTGTCGTCTTACCTGATGATTCAGGTCCGTAAATCTCAAGAATACGTCCCTTTGGATACCCTCCGACTCCCAGCGCATCATCAAGAGCAAAGGATCCTGATGGAATAACCTCAACCTTCATGCTTGGCTTGTCCCCCATACGCATGACAGTGCCTTTCCCAAGTTTTTTGTTAAGTAATTCCAAGGCGTGCTTTACAGCTTCGTCTTTTTCTTTAGTCATAAATACCTCTTTTGTTTCAGATTAACAAAGGCAAGTATATATGACGCATATCAGTTTGTCAAGTGCTAACAAGCTGTTGTTCTTATTTTTCTTTCACCAAGAATTTGTTACTGATTGTCTTAAACGAGAATTGTCCATCCTCTCTTTTCCAGACAAGTCCTTCACGTACTGGATTGTTAATACTCTTACCATCAGCGAATGACAGCAGGTCATCAATGGACTTGAATTCAGAAAATAGATACAATTATCCTCTACGGAAAATTCACCTTTCTTGGCAACACAATGCCAACCACCTATGGTAACTCTTTCGATAAAGTCGGCACCTGGAATAGGCGAAACGTCAGTAATTTCCCTTCGAGTAACAAGCTTTCTCATTTTTAATCCTTTATCGTTTTTTCAAGAAAAACCAAATTCATGGTCATCTGCAATTTCTACCCCGTTAATGTGTGTTAGATTGACACCGCATACATAGCTTTTCTCACCCGACTTATATGGTGTACCATCCTTCTTTAGATTAACACCTTGACACCCTCCCCGCCATAAATGACGAGGATTCGATTAGCATGACACTAATACAAGTTCCTTCACAATATACCCCTGATTATTTTACATGCATCATAGCATAAAAATGAGGAAGCATTTCATTGATTTCACCTGTCATGATGACCATATTGGTGTAGGCGTCCTCGTCCAATTCTGATGTAACTGATTCATCAAACTTAATTGCTGTAATGATGTTATCCTTATCAACAGCGAATACCATATGTTCTTGATATTCGAACTGCAACTTCATGACTTGATAGCCTTCCTTAATATGAGCAAGGATTTCCTCACGACTGAGGTAGTTGCCCTTACATGTAATTGCAGATGAACCAGACTTCATGCTACAATCTTCACCGAGCACGAACGGTTGCGGGGCGGCTTTATTTGTGACAAAGCCAGTCAATAACGTAGCAGCATCTTCTTCTGATGCAAAAGGCAGAAATTCAATGTCAATATGGGCACTGGCAAGCGTTTTGATAAGCAGAACAATAAAGCTGTCGGCTTTCTTCTTGCTGCTTGCATTCACAATCAGTGTCGGTTGATCATCAATAGTTGCCATATAGGCATCAACAGAATCTTTTTTGGAGAAAGCCTTCGGCAATAAATCCAGTAACACTTGCTCTTTTATTTCGACACGCTCCTTTCTTTCGACAAGAATACCCTGTGCCTCTTTCTGTTTTACAAGTTCATCAACTCTTCGTTTGACGACAGCCGGCGGCAATAGCTTGTCGTACCGTGAATATTGGATAAAAGGCTGTCCATTTACAACATGAACGAATGTCTGTGCGTCATCAGGTCTATCCCAACCCTCTGTAAGCACCTCCATTGCACCAGGCTCACGAACCTCTGCTGCAGATAGTGCAGCATCCAATGTATCTGCCCCTGGTATTTCGCTCATTTTGTATGCCTGTATTGCTTTGAAAAGAATCATATGAACCCCTGTATTTAAAAAATATAGCTAAACTCTACAAATAATTACGCTGAATGTCAAGATTCTATTAATGTATAAATATATGCTGAATGAAAAATAGCACCTTTTCAGGCTCAAACAGGACGCCGAACATAGCGCCTGTAGCCAAGTATTGCCCGAATGTAAATTCTACGTTCCTGACTGATTTAACTACTCCAGTCATTCGCATTATGGCGACAAAGACGAGAGACAATATAGGACCAATAAGGAATGATATAAGTATTCCGTATGGACCAAGAAACGCACCAATCATTGCAGCAAGCTTGAAGTCGCCATACCCCATGCCATCCATCCCCCTTAACTTCTTGTGAATCATATTCAGTGACCATAAGGAGCCATATCCGATGCATGCACCTGAAAATGCTACTATTGGAGATGTTATGTAGGATGTAAAGGCAAGTCCAAGCGCAATGCCGGGATATGTTATTTTATCAAAAATATAACCGCTGATAATATCTGTCATGGATATAATGATTAACAGATATGTGAAGATGAGTGACGAAATCAATATAAGCCAGTCATCATACCCGACAAAGTATCCAACCGTTATAAATAATACAGTCGTAACAATTTCTGTTATCAGGTAATGCGCAGATATCTTTTCTCCGCAATACCCACATTTTCCCCTTAAGTATAACCAGGATAAAACAGGTATATTGTGATACCATTTCAGGGTAGTATGACAAGTTGGGCAATAACTTCGATTATCTTTTTTCCCGAAGAAAGGTTTATCTTCAATCAATCTGTAAATAAGCATACCAGCAAAAGAACCAAAAGAGAGCCCCAATACTGTTAATGTCGTGTAGAATAATGTATTAGTCATAGGGCGAGGCTAAATGTTTATCATGTTTGGTCAAACAAGAGTAGCTTTCCTATAGGAATTGTTATTCGTTGACTTGAAATCGAAAATATATATACTGATAGACATTATGTATGAAGAAATAGAAATAGACCAAGAAGAAGGATCTGCATCAGGCTATATGACATCAACAAAAGATGAGCAGATTGGAAATATTATGTCTTCTTGGGGAGATTGTATAAGCTCTCCTGATGAGGTAACATCATTTATAAAGTCAAAATTTGAATCATTTGCAATACTCAACAACATTAACGTGTGCGAAGGACATCGAGGCGAAGGTATTGGCACGGAACTGCTCGAATCATTTATTAATGAAGCATATGACTCTGATATAATTGTCCTTGAAGCAGATATTCTGGAAGCCCAGGATGAAGGATTTGATTTGCAACAATGGTATGAAGATAATGGCTTTGTTACGATAAGTCACCTTGATGAAACGTCACCTATTATGGTGTTTCCGGAAGAAGCCGGAGAAGAATTAAAAGACTATATACTTGGACTGACAGCAAAAGCGACGGAAGACTTTGAACTCGGCATGTGACATCTCATTTAATCCTTGCGCAATCAAACAAATGTTTCTTTAGTTTATCATGTGACCAGTCAAGGTTTCCGTCATTCTTATAATAAAAGCAACGATTAAATCCAGCTTTGTTATTATATATCATTTTCCAGTATCCGACAGGATATGCTATACTGCCCTTCAATCTCGGAGTATCAGGATTGTCACTATACACAACGCCGTTTACTACAGATACCTGACCAAGTTTTACAGCCATTAAGCGTGCATATCTCTCTGCCTTCAACCATGCCCTGCGGTTGATTTTGAAGTATTGCGGAATAATGTTTGAGAGGACATAAACAGAGTGAAGTGCATCCTGATTATAATCAAATGATGCATCCGGTGCTAAATGTCCCCGGTCTGCATGGAACTTGTTATGCACATAGTCTGACAGGTGTGCTCTATACTGTTTGGGTATCCTCGCGTCTGGATAAAATGCTGGACGCTTCTTTATGTTGACAACATTTACATTGTCACCGGACAGGTGATAAGCAACATATATGGCACTTTTCATTCTGTAGCTATAACATGTTTTGTAATACCTGTTATCAAGAATCTGGTCGCAATTCTTATGGCTAATAAAATGGTTAAACTCAACACCAAAGGACAAGGATGGCACAGAGAGTAATAACAATATAGTAAAAATCGTTTTTCTAATCGGAGTGAACATGGGGCTATACTAACCCTTCTTTTACTGAAATACAAGTATTCATTGACAATCAAGCATATATTTAGTATCATTCAGAAAAAATATGGAGTTTTATTATGGGCGCTATTGTAAGACAAGCAGATGCTGAAGTGATGCGTTTACTCGGAAACGATAATCCGGACTGGCTCAATAAATTAATTGCCAAGCGTTTTAAAACAGATGCTGATGTACGGTATGCGAAGGGGGAGAATGTCTGTGTTGAAAAACTGGATATGCTCAATCTTAATACTGCAGCAGAGCTTATTGCAAATCATTTGAATGATGGTCATATGTGTTATTTCTTTTCAGACTTTGATGCAGATGGTATGGGCTGTGCCGCAATAGCTGAGCGGTCGATGGGAATGATGGGGTTTGTTAAAAACCAGGATTATATCATCCAGTTGCCAAACAGGATGAAAGAGAATCACGGACTTAACAGGAATGCTGTACTTCTTGCAAAACAGCATGACGCTCATATTATTATCACTATGGATAACGGTTCATCCTGTTTAAAAGAAATTGCGTTGGCAAGAGAATTGGGGATGGACGTTGTTGTTACAGACCATCATGAGGTGCCGGCACCGGACATTGATGCTATCATGGTTAACCCGAAGAACCCGGAAGATACTTTTGGGGATGAGAACTTCTGCGGCGCAGGAATTACATATATCATCATGAATCGTATTGCTGAGAAACTTGGTAAGAAACTAGATAATAATATTCTCATGCAAATTGCAGCTACATCTACAATGGCAGACGTAGTTCCATTAAGTGTAAACAACCGTTCATTGGTAAGGCAGGGCGTTGAAGCCATGCGTAGAAACGCTATCCCATTTATCAGAGCTGTATGCGATGTTCAGAGGGTTGATGTTCGCGGTATCACGCCAACAGACCTTGGGTGGAAGGTTGCGCCGTTGCTGAATGCTGTTGGGCGACTTGGTAAACCTGATGATGCATATAAGGCACTTAATTGCGGAGACAGATATGCAAAAGATATAGCACAGCATCTGTTCAATAACAACAAGAAACGCCAAAATATGTTAGCTGAAATGCTACAATCAAATCCGGACGTACATATTCAACGTGATAAGGTGCATCTGTTGTGTGCAAGAGACTGGCATATCGGACTTGTCGGATTGATGGCTGGTCGAAAGAATGTTGAGACAGGCACAGTTGTTGGATGTGGTTGTCCAGGCGGTGATGATGAATGGCGTATATCGTTTCGGTCGCCTGGCAATGGTGCTGCAATTGGCGATGCCTTGGTCAATGCAGCGAAAGACGGTGTTATTATCGGCGGAGGTGGTCATGATGGTGCTGGAGGATGCACTGTCAAGGGAGGAAACCTTGAGCAACTTGCTGATTATTTGAATGAACATCTTGGAATAGTTTATAATGAAACTGAAATTGATGGTACAGTACATCCATCATGGTGGACTGTAGATAAAATACAGGCAGTTGAGAAAGCACTCCATCCATTTGGTAATGGTAATCCTGATATTACCATGTATTTCAAAGGCGTCCCTGATAAAGTAGATATTATCTCTGACGGAAAGCATCTTGTTATGTATTTTGGGGAAACGAAAGTCATGGCTTTTGGCGATGGCGGATTAGTTTCTGATATTCCAGGGTCTGAAGTCGGTTTTGTTTATTCTCCATCAATCAATAAATGGAGGGGTTCTGAAACGGTGCAGGCTATCGTTGATAAAATTATAAGTATTACGCCGAAGATGGATATGAATGTAATATCTTGATTTAATGCTGTATCTATGTTATTTTGAATAAAGATTAACAAAATAAGGTTGATATTGGTGACACAACTATGAATACAGTAAAGAAGGGCATCCATGATGCTGGCGAGAAGCTTACAGGACAGCGGAAGGGCGATAAACAGAATAAGTCTGGTAAATTTGTTTACCTAAAGAAAGACGAAGTTCTTAAACAGGCAGAACTTCCGATCTCTCCTGATTTTTCAAAAATAAGAGATGCTGGCGGATCACCGTATGTTGCAAAACTCTTGAAGAGATACTGGAGAGGCGTTCCTTCATCCATCACAATGGATGTTTCTGAATCTGGTTTTAGAGAAAAGTATGGTGATAATGTTGTTGATTCTGACCTTGAAATATACAGGGAGGTTGTGTTATCAGCTTATTCGTTTATTAACGCTACAATTAATGAGGTGTCTCTTATTAATGATTATACGCCTGAAAATATTGAAAGAATATTTGATGCTGTTAATTATACAAGAAAGAAACTCCGCACATTATATAGTGAAGCAAGCCATTATATCCATGATGAAAGAGGCATGCAGGCAATCAATGTAAATAGTCAATTACATAGAGGGATTTCCTCAGTTGGTTATATATTATCCTATAGCCTACGACGCCCTGCCGGTTGGGTGCTTTCAGAGAAGTATGAAAAAATGTTATGGGATAAAATCTTACCAGAAAAAGGTTCTCGGGCAAGAGCTGGTGAAGTTAACATCTTCGCAAAAAGACCTAAGCTTGCTATAGATGATTTTGTTTATACGGGGGAGATCGAAGTGCTTGACATCGAACCAGAGGATTGGGCAAATACAATCGTTCAGACTTTCGGATTAAAAGGTATTGAGTTTGGCGATTGGAACAGACAGTCTGAACGTCTTGAGTTTGTTAAGCAGACCTATACAGGGTTGATGGAGCTTGCCTCATTATTAAACATCGAGCCGCATCAAATAGGCATGGGAGGAAGACTTGGGCTTGCTATAGGGGCTCGTGGAAGAGGGCGAGCGAATGCTACGTTCCATAGTTATCCTGATGGGACAGGGGTGATTAATTTAACGAGAACATCAGGGGCAGGCGCTCTTGCTCATGAATATGGACATGCCATGGACTTTTTTGCAATGCGAGATGTCCAGGATATGAACAATCCGGCAAAAGATGCTGTATTATCTAAAATATCGACAGCATCAAGTCATAATGTTATCGATGAAGAAAAACAAGCGGCTTCTGTTGTTCAGGATTTTTCCCGGTCTTACATGACATATATAAGATGTCCGAAACAAGATGGTTTGGACAAACCGGAAGTCATCAATGGAGAACTTCCCTTCTTGCTTGTAGAGGATGTCCCTGAATTGTATAGACGTTCGAGAAAACTTGATAAGTTTAAACGACCTGGTTATTGGTCAACTCCAAATGAAATCTGGGCAAGACGATTTGAGACTTGGGTGAGTGACAGACTGGAAAATAAAGGAGTTAAACATTCCTTCTTGGTGAATGGTACAAAACCGTCTGATTATGGGATATCTGATGACGCAACAAACAATCCATTTCCTTATCCTGTTGGACAGGAAAGGAAAGATAATGATGAACTCATGGATATATTGATGACACATCCTGATTGGGATATGATGAGTCCAAGACACAGGATTTCGTCAAATATGGACATGTCGATGTGACATCATGGTTGAACAAACAAGAATAAAACATTATGGTTCACAATATGGATATTAACGGATTACTAACACAAGCAAAAGATTTGATTTTCATGAATCAATGGACTGAGGGTATCTTCTTTGCTATTGCAGCTATCATCGTCCTTAAAGTATTCAGAATTGCAATGAAGACTGTGATACCTGTTGCAATATTTATCGGCATTGTGGTTGGCTTAGGTGCTTATGTGAAGTCGGGAAACATCTCACAGGGGTCTATCCGAAATATAGTAAACAGCGTATCTCATATTGGGGATTCGCTTATTAATAAAGCGCAGCAAATGCATAGTGCTAATTCTCAATAAGGTGGCAACAATGTCTGAATTTATAAAAGATGTAGTATTGACTATCAGTAAAGTTGACAGCCAAATCAATGAATTGGTTGAGCGACGAGATGAACTCCTTAAGTCTATCCTTGATGATATTGAACTATCAGTGGGAGATGATATTGAGATAACAGGGTATTCTCATTCTGGAAAGGAAGGAAGAATAGAGAAGATTGTTCCAATCATTCATCAAAGAAGAGATTGGTCAAGCGAGAAAAACATTACAGTCCCTTCGAATAAGTATGATGTCGCAGTTAATGTTTTCGTCAATGTGTTGAAAGCAGATGGAACCGAATCGAAGAGGACAAGCAACATGAAAATCCCTCTAGGCACATATGATACATCAGAACCAGAGACGCCAGACGCTACATTGTACGATGAAGATAGCATGTCATTTTAATGCTTGACAGTCCTGTTTCTCCATGTCATACTTCGCAAATGGATTTTGAGACGGAGAATGTTTTTCGATTAACATATGCGTTGGACGCTTTATTGCGATCCGGCGCTGGCTCCTGATTGGTGTTCATAATGTAATTTTCTTTTTCATTTTGTTATTACTCCTTTCAGACAGCCGGCTTTATGTCGGCTGTCTGTTTTTTTGTGCAAAGATTTATCCCGGAGTGGCGGAACTTGGTAGACGCAAGAGACTTAAAATCTCTCGGCAGAAATGTCATAAGGGTTCGACTCCCTTCCCCGGGACCAGTCATGCAGGGATGGCGGAATTTTGGTAGACGCGCCAGATTCAAAATCTGGTATCATTCTTGATGTGCGGGTTCGATTCCCGCTCCCTGTACCATTTTTTTTATGTTTGACAATCATTTTATCCTGAACTATCATTCATCCATTGGGCTAAATAACCCCGACCTCCTGCTCACCTTATCAGGTGTTTGGTAAAGTTGTTGTTTGTAGTAGCAAATTTAATAATTTAATTTGTATGACTATATTTATATATTTCTCGTAATGCAGGAAACGATAAATAATATATCAAATATAGGAGGCTTAAATGCCAGAAAAACAGTGTGAGAAAATCACATTTAACTTAGAACAACTCCAATCTGAAGCCAGAGAAATACAGTCAGGATCTAAAACAACATACAACCAGTCATTGCAAATAGTTGCAAGACAGCATGGATTTAAAACCTGGCAAGCATTAAAGGCATCCGTTCAACTTAATTCGCATCAAGATAATCTAAAAGTGTATCCTTCTCTTGAAATATGTGAATATATGATTAATATGTTGATTATTGACAGCAAAAACAAACGCAGTCGGAGTTCAGCCAAGAGAGAGATAGCCAAAGCATTTGGGTTTAAGACATTCAAACGTATGGAAGAGTATATCACTCTTGAACCTGGTAGAATTGTAGATAATGCAATATCTGATGCATTTTCATCACATATACATGGCAGCATGTCTGCAAGAATCTTTGACAGAATAACGGGGCGTAATTTTTCAATAAGAAGAATAAAAAAATCAGACAACTCAACTCCCAGCCCTCTTGCAGAATCATGTGCAAAAAGGATGGATAGCAAATCAGATGAATACGTTTATCGACTAACTGAAAATAAGATAGAGACTGCAGCATTTCCAAGTTCGAAACACAAGCATAGTAATGTATACCTTCTAAAGGTTCAAGCAAAACTCAAGGCTATTGACCTTGAGAGTTCCCCTAATGACTTTTTTACAGAAGTGAAGAAGATAGGAGATTTTACATCAGAAACTAAAAATGGTTTCTTGTATGAATTCATAAATGGTATACCTCTATCTCGTTTTGCAATAAGTAACCCTTCATATTATAGTGAAGTAGAAGATATAGTATTAAAAGAACACCTCCATGAAAATGAGTATCGTGAATATGATAATATTGTTAGTGTTGTCATGGAAATGTGCAAGTTTATATCAGTCAATCAATGGTACAATGACCGTCTTCATCCTGTAGATGATGGGGGCGCGACAAAGCTTAAATCAGAATATAGAATACTTAGCCTTCAAGATTCAATAAAGCGTGAGGAGTCAGACGGTGACAAAGAATTCTACATGACCCATCCTTACGATGTTGTTGGTGGTAAAATCTCTGAATCAAATAAGAATGAAATAGAACTATATATAAATAGAAAGTCAAGAAATAAAAAACATTGGAATAAGATCAAACATATAACAATAAAAGGGCACATGTCCATTGAAGGGGCGTATCAAGAAGCTTTCACAAAATCTGGCGACAAAAATAAGATACCGTCTCCTGCTATGCTTCGTTATATCATGGAAAACTGCTATGATATCTTCATGGATAGGTGCATGCATATTATTGATGAGTTAAAAGGCGAGGAAGAGTCTGAGTTATTCAATGTATCAATAGGTTATGGTTGTACATTCATAAGAGGTGCTACAGGAGACGGTAAAACAATAAAAATGCTACAATTAATAGATGGGTTTCTGGACAAAAGTAGTAAGGGGTGTCTCATTATTGATTTTGACGGATCACTGGAAGCAGATGGAAAGTCACTGGAAGCACTGAAAGCACGTAGAATTCTAAGTCATATTATAGATGAACATAATAGAGTGTCATCTTGTCTTTCTACTTTTCACCGTCCAAAACACAATATATCCCCTCTTTCTATTTTTCAACTTTCATTGGAAAGAGCCAGAAACGGAAGCGTCGCAATCATAAGTGCGCCTACGATAGAAAAGGCAAGCAATGAGATGGTGATGGATTTAGTCAAAGAAATGAATTCGTTTGATGTAAGCGGTGTTGAATGTCTTTTTTGTATTACCGGGCACAATGGCGTTAACCATTCCTTACTTCCATTCATCACGAAAGTTATTGACTGCGATTCAACACAGATTATAACTTGCGGACAATTTTAGTGCTCAGTTGCGAAATAGTATTTTTGGATGTCCCAATAGGTTGAAGTGATACCATCAAATAAGATGAGAACTAAAAGAATCAAGGTTGAGGCACTATTAGTAGGTGGTGCCTCAACTCTTGATATATAAACAGTCAATTGACATCGATATAAATATGTGTATAATAATTCTAAATCGTTAAGACAGGAGATAAAAAAATGTTATCAATAGGACTTTCAGCACTTGAACTGCAGAAGTATTCCAAATTCATATGTAGTATCAAGCAAGGCGTCATTGACCCTATGGGTAATGAATCAACAATTATTCTTAAAGCTTCCATAAATATACCTGACTCCGAAGAAAACGAATATTCAATACGCCTCACTCCAATATACAGGTCTGGAGATATTCATGCAAAATCAGGTAGACCACTTTCATTATCTAATATGCAGATCAACACCAAGATATCAGATGTTATCCCAGGACTGCCAAGCGATGCTCCATTTTTAGCTGTCCCTACGTCATATATCCGTGGTTTTGCAAATAATCCCCCAAGTTTGTTTGAGGGCATAGCCGAAGGGATTAACTTTTCTATTAAGGATAAACTTCTCAATGCATTGGAAAGCGGTGTTGTATCATTAAACGGACCAACATTATATGAATCACCAGAGCTATCCAGTCTTGATTCAAGAACTGTAGTTGAACAAAATTCTATCGAACCTGGAATCTCTTGACTATTGAACGTCGAACGCCCGCACGCCTTTAGCAACTCTGCATTCTTCAACATAGTGGCGCATTTTAGATAATAGTTTTTCACCATTTTTTATGGCGGACAATCTTACATATGGATCTGATGCGTCCGATGTATTCATGATAAGATTTCCAAGTTTAAAAAATCTTAGTAACAATGGATTTTGCACCTGGAAGTCTTTCACTCTATACAGCTCAAGTGTTTCCGTTTCTTTATTCAGGACGCCGCTTGTAATAAGTAACCTCTGAGATGTTAACAGGTATTCGGTATTCATAATAGTGAGGCATGCCCATAAGGCGTGAAAAACTGGTATCAGCAGGATAAACTCAAATACTGTAAACGCAGTCCTTAATAGTTTCGTAGAGCCTGGAATGATAGCAATTTGGATAACGATAACAGCAATTAGCGCA
>Ga0256829_1001094_pt1 | contig 23443 bp, 29 predicted proteins | sample 131447metaG_FD_185979 | JGI IMG/M metagenome (GOLD analysis project Ga0256829, IMG submission 185979) | Hydrothermal vent microbial communities from Lau Basin, Pacific Ocean - 131-447 | ecosystem: Environmental > Aquatic > Marine > Hydrothermal vents | place: Pacific Ocean: Lau Basin | collected...
CACGGATTCAGCGTTAAACTCGTTCATGACCTGCCCTCCTCAATGTGGCTCTGCTTAAGGGTGTATACCCATCCTCAACGGTAACCCACGATCGTTGAGGATGGGCAGGTCAAAACATCATGTCTAGGCGGGCATCGCCAGGATTGGGTGTAAATGGGTGTATTATTGGTTCATGCTAAGAACCGACACACTCCAGATCACCCCGGAGATCCTGAGCCTCATCGCCAGGATCGATGAATTCAAGGGCGCCTGGCGCGCACTGGGTACCCTTGCGCCTGATCGCCTGGCGGCCCTGCGGCGCGTGGCTACTATTGAGAGCATCGGCTCCTCCACCCGCATCGAGGGCAGCAAGCTGTCCGACCGCGAGGTGGAACGGCTGTTGTCCAACCTGGAGATCAAGTCCTTCGACACCCGCGACGAGCAGGAGGTGGCCGGTTACGCCGAGGTGATGGATCAGGTGTTCTCGTCCTGGGAAGACATTCCGTTCACCGAGAATCACATCAAGCAGTTGCATCAGATATTGCTGCGCTACAGCGAGAAAGACACACGGCATCGCGGTAACTACAAAACCCACTCGAACAGTGTCGCCGCCTTCGATGAAAACGGTACCCAGATCGGCATCGTGTTTCAGACGGCCACCCCGTTCGACACGCCCCGCCTGATGACGGAGTTGGTGGACTGGGTGAACCACGAGCGTGAAGCCGGCCAACTGCATCCACTGCTGATCATCGCCATCTGCATCGTGGTGTTTCTGGAGATTCATCCCTTCCAGGACGGCAACGGGCGGCTTTCCCGTGTGCTGACCACACTACTGCTGTTGCAAGCGGGCTATGCCTACGTGCCGTACAGCTCATTGGAAAGTGTGGTCGAGCAGAGCAAAGAGGCCTATTACCTGGCGTTGCGCCAGACGCAGGGAACGATCCGTACCGAGGCGCCGGACTGGCAGCCGTGGCTGGTGTTCTTCCTCCGCTCTCTGACCGAACAGGTCGCGCGCCTTGAGAAGAAGGTCGAGCGGGAGAAGATCGTGATGGCGGCACTGCCGGAGCTGTCACTGCAGATTGTCGAGTTCGCCCGCGAGCATGGCCGTGTCACTATGAGCGAAGTCATCAAGCTGACGGGCGCCAGTCGCAATACGCTGAAGCAACACTTCCGGGCGCTGGTTGAACGCGGCACCCTGAATCAGCACGGCAGTGGCCGTGGGGTATGGTATGACCTGCGATGATCCTGCTGGCCTTGGAGAGGCGGCATCGGATTAACTGTCAAGTCAAACAAGGGCGAGCATCAATCGTGGCGCTGGATATTGCTGGCGGGCGCGCAGGGTTTCTGTATTCAAGCCATGGCTACCAACGGCGGCTGGAGAGTGCCAGCAGTCGGAATAAACCGAAGTAGAGTCGCGGATAGTCAGTAACATCCGGTTTGTGTTACCTTTCCACCGCCATTACACGAAAACGCCGGTTCTCTGAAGCCGGCTTTTTTGTGCCCGGAGCCCGCTACTCCAAGGGATTCCGCCTATCAGTGCGGTTTCGCCAGCGCCATGCATTTCAGTCGCATATTCCGGCAGCATTTCGGTCCAGGACGAAATTGCCGAGATTTTGCAAAGAAAAACCATGTCTTGCATTCCTGTTCGATTCTGTGCGGTCTGCTTATTTCATTAGGCTAACGATCCACTTGCTTGATTTAAGAGCTGACCCTATTTTGTTACTTCAAATCTGAAACTGCGAAAAAGTTCTTGGAGAATCTAATGAAAAAAATTATCTTTGTGGCCATGCTTGCTCTCATACCCGCATGTGCGATGGCAAGTGAGATTCATTTTAGCGTCTCGGCCCAAGAAACCGTGGCGAACACGCAGATGCGGCTGGTTTTCAGAACCATGGCCGAAACAAACGCCGGGGCAAATAGTCTGCCTGCGTTGTCAGTCAAGGTGAATCGGGTCATGAGCCGCGCCCTGAAGATGATCGCGCGGCAACCGGCATTGACGGCTCAGACTCTGGGCATGTCCACACGCCGCCTGTACTCGAAAAGCAGGCCCGCCGGCTGGCAGGTCAGTGGTGAAATTGCGGTCAGCGGCCCCGCAGGAGATTTACCGGCCCTGGCCGGACAGTTGCAGGCGATGGGGCTTTCCATCGAGAGCGTCAGTAGTATGCCTTCTGAGAAAGCACAGCAGGCCGCGCAAACGCGCCTTACTCGGACTGTACTGCGTAGGCTACGCAGCCGCGCTGATCTGATCGCCAACACGCTAGATTGTTCACATTGGTCATTTACTCGCATTGATCTTGGCAAGACTTCGCCTATTCCGCCAAGGCCAGTCATGTTCACGCGTGCAGCAGCAACCCCAGCCCCGTTGGCCGGTGGCCGAGAAAAATTGAGCCTGAAGGCTTTTGCTGCAATGCGTTGTAAGCAAAACTAATCGGCGAGATCTGACCTCATTTGTTAACCATTGCGTATTTCGGACGACGCCACACAATTGGTGCTCAGGCAGGCTGAGATGTCGACATCTAGCGGGTTATAGAGAGCTGGGAAAATTCTTCGCTGGTTGAGGCGCGAAGGGGGCGGCCCGAATGTACCGCCCCTGCGTTCACGGGATTTTGAGAAAAGAGGGTATCGAGTATTCAGTGAGCATGAGGTCCATGAACATGGCCATGCGCCATTTCTTCCTCGGTGGCTTCCCGGATATCGACGACAGTGACATCGAAATTCAATGGCACGCCGGCCAAGGGATGATTCCCATCAATCGTTACCTTGTCATCTTCTATGGCGACGATACGCACAACTTGCATGTTGCCATTCTCGCCTTGGGCATGGAATTCCATGCCAACAGCCAATTCATCGACGCCCTGAAACAGGCTAGGGTCGACAGTCTGAATCATTTCTTCATGATGTTCGCCATAGGCTTCGTTTGGCTCTAGGTGCACTTGTAACTGATCCCCAGCTTCTTTTCCGCTAAGCGCAGCTTCCAGCCCAGGGATGATGTTTTTTGCTCCATGGAGATAGGCAAGAGGCTCGCTGCCTTTTGATGTATCGATGACTTCGCCGGCATCGTTGGTGAGTGTGTAGTCAATGGTGACGACAGAGTTGTCTTTAATTTTCATGCGTGATCTCGATTGATTATGTGAATTGAATGTGTTTCTAGCAATAGTTTACGCGAATTTTGGGGTGTTCGCTTGAGAGTATTAATCTGAGCCGCCCTCTCGGTTTGGTGAGAAGTGCAGCGAAGAGTAACAATGGTTAAATACGAATGAGAATGCTTCTCATATCCATAAAGCATCTGTATAATAGTGTCTCAACAAGTTAAAACAGGAGTGGATACTTATGCACGTAGCCTCATCGAATGATGGCGATAGACAAGAAAAAGGCGAATCAATGTCCGCTTATGCTGGATTTGCATTGAAGCTGGCTGGAGCTGGAGAAAAGGTAAGAATTCTAAAACTGCGCGGCACCGAAGAGATGATCAAGCGAATCGAAGCGATGGGCTTGCGGCGTGGGGAAGAAATATACGTCTTGCAGACTGAAGGGGCGGGTGGTCTGTTGGTTCAAGTAGGCGCGACGCGTCTGGCCTTGGGGAGCTCGCTCTCCCAACGGATCATGGTGTCCAAAATATGACTGGCGGTGGCATTGAAAAGCAGTGCCCAGCTAGTTTGACCGAGCTTCAGGTGGGCCAATGCGCAAGAGTATTGGGTTACAAAAAGACGACTGCCGAGTATCGACGCCGTTTGCTCGCGATGGGCTTGACGCCGCGTACCGAATTCAGCATTACGCGAGTGGCGCCTTTGGGTGATCCGGTGGAAATCCGGGTACGCGGGGCGTCCTTGACGCTACGCAAGGAAGAAGCCAACGTGCTGCGGATCGAGCGTTGCTGATTCTCCGTTGGCTACATAACTCAGTGAAAACTTCTCAGGATTAATTAAAAATGGGTACATACACTCTTGGTCTCATTGGTAATCCCAACTGTGGCAAGACCACTTTATTCAATGCCTTGACAGGTTCCCATCAAAAGGTGGGCAATTGGCCCGGGGTGACGGTAGATCGGAAGTCTGGTTGGTTTGAGCTGGGCAATGACCGGGTGGAGGTGGTGGATCTTCCGGGCACGTATTCATTGGATCCGGTTTCCAGTGCTTCATTGGACGAGGCTATCGCCCGCAATCACGTGATTTCCGGCGAAGCCGATTTGATCGTAAACATTGTCGACGCTTCGAATCTTGAACGTAATCTGTATCTGACTGTTCAGTTAATAGAAATGCGCGTACCGTTGATAGTGGCGGTTAACATGCTCGATTTGGCTGAAGCGGCGGGGGTGCATGTCGATTGTGAAGAACTTTCCGTGCGTCTGGGTTGTCCGGTGCTGCCGCTGGTGGCCGCCAAAGGGCAGGGTGTGGATGCGCTCAAGAAAAAAGTTATCGAGATGGTCGAAGGGAATCACCGCCACGGCGTGGAGATTGTATATGCGCCCGTCATAGAGACGGCTTTGCAAAAAATCGAGCCCTTGGTGGAATCTACGGCCAAGATGCATCAGCTTGATCCCCGTTGGCTGGGGTTAAAAGTGCTCGAGGGCGATACAAAAGCGCTTGTTCTGGTCGATGATTCGGTGCGCCAAGAAGCAAGACGGCAGCAGCTTTTGATAGAAGCGCATACTGAAGAAGAAACCGATGTGATCATCGCAGATGCGCGTTATACCTTTATTCATGAAGTGGTGGGTGAGGTGGTCACTCGTCAGGGTAAGATCAAGCGTTCGTTGACGGATAGTATCGATAGGGTCGTGCTCAATCGCTTTCTGGGGATACCCATTTTCCTTGGCGTGATGTATTCATTGTTTGTGCTGAGTTTCAATGGCGGCAATATTTTCATAGATTTTTTCAATGGAGTGACGCATGCCTTGTTCGTATCGGGCGTTGACCATCTGCTTGAATCCTGGAATAGCCCCAAATGGTTGGTGACGCTGCTTGCGGAGTCGGTTGGAGGGAGCCTTGTACTGATTTCGACTTTCATCGCGCCAATCGGGATGACTTTTTTGTTTCTCTCTATCCTTGAGGATTCAGGGTATATGGCGCGTGCCGCATTTGTCATGGATCGATTCATGCGGCGCATCGGCTTGCCGGGCAAAGCATTTGTGCCAATGATTGTGGGATTTGGCTGCAATGTGCCTGCTGTCATGGCGACTCGGACCCTCGAGGATCGGCGCGAACGCTTGGTCTCCACCTTGATGCAGCCTTTCATGTCATGCAGTGCCCGCCTCGTCATTTACATGGCTTTCGTCTCCGTTTTTTTTCGGGACTTCGGCGGACAGCTCGTTTTCGCGCTCTATGTGCTGGGTATCGTTGCCGCCATTGGCACCGCTTTCCTGCTTAAACGCACGGCTTTGAAGGGCGAAGCCACCCCTTTCGTGATGGAGATGCCCGCCTATCACGTTCCTACTTTGAGGGGAATGGTGCGTAGTACATGGGACCGTTTGTCAGTGTTTCTCCTGCGGGTGGGTAAGGTTATTATCATTGCTTCGATCGTGGTCAATATCCTTGCAAGCTTCACTCTCGCCGGCAAACCCGTCGGAGAAGAGCGGATCGGTGATTCTACGCTGGCGGTCATAGGTAAGACACTGACTCCAGCCTTTCATCCCATGGGAATTACCGATGAAAATTGGCCCGCGACGGTGGGCTTGCTTTCCGGGGTGGTGGTTAAGGAGATTGTCATCGGAACTTTGGATGGTATTTATACGAGAATGGATGCGGGAGCCAAGAGCGCGCTCACACAGGTGCCTCCCTTTGACTTATGGCGTGATATTACGGCTGCAGTGGCGACGATTCCGGATAATGCGCGTGCTTTCTCGGCCAGCCTTCTTGATCCCTTGGGGTTGTCAGCGCTTGTTCGCATGGAACATGCGACATTGAGTGAGGTGGCGCAGCAGCAGGATGTTTCGACCACGATGCTGAGCCGAATGGGCAGTTTGTTTACGGTGCCGGCGGCGATTGCTTATCTTATATTCGTTCTCTTATACCTGCCATGTGTCAATACACTGGCCGCCATTTGGCGAGAAACGGGAAGCCGTCAATGGACGCTGTTCTCCGTGATATGGGGGCTCGAATTGGCCTACAGCTTTGCGGTACTTTTCTATCAGTTCGCTACATTTCTCCAGCATCCAATCCAATCTCTGCTTTGGCTCGCTGGCATCCTGATCCTGTTCACCTTAACAGTCTGGTATTTGCGACGGATCGGAAGTAAAGAGGAAACAGGATATAAGCAAGTGGAGGCAGTATGAATCCAAGCAGCATCAAAGCATATCTTAAACGCCGCGGCATGGCCCCGATGAGCGATCTGGTGAACCGTTTCGATGGTGATGCAGATGCTGTTCGCGGGGTGCTGGAATTTTGGAAGCGCAAGGGGAGAGTCCGGGAAATCGAACCTCAGGCGGGATGCAGCGGGGGGTGCTCGGGATGCAGCAGGACGGCTTGTGGGGCTTTGGGCCCAGATGCTTCTGTTTACGCCTGGGTCGACCTGGAGGAAGAGAAACATCCGATGGCTTTCATTCGCCATGCATCTTGAATGGTGCATAACGATGAAGATCGGGTTGTGATAAGGAAATATTGTTTGCTGAACCCGGGGTCAGCCTTGGTCTGGGTGCATTTCGTGAATTGTTGATGAAGTCGGGTGAGCATTCCCTGCGGGCTCAACAGATTCGATCCGGCGAGCAATCTGTTCCCTCGCCAGACGGGCGAGCGTTTTCCGGTCTCGCCCTTTAGGGTCTATCGGCGGAAGAAATTCAATTTCAGTACGTGTTGCGGGTTCGCCCAACATGCGCCACAAGTGAGCGCCGAAAGTGTCGTCACCAATAAAAGGAGCCGAAGGATGTGCCGTACCGCGCGGCTGACCTTCCGGCCGCATATAGCGAAGGGCGACAGGTTGAATCGGGGTTTCCGTCTGAATTGCGGCGGCAAACAAGCGAGGGTGAAATACTTGTACATGACTGCCATCACTGGTTGTGCCTTCGGGGAAGACAAGGATATTACGCCCCTGTTTCAGGCGTCGGCTGATCTGGGTAACGGCCCTATTCGCGCTTTCATGCCCTCCACGTTCTATAAATAATGTGCCGCCACGCCGTGCCAGCCAACCCAACACTGGCCAATGGCGAACTTCGGCCTTGGAAAGGAAACTGATGCGGGGTATCCAGCCAAGAACCGCGATATCCAGCCAGGAAATGTGGTTTGCGACTATCAGCACGGGCCCAGACAATGGCCGGCCATGTACATGCAAGCTCACGCCTAAGATGTTTGCTATCCGTTTGCGCCACCATGCCGAAATGGCATCGTATTTAGATCCGGGCGGATGATTTGGGCGGGTCATTACAAGAGTCACTGCGGCGCCGAGAAATATATGCAGGATAAGTAATGAGAGCCTATATAGGCGTCTGAACAGAGTCATGCGCTTTGCTCGGGTAAAAATAACGGGTCAATTCAATACAACGGCCAATTGACCATGAAATAATCTACTACAAATCGCCTATGCACCGGGAATTGGCGATCCAGGAATTCATGTGGCCTCCGCCACCGGTAGATGGGTGCGCGGCCCCCGGACGTCTGCGAGGGCTTCGGCCCGTGGGTCATGGTAATCCCTGGCGCACTAGTGGATCGGTTCCAATGTTTCAAGGCGTGTGTGGGGCCGGGCGGCATGGATGCTGGCCCATCGCGGACAAAGTGATTCATGGCCGCGAACACAGTGGCTATGCCATCTCCGGGGGCTCGTATCAGCCCAGAGCAATATTACTCTGAAATTAGCGTAGAGTTTGAAGAAATTCGTGACAGTGTTTATAGGCATTCGAAAACCGGATAAATCAGGGGACGGGCGGTCAAGTTTTCGTGGGTCAGCTCTTGACATCGGGGCTATGCGGATAAGATGATAAACGACTATATAACATTCTTTATGGGAGGTTGCTAAAAATGTCTGAGAAAAAACTAGCCATAATCGCCACCAAAGGCACGCTTGATTGGGGGTATCCACCTTTTATACTCGCCTCTACCGCAGCTGCACTTGGTTATGAGACGGAAGTATTTTTTACTTTTTATGGTTTGCAACTACTCAAGAAGCAGTTGGATCTTAAAATCAGCCCTTTGGGTAATCCTGGCATGCCGATGCCGGCAGGTATGGATAAATGGTTTCCAACCCTGGGTTTAACCATCCCAGGAATGGAAAACATGATGACCATGATGATGAAGAACAAAATGAAAGCTAAAGGGGTGGCCAGCCTGGAGGATTTGCGTGAATTATGCCAGGAGGCGGAAGTACGAATGGTTGCCTGTCAAATGACAGTTGATCTGTTTGAGATGGATCCCTCAGAATTCATAGATGGCATCGAGTTTGGTGGCGCGGCAACTTTCTTTGAATTTGCCGGCGATAGTGACATTTGCCTATATATTTAAGCTGCAAAGGTGATGCTCTTCTTTGAGGGAGCATCACCAGAATAAGAGAATGGTTATTGAACGGGCTTCATTATCTGACAACTTCCTGGATCTTTATCGCCGTGGGCGTTTTACCGGAATTTTGCGTTGGCCGCAATTGGATCACTTCTGGAATGTTCTCCGTTCTCAGGCTGAAAAAGGTTGGTATATCTACGCTGTTGGAGATGAAGTGCCGGATGCTCCTGCAACCAAGCCACAGGTTCTAAAGTTTATAGACGAGCTCGATGAGCTTCTTCACCGCGAACACGATGAAGATTATTGTGGCATTGTTTATGCGGACGACTTGAGTAAGCCAACATTTATAAAAATATTCGATCCAAATAATTTGGGATCAAGTTGTGGATCAAGTAAGAATCCCCCCAAGCCAGGATGGATTATGAGTTTGCAGCAGCCTGTTGAACTGGTCGATTCATCTGTTGTGCCAAATAATCGAAAACGTTGGTGGAAAGAGCTGTTCTCCAAGTAATGAGCAAATTCATGTGATAGTCAGCCATGATTTGGGGCTTCTATCTTTTCCGCCCGAGAAATCTTGCTCAGCCCGCTTTATTGTATTGGCAATATAAATCTGTATTTTCATTCCCCCACTGTAATGAGCTATTGTTTTCCCTAGGCCGCGTGAGAAAACGATTTTCTTAATTGATCCTTGGCATCTTTCTTTGCTCCTGATTAATTGTTCTCACTAACAAACTGATGGTCGCGTTGCTGGCTAGACTGAAATCTTTAGTTGTGGTCGAGTTGGCAGGGATATGTTTAATCGGATTAACAAGGCGGCTGATCGAAGTGAAGACAAACCCCGCGCTTTGTTTGCCATGCTGCGGGGTCTGTCAAAAATAAATGCGAGAAGGTTGATTGCGCTCGCCTATTGATCAATAGGGATTCAGCGAGAAAAGAAATTTCCCGCGAATATCTATTTACCCACGCGTGGGCTGGATCCATAGACTTTCATGCAAGTCTTGTCCTGCCAATTCTGTTTTGAGAGAAGTTCGGAAGGTACCATGAATTGGGCAGAGGGAGGCACCTCGATAGTCTTTACTATTTTGATGACGTTCTGATATGGAATCTTGCATAACTCAGCCGAGCGATCGGTAAATCGCGCGATCATATATTCATCATGTAGTTTGAAAACATAGATGTTCTCAGGTCTTAGCTTACCTGTTTCATCTCTGTAGGTGATTGTGTATCGAGTGTTTTCCTTGAAGCTATTTTTGTTCATCACTTTGATCTCCTGGGTTGAGTTTTATGTGGGTGGTAAAGATTTTTCCAATCAATGCCACAGTGGTTGATTATAAATCCTCTTTCAGATTTGAAGTTGGATTGTAATCGCCTCATTAAGATATTCTCATTACCGTGTTGCGTGCCACCCTTGATGGTAAAAATTGATCGTAGGTCGAGAGTGTGGGTAAGAGCTCATTCAGGCTAATGTTCGATCTGTTGTAGAATCATGGCTCTGTCATTCTACAAAAAAGTCGATGAAAGCACATTATGACTCCATATACAAAACATGGTTGACGATAAGATTGCCGGAAAAGCAAAATAACAGAATATACTTATAGCCAATAAGTATATTTATTGATAGAACAAGGATACTAATAGGATGTTTGGGTTTCACGAGCTGGATGTGGATACGCTAAAGCAATGGCTTGAAAAGAGTGAGCCGTTGCGGCTTGTAGATGTACGGACGCCCGCAGAAATGTCCCGGGGAGTGATTTCAGGCGCTGAACTTTTGCCGTTACATTTGCTCCCGCTTAAGGTCTCGGAATTTTCTCCCGAGCAACGTATCGTTTTTTATTGCCAGAGCGGGGCGCGTTCAGCTCAGGCTTGCGCGTTTCTCACGCAGCACGGCTTTGAAAGCGTATATAATCTGCGAGGCGGCGTCTCGGCTTGGGCGAGAATGGGGTATCCGTTATCCCCTCCTCCAAGTGATGTTTGACAGTATGGAAGGCGATTATTCGCGCAGGTTTTTCATTGAAACATGGACCGCTGCCTAATTTCAGGCGTGGCTTTAACCCAGAAGTGAGGTGCTTGTATGGCGACCTATGCAGAAATGCAGCAAATCTATGACGATATACGTGGGGATTTCAGGTATGACAGTGAATTGAATGGCTGCCTGAATTGCGGGATATGTACCGCCACATGTCCTGCAGCGCATTTTTATGACTATAGTCCTCGTGAAATTGTTCAGTTACTGTGGACGGAGAATGTTGAGCAAATTTATGACGCCATGCAAGAAAAAATCTGGGCTTGCGCTCAGTGCATGACGTGTGCCGCTCGTTGTCCTTTCAAAAACTCGCCCGGCGGGCTTGTTGCCATTATGCGGGAAGTCGCTATCAAGCATGAAATGCAGTCGGCGAAAGACGTACTCCGTCCTTTTGGGCGAGTGATGCTCAAGTTGATTACTACAGGTAATCAGCTTTCGCCAGACATGATCCAGCCTGACCACTTCCCTGATTGGGGTCCAAATATCCAGAAGGTGGAGGGAGATCTTAGCGTGCTGCGCAAGGCTATCCCAGTGAAAACCCTTCAAACCGTTGAAACGGCCTGGGAGGTTTCTTTGAAAACTTCCGTGGAGATGTATACCATCTGGGAAATGACTGGAGTCATGAAGTCGCTTGAACTCATGGATGAGAACCTCTTTGACGTTATCGAAGATTTCATTGATGAGAAGCGCGAAGAGTATGAGGAGTGGCTCGAAGAACAGGAAGACGAAGACTGACGAATTCCTGGCTTCGCATCCATATCTTTGGGTGCGAAACTGACATGAGGTAAGGAGGTTTACCATGAATTCAAAAGATCCAAAAGCAAACAATGAGACGCAAGGCGTAGCAGGCCACGGTTCCTTTTTCCAGCAAACAGACTTGTCTCGAGAAGAGGCTGTCAAGGCGACCGATTGGGTGCGAAAACACGTTGATCGCCGTACAGTTGACCTGGGCGACCGCATGGATGACGTGCGCGAGCATATGTATGAGCTGGAGAAGGATGGCGAGATCATAATCCATCGGATTACTGATGAGCATGAGCCGCAAACAGTAAAAACACTGTTTGGATGGGAGAAGAAAATCCCGACGAAGCAGCTATGGCACCATAAGTCATGCGGACAATGTGGGAACATTCCGGGATACCCGACTTCTCTGATGTGGTTTATGAACGAATTTGGCTATGTTCCCGGAAAAGACTATCTAGACGAAACAGACCAGACTTCATGTACTGCATGGAATTATCATGGTTCAGGCATCGGCAATGTGGAATCGCTTGCCGCTGTATTTTTGCGCAACTTTCACCAAGCCTATGTTTCAGGCAAACAGCATGGGCATGAGCTCGGTCATTTCTTTCCGCTCGTACACTGTGGAACCTCTTTTGGTAATTACAAAGAAATTCGTAAATACCTGATAGAGTCGGCCGAGTTAAGAGAAAAGGTCAAAAAGATCCTTGGCAAGCTTGGTCGTTTGGTCGATGGTAAGTTGGTGATCCCTGAGGAAATTGTCCATTATTCCGAATGGGTTCACGTTATGCGGAACCGGATAGCCTCCGAGTTACAAAAAATAGACGTTTCGAATATCCGTACCACGACTCATGTGGCGTGTCATTATTACAAGATGGTGCATGAGGATGCGGTCTACGATCCCGAAGTATTGGGCGGCAACCGGACGGCCATTATTACTTCGATCGCCCAGGCGCTTGGGGCGCAGACCATTGATTATTCCACATGGTATGACTGCTGCGGATTTGGATTCCGTCATATCATATCCGAGCGCGAATTCACTAGATCGTTCACGATGGATCGGAAAATTCGCGTAGCGCGTGAAGAAGCCAATGCTGATGTCATGCTGGCAAATGATACTGGCTGCGTGACGACGATGGATAAGAATCAATGGATCGGAAGGGCGCACGATCAGAATTTCTCCATTCCAATCATGGCTGATGTACAGTTTGCAGCCTTGGCCTGCGGAGCTGATCCATTCAAGATCGTCCAGCTCCAGTGGCATGCATCGCCTTGTGAGGATTTGGTCGAGAAAATGGGAATATCCTGGTCCCAGGCGAAAAAGAATTTCCAGGAGTATCTCAAGGAAGTAGAGAACGGCAATATCGAATATCTCTATAATCCAGAACTAGCATATGGAGGACAGGCGTAATGCAGGATACAGTGCTGATTGTTGGAGCGGGACCGGCGGGCTTGTCCGCCGCTTCGACCGTAACCGCTTCGGGTTATAAGGCTGTTGTAGTGGAAAAGGAGGAGATTCTCGGCGGCGCTCCTATTATTTCGGGGTACGCAAAATTAGTGCCATCCGGTGAATGGGCGAAGGACGCGATCGGACGCATGGTGTCGCGTGTTGAAGAGGATTCTGGGGTAACCATTCATAAAGGCGCAAAGGTTGAGAGCCTGGATGGAGAAGTCGGTTCTTTTACGGCCAAGCTCAGTAACGGTGAAACCGTTACGGCTGGCGCAATCGTGTTGGCAACTGGTTTCACTCATTTTGATTCCATAAATAAGCCTGAGTGGGGATTTGGTACATTCGAAGATGTTCTAACCACCACACAAATGGAACAGATGGTGTCGACCGGAAAGATAGCTTGTCCATCAGATGGTCGAGTGCCTGAGCGCGTGGCAATCCTGCTTTGCGTCGGTTCTCGAGACCGTCAGATAGGCCGAGAGTGGTGTTCCAAGATTTGCTGCACTGTTTCGGCGAATTTAGCCATGGAGATCAAGGAGATATCTCCTGAAACGGATGTATTCATTTATTACATGGATATCAGAACGTTTGGCCTTTATGAGGATAAGTTTTACTGGAAATCTCAGGAAGAATTTAAGACCAAATTCGTTAAGGCACGTATTGCCGAGGTCACGGCCTCGCCAGATGGTCGTTTGCTGGTAAAAGGTGAAGATACATTGGTCAAGCGTCCGATCATTATTCCATTCGACATCGTAGTTCACGCAATAGGCATGGATCCAAATGAGGACAATCCTGAAATTGCGAAGGTGTTCGGAATTGGTCTTGAGAAGCATGGGTTTATCGAGCGTGCTGAGCACTACACCAACACCTGTGGTACGACCCGTCGCGGGATTTATTCTTGCGGTGCGGCTTATGGCCCGGAAACGATCGACGATTCCATTTCACAAGGCGCGGCAGCGGCTTCTCGTGCGGTAGCAGATCTCAATGCTTTGGTACAAAAAGCAAGCTGACCCGGAAGCGATGCCGGATGATCAAACGATCATCCGGCCCGCAGAGTTGCCTGTCAATTTCGATGAGGATATTGCTAGTAGCAAGTTGCAAACGCTTCTGGATGAGATTGATGAATCACCAGTTGACATGGATGATCTCATCACCTCTTTGGATTCGAAAAGGATGCTGATGCAAACAGCTTTTCCTTTGGAGGCTGGTTTGGACTGGCAACTTGGCAATTCAGAATTCGGAGTAGTTTTGAGTTCTATATTTCCGGCTAGAAGAAAACTTCAAGACTTTTTTGCTGATTTGGATGCAAGCGAGATTGATCAACGCCTGAATGGACTCGTTTATGGGTCTGGTGCTCTTACTGAGAGAATGCTGAATTTTTGCGATTTAGTTCCAAAAGAGCAAAAAAAGGAAAGGCGAGCAGTTTGGGATTTGGCCGCAGAGATAATGCACTTTCGAGACCCCTTGGGTACACCTCTCATGACACGATGGGTCTGGGACGATTCAACCATGACGGGCGCCCTGAGGGAGTTCATCAAAGGAAATGATCATATGCATCAGATTCCACTTGATAGACGACCTGAGATTTTTGAAGGTGCTCGGTCTTGGTTTGCGGACTTTCTCAGCGAAGCCGGATTTTATAGAGAGATGCCTTTTCTTATCGATTTACTGCAGGCGAAGGCTTATGCCGATTATGTCAAGGCGATGTCAAGCGGCTTAGGAATGGTACAGGCAGAATTTGGGGGCAACCAGCATCCTTTAGAATTCATTGTTAAGTTGCTCGGCATTGATTCAAACAACACTATATCCTCAAAAACGGTAGAGATGCCTCGAACGTTGCATTGAGACGATATAATTTACGGAGATCAGTATGGCGATTCACGAAAAATCATTGATCGAACCGGACAGGCTCCAAACAACAGAATCGTTGGTTGTTGACGGGGTTGATGTTTCAGGTAGTTGGAACACGATGATCACGCCACGTTATTTGCGTGACTACGATGATGACTTTGAAAAAACCATCCAAAAATACGGCGGCGGTGAGAATGTTCATCGTTGCTGGCAATGCGGTTCCTGCACAAATTCTTGCACCATGTATGCACAGAATGTGCAATTCAATCCTCGCTATTGGATCTATTTGACGCGTCTAGGCCTGAAGGATGAAATAGTTAAGGATAAAGATATCATTTGGCAATGTGTATCGTGTAACAAATGTACGAATATTTGCCCAAAAGATGTTCGTCCCGAAGGCGTAATGAAGGCACTGGCGCATTGGATGGAAGATCAGGGGATAACTGAAAAAAGCCCTTCATCACATTTCGATGAAACCTTCTGGGAAGAGATTTATCATACCGGCCGAATAGAAGATGCAGCTGTCATGATGGGGTTCTTTAAACGGACAAATCAACCATTAGTGCAAGAGTGGTTGGTATTGTTTGGGCAAAGAATGATGAAGTATCTACCTGTATCACAATTGCTCAAGATGGGTCTGAATTTCATAGTTACACCTCGAACCAAGTCTTGGGGAAAGACGGGTGAGGTATTGAAGGCCTATGTTGAAGAACAAAAGGAGGCGGCTCATGGGTAAAGTAGCCTATTATCCGGGATGTGCTCTGGAAGGATCGGGCGGTCCATATGATAAGTCTACTCGAGTGCTTGTGAAGGCTCTTGGGTTGGAAATGGAAAATATTGCAGACTACAACTGCTGCGGAGCGATGGAGGTGAAAAACATTCATCCCATGCTTCAAACGTACCTATCCTCTAGGGTCATGGCGCTTGCTTCTCAGGAGATGGGGATCGATACAGTCATGGCGCCATGCAATGGCTGTTATCATAATTTGAAAAAGGCAGAATACGAGACGGCGACCTCCGAAAAAGCTCTGCAAACTGTTCAAGAGTTAGCTCAAAAGGCTGAAGACCCTGTCTATCAGGGTGATGTAAGAACACTGCATCTACTTGAGTGGTTGATGGAGGAGCTTGGTACTGAAGGTATCAAGCAAAAAATGCAGAAAAGCCTAAACGGGATCAAGGTGGCCAACTATTACGGCTGCATGTATGTTCGCCCCAGACAGATTTTCCCTGAAAAAGATCAAGGACCTGGTTCTGAATCAAGTTATAAGCCTCATTTTATGGATGATCTCCTTGGCGCGGCTGGTGCGGAAAATATCGATTTCCCTTTAAAAACGGCCTGTTGTGGAGGGGCTCATACACTTTCTGATTCCGACACCTCGACCCAGTTGGTTTTGAATATTATCCAAGCGGCAGAGGATGCAGGAGCAGAAATCATTGCAACTGAATGCCCAACATGCCATTCAGGTCTTGAAATGCATCAGGTTAGGGCCGAGACAGAGTTTGGCATTAAGACTAACGTAAAGGTTATTTACTTTACTCAATTGCTTGGTCTTGCATTAGGGTTATCTCCAAGAAAGCTTGGTATTCAAGACAATATAAGTGACTCTATTGGCCTTTTGTCCGAAAAAGGCATTATCTGATTCATTGAGCTGGTTTGGGGGGTGACTGCTGTCACCCCCACTAGTTTATGGGGTTTCTAATTTATCAATGCCTTGGTGGACTGTTGGATTTTCCTATTCTGCAAGCGTGCAGTGATAATCGCGACTTCGGCGTTGTTATAGAGAAATCCATTTGCATGATGGCCATGTAATGAATGCCAGGGAATTTCCGGCTATTGTTGGGTCTTTTACGGCATGGGTGGTAGACCCCGATTCTTCATGAGTTCTCCCTATTTTCGAAGGTCTTACGTTTTAACATCTAGATATATAGATTTATCGGGCAGTCAGGCACCAATAAATTTATCCTTCAAAAAAGGATTTAATATGGACTGTAATGGATGTGAATTCTTACCTGAACTTTATTATGATGATGAGTATCAAATATGGCTCAGAAGAGAGCACGATGATTCTCTTACGGTGGGAATGACTGATATATCGCAAACCATTGCGGGGAAGATACTGCATGTGCGAGTCAGAAGACCAGGCACACCCAGACCTCCGGGTAAACCTGTAGCCACTATAGAGAGTGGTAAATGGGCAGGGCCGGTGCCGAACTTCATTGCGTGTACGATTCTAGAGGCGAATCCAGAGGTATTGGAAAATCCTAATTTAATAAATAGCGATCCCTATAATGCCTGGATCGCACGTGTTTCTCCTGACGAGGGTGCTGATCGAGCACTTAAAGGGTTTCTCACAGGAGAAGAAGCTCACCAGGGCTATTGCAAAAGAGCTATGGAAGAGGATATACATTGTCACCGGAAGTATCGGTAAAAGATCCGGAGAGGCTAATGGGGGAATCACTAGATTTTTTAGATAATGATGAACAACTAGTGGTGATCATCATGACCTCGGGCCCATCTACACCGAATCGCTGCGCAACTCCCTTTTATTTGGCCTCAGTTATGTCCTCTATGGATATTGATGTATATATTTTTTTTACCATGGAGGGGGTTCGGCTAATGCAGAAAGGGGTTGCAGAGAATTTGGTTGCTATGGAGGGAGGGAAGAAAATCAGCGAATTTATAAAAGACGCAAAACGCGCGTCAGTTAAACTTCATGTTTGTCAGCCGGCATTGCCCGGATATAATATCAATGCTTCAGATGAATTGATATCAGAAGTGGATGAGGTATCACGTGCCAGTGATTTGGCTGATTTGATACTTCGAGCCGATAAGGTAATAACCTTCTAAGGAAGGGAGAAGAAAAGCTCTTCTTTTCTTTTATTCAACTAATCATTCCTGGTAAGGAGGAAATCAATGGGTGCCGTTCGTGGTTGTAATTTCCCGGAAGACTTGCTTTATAACGTAGAAAATAATGTGTGGGTTCGCCGAGAATCCGATGGAACAGCGACAGTCGGATTGACATCATATGCCTGTTCATTGGCGGGTCAGATAGTTTCATATACTCCAAAGAAGGTTGGTAAGTCAGTCAAGAAAGATAAGTCTTGCGCCACTGTGGAGTCTGGAAAATGGGTGGGCCCGGCCAAGACCCCGGTGGCTGGTGAAATTGTCGCAATAAACGAAGCCGTTGCAGCCAACCCTGGTTTGATCAATGAAGATCCTTATGGAGAAGGCTGGCTGGTCAAAATCAAGCCGGATAATTGGGATGCGGATTCTGCCGACCTTAAAACAGGTGATGAAGCTTTGGCTGCCTTTGAAGCCAAGATGGAAGCCGATGGTTTCGGCGGCTGCTGATTAAGACGTAAATACTCCGTCCCTGCTGATCAGCTTGGGCGGAGTATCAAATAATTCTCTGAAGCACTGGGTTATGAGCATTGGCTTATATGCTCTGAGTCTTGCAATATGAAGGAAAGAAGTCGTGTCTGATTGGATAGAGCGCTTGCGTAACGTGGAACCAATGGAAGATGTTCAAATTGATAATGAATTGGTTGCCGCTATGGAGCAAGAGTTTTTATCCGCGGATGACTCTTCATTTCCTGGAATCAACTTCTATACTCCGACTTTTAAGGTATTTGAAACTTCCGAACTGAAGGATTGTGGAAAGAGTGCATGGCCGGCTGTATCCATAACTGGGGGCGATTGCAAGCTTCAATGCGATCATTGCAAGGCTAAAATTCTTGAGCCAATGATCCCGGCACGAACCCCAGAGCAACTATGGCGTGTTGTGAACGGTATTATTGAGGAGGGTGCTCAAGGGATGCTCCTGACGGGGGGGTCGAATCACCGCAACCAAGTGGAGTATGACAATTATTATTCGACAATACGCCGGATAAAGGACGAATATCCGGATTTCAAGATTGCCTTGCACACTGCTTTGGTAGACGACGACATCGCATTGTGTATGGAGCAATCGGGAATTGATGCCGCCATGATGGATGTTATCGGTTCTCAAGATACCATTACTCAGGTATACCATCTCCGCCGTTCTGTTGATGACTTTGAATCCACACTGGAAAGCCTTGTGTCAACAAAAATGAAGGTTGTTCCGCACATAGTGATTGGCCTTCATTATGGTCACTTGCTGGGCGAATGGAATGCGATGGAGATTATCAAACGCCATTTGCCTGATGCAGTCGTGCTGGTTGTCGTTATGCCCTTTTATGCCCCTGAGAGTCGTCCATTTGCCACCCCTGATCCCCATGCTGTGGGGAGGTTTTTTATGGATGCTCGCAAAACATTGCCTGCAACTCCGTTGTTACTCGGCTGTGCACGCCCTGCCGGGACAGTTAAATCTCAAATAGATGCCTATGCGGTCATGGCTGGCCTTAATGGGGTGGCTCACCCGGCTGATGGATCAGTTGAACTCGCAGCGAGACTGGACAGGAAGGTCAGGATTACTCCAGCCTGTTGTTCAATTGCCGTGGGTGATGAAGTCATGGCGTTGGATGGTGATAATACTGGTTTGGAAATTGATTTGAATGTGATTATTGAACAGGAACGCCAACGCCGTAATCTCGCAAAAAATGCCAAGATGGGTTTGGGTGGGATTCCAATCGTCTCTGAAATAGATAAGGTGTCTGCTACGGGTTGTTGTGGCGCATGAGCGAAACTCATACACGACACTGGCGCCTTATCGATACCGGTGTTTTACGAGCCGCGCAGAATTTTGCATACAATCGGGCTTTGCTTGAGTGCCACCAAGAAAATCGTTCACCTAACACTTTGCGCTTTCTTAGATTCAAGCCGTCTGCCTTGATTGGTTTCCATCAGGATGTACGCCAGGAAATATATTTGGATTATTGCCTCGAAAATGGCATTGATGTCCAAAGGCGTCTTACTGGGGGAGGCGCTTTGTATTTCGATGAGGGAGTCTTGGGCTGGGAGCTATATCTAGATAAAAAATCTCTCGGTACCGCACAGATGCCCCTGATCGCAGAGAAGATATGCACTGCTGTCGCGAGTGGATTATCTCAATTAGGAGTGGATGCTCGTTTTCGGCCGAGGAATGATATTGAAATACATGGCAAGAAAATATCAGGTACTGGCGGAGCCTTCGATGGCGATTCAATCCTTTACCAGGGTACTGTACTAGTCGATTTCGATATAGAAAAAATGCTCAATGTCCTTCATATACCCGTGGAGAAGTGGTCGGATAAGGCAATAAATTCAGCGAGAGAGCGTATTACCACCTTAAAAGAAGAGATGGAGCATGCCCCGCAACTAGAAGAGGTAAAGGAACAAATTGCCCGATCAATAGGTGATGCCTTCCAGGTTGATCTTAACAAAGAGGATGATCTGTTAGAGGCTGAAAAAACCCTATATGAGCAGGCACTGAATGAAATTGATTCGCCTGACTGGATATACCAACACAATCGTCCACGAGACGATTCATCAATTAAAGAATCCATTACAAAAACACCAGGTGGCCTTATCAGGATTGGCATGTCCGTCGATAAAAATAGAAGTCACTTAAAACAAATATGGATCACTGGGGATTTCTTCATTAAGCCAAGGCGTGTTGTATTGGATCTTGAGGCGGCTTTAAAAGATACCCCGCTTTCGGAAATGGAAACGACAGTGCGTAATTTTTTCAACAGAAATCATGTTGAAATGTTGCAACTGAAGCCAGAGGATTTTATATCGGCTATTAAAAAAGCGATGTCCGACGATACCGTAACTCACCAAAAGGTAACCTCGTGATTCGGACGCAGGTTTTGGTGGTGGGTCTTGGCCCCGGTGGCGGATCAGCTGCCCGAGTGGCTGCACTGGCTGGCTTGGATGTAATTGCAATAGAACGAAACCGAGAGATTGGTGAACCCGTCCAGTGCGCTGAATTTATTCCTATGCCAATGGGAGCCTATACAAAATCTGATGGTGTTCTATTGCAGAAGATAACCGGCATGAAAAGTATTTTGCCATCTGGTGAAGAGCATGAATCGGAATTCCCGGGTTACATGATAAATAGGGCTCTTTTCGATCAAGCTATTGCTAGAGAGGCGGGCTCAGAAGGAGCGCAACTTATGCCAAACACCCGGCTGGTTGGTCTCGATGCTAAAAATAATATTGCTACAGTCAAAAGTGAAAATGAAGAGCTGAAAATAGGTTTCGAAGTGTTGATAGCAGCGGATGGCCCTCATTCTACAGTGGCTTCACTGCTGGGATTGCCCGCCTTGAAGATAGTGCAGACACGGCAATACACCGTTCCTTTAAAAAGACCCTATATGGATACGGATATTTGGCTGTCTGACAAATATCCTGGGGGCTATGCATGGCTTTTCCCAAAGGGGGAGTACGCCAACTTAGGCCTGGGATTGGATAAACGATTTGCCGATAATCTTAAGGAACCGCTTGACGAGTTACATCGACAACTTGTTAGCGATGGATTGCTGGGCGAACAGATCATTTATCGTACAGGTGGAGCCATTCCAGTTGGAGGGCTGCGTGACGCACTATATACAGGGAAAACCCTTTTTGTCGGAGATGCGGCTGGTTTGACCCATCCAATTACGGGAGGGGGAATTTCTGCTGCAATTGTTTCAGGTGAAAGAGCAGGGCAGGCTGCCGCAGACTTTTTGCTCGAAGATGATGAAAATGCCTTTCCAGATTACGAAGAAGACATGCGTGACCAATTTGAAACGGCTATTCGGAGAGCAGTTGAGCGCCGTATGTATTTAGAGCAATACTGGGGATCAATGGAAGCAAATCAGGATGAGATGATGCGACGCGGATGGATTGCTTTTGAGGAATATTTCACCCCGCTCCATCATTGATTAGGATTGAGAAGTGAGCCAGATTGGAATCCTGGCTTATTATTTAATATCTCCTTAATTTAAGAAATTAAGTCGAGTTTGCGGAGGAAGAAAATATGAGTGCCAGTCCAGAATCTATAGAAATGCCGGTTAATTTTTATCGGCCGGATTATCATGTCAAGACGCCAGATATGCGTTCTCCTGACTTTATCCAGCTTTCTACTGCCGCTGCCATAACCCTTGGCTTGGTGCCGGGTAGCATGCATAGAACAGCCTGTACGCATTGTCTGAATTTATTGGTCACCTATCCAGAAGGTTGCCGAGCGAATTGCAGTTATTGCGGTTTGGCAAGGCATCGCGAAGAATCCCGCGACTACGCTGATAGGAATTTCATACGCGTGGATTGGCCCACAGTTTCCTTTGATGAGGTGATACAGCGCGTCAAGGCCAATGAGGATAAGGGGCAGTTCGAGCGCATGTGTATTTCAATGATAACGCACCCAAATTCCGATTATGATACCTTGGTATTGTTGCGCAAATGGATGGATGAAGTACCGCATATCCCGGCTTCGATTCTTTCTAATCCTACTACCATGAAATATGAGGATTTGGTTGCTCTGAGGGATGCGGGGGCGGATATCTTTACTGTTGCGCTGGATGCAGTAACGCCAGAGATTTTTGAACGTACTCGCGGCAAGACCGTAGATAGTCCACATCGGTGGGACAAATATTGGCAAGCCCTAGAGTGGGCATCCGAAATATTCGGCCCTGAAAAATTCGGGGCACACCTTATCGCCGGAATGGGTGAAACCGAACAGGAAATGATGCAGGTTTGCCAGAAAATTCATGATATGGGCGGTCATAATCACATGTTCGCTTTTTTTCCTGAGCAAGGCTCGCTTATGGAGGATTGGCTTGCTGTTCCTAAAGATCAATGGAGACGCGTCCAATTGGGCCGTTTCATTATTGATTATGCAGGTGGCCGCATAGATGACATGAAATTCAATGAAAAAGGGCAACTCATAGATTTTGGTTTGGAAAAACAGGAAGTGGAAGACCTGATCGCCTCTGGTAAGCCTTTCCAGACATCTGGTTGTCCCGGAAAGAGTGATGAGGAGGTTTCTGCATGTAACCGACCTTATGGCGACTCGAGCCCGACGGATATCCGGTCTTTTCCGTTCGCACTCAATACGCAAGACGTCGGATTCGTGCGCCGACAGATGGCCGGGGAAGATGTCGGAACCGTGGATCACGATTCTCTCGATTGAAGTTTCCGCGATAGTAGAGCTGTATTGGATGGGATAAAGAGGCACTCATAAAATGAGTGCCTCTTTATTTTCGCCGATTTACTTGGACTATTATCTCGAATATTCCATCCAGTTACAGATGGAAGTAGAAGAGCTAATTCACAAGGCCATTTTATCCGTCAGTAAGTATGAATTGCGCAATTGGGCCGCGCGATAGATCAGTCATCTCGGTATGACCATCGTGCCCTGCGGATGAAAGATTCAGATTAGCGCGCTAGGTACTTGAGCTTGTCTGGTTTACCATCCCACTCTTTTGCGTCTTCTGGTGGCTCCTTGCGCACAGTGATCACTGGCCATTCACGAGACAATTCAGCGTTTAGCTCAAGAAAAATTTCTTGCCCCTCAGGTAGATCGTCTTCTGGATAAATTGCCTCAGCCGGACATTCAGGTTCGCAGAGAGTGCAATCGATACATTCGTCTGGATCGATTACCAGAAAATTGGGTCCTTCGTGAAAACAGTCGACCGGACAGACTTCAACGCAATCGGTGTATTTGCATTTGATACAGTTTTCGGTGACGACAAACGTCATGGTACGCTCCATTTGCAAAATCGATTAGGGAAATACTACTTCAATAATTTGGCCAATAATTCAGCGCGCCTTCAAGATCAGTTTCTTTAAGGGCAAACCACTGAAACGCATATATGCCATTTATTCGTTATTGTAGCGATGCTCCACTTTCTTGGACACCTTGATTGCTGTTTCAAGGCCAATATGTACTTTATATAGCGAATGAATTGGATGTAAGCGCCAAGGTATCCACCCCCTTGACGCCTGATCCCCAGAGGTGACAAGGCCCCACCAGCGTCCTTGCCAATGGGGCCTTACGGGAACCGGTGCGAACATTCCTTATCCGCTGATGACATTCC